>JGI24022J15233_10002950_pt1 | contig 16445 bp, 9 predicted proteins | sample Ectturendosymbi2_FD_15233 | JGI IMG/M metagenome (IMG submission 15233)
AATCAATGAATGCTGACGTCCTTTCACATTTTCGTACTTATCATTTTGCAGTTGGTATGAGTTGTTACAGCAAGTTCAACAACGTGTGTACAGCGTTACTTAGAGCCTAATTTGATTTTATGAGTATTTTTCAATGGAGCTAGTCGATTGTGCGAATGACATTTTCGTGGAGCAAAAGGGTGCGAACCGTCATCCCAAATGTTGAACAGAACTGATTAATACTGTTCTCTAAGGCTATTGCCGCAATGTGGTTGGTTGACGAATATGCAAGACTGTGACGAATATTCAACGAAAGCATATTTGTCATGATTATTTTGGACTTAAGAAGTTATGACGAACATGCAGGGATCATGCACTTTGCGTTGCTTTAGCTCTTTTAACGAGTGACAGCACGTGTGATGTCAACGTCTGTAGGTGTGTATGTTAGTGGCTGAATAATTTTCATAGAGAAAACGCAGTGCAAAAGTGCATCCATCAAACGCAAGTCAAAAGTGCATCGATCAGCTGTCGCTGAGTATGCGAAGTCACTTTCGTCTATCGCGTGGTCGCGTGATGGCGGCACACAGTTGCTATGGCAACATTTTGGTAGGTACTGCGTCAATGATTTCCGCTCTGCAGTTCGTTACTACAATGTGTGACGCTACAGTGCGTTATTGCGAACACGTGCACTGATTAGTCAAGCGTTACATCATCAAGTTTCCCTGCACCGCTTTGCAATGCTATGTCGTGGCGGTTTGCTGCAATACAAGCGAGCAAGTTTGATGCGAATTCCATGCACTTTCATTAGTTTTTGAAAAAACATTTTGATGAATGTTTTTTACAGTACTTCCGACTTTTCTTTACTTGCTATCAAACGTTAGTTATGATGGTGATGTCCAATTGGATAACGTTTAGTTTTCAACCATTACAAGAGATAAACTGATGCATTGTTTTTTAGTATGACTTCCTAAACACTTTTTGATCTCGGTCCATTCCGCCTTTGTACTATTTCTTCGTCATATTTCTTTAGCATTCTTTGACATTCTTGAATCTTTTAATCGTTGGAGTGGGTGAATGAAAAGACTCCTAACAGTACCAAAGATAAATTGCACTCATGGATTTTCCGGGCTTTCCAGCTTATTTGCTCCGCCTGTTCTGTGTGTACTGTACACTTCTTCTGCAGTATTAATGCTAGACGAGCCCTTTACAAATAAATAATGTTGAGGGGCGGTATGCATCTAACATTCACTTTGTCTAAATTGAGCAATCAGCAATTTCCTTGAATCCTTGGAATCCACAAAAACTTGAGCACTGCGAAGTTCTCAACGATTGGTTGCTATACGGGCAAAAGAAGAAACAGAGCACAAAGGGAAATAGACTACAGTACTTCAGGTTCAATCAATCAACTAAATGAACTGGTTGTGAACGTTTTGAATGCCAGTTCTGATGCGCAACATGTGCGGCATCTGCAAACATGCACACTAAACCCATTGGGGAATGCTTGTTGTGAACTGCTTCTCAACATTAAATACAATACCACAGTTGTGCAAATAACCTGATTTGCGAGTGGAATCATAAATATGTGAAGTGCACTAAATTAACAAGTTATTACAAACTGTTCTGAAAACCATTGTTTTTGTTTTGTGGACCGGACATTCATCCTGAGACATTGCCACTGATTCCGATTAACTAATATTTGTGGCGCACTGAGAGGCAACATACTAACCAACAATTATTGGATGTGACGACAGTTTTGTGTTTCACAGTGGTTTTGGGGTGAAAAAATTTAGGGGGTCAAAATGCTTGATATTAGGGAGCAACAGCATTTTTGATTGGGACGCCGCTTCTCAAAGCACAAAATGTCCAGATATGCTAAAAACTTGGGGGTATGGCCCCCTGGCCCCCAATGGATGGGCCTATGGTGACGCAAAATTCGTCATATAATCGAATGCGACCTGTGAGGATTAACGCCTATATATGCCAACTCGATGATGTTTGTCGTAATAGGTGTTCTGCAACGGGAATTTTCACAGATGTTCTTCATACTTGGACACATTGATCCTAAAAATTTTAGGCAAATTGAGCATGAACGTTTTGAAGATTCTCAGTTTTTTCTGCCAATCACCTTGCTAGCCCAGGAGAAATGTCAATCTCTGAGAAAAATATGGAGTTATTGACGCATATTCGTCATCCCCCATTTATCACGGTGTGGGGAACGATGAAAACGATCTTTTCTGTCGAAGGTGTAGCTGAGCAGGACAGTTTAGCAACAAGATAAGTTTCTTGAATGCAAAGACATCTGGCTGTGAACGCAGATCTGATATGACTTCTTGAGCTCTGGCTACCTTTCAGAAATAGATCTGGCATTCCATTGCGGTACTATCTAGAAGGCCATCACTGTAAAGCGTGTCAGTTATTCTGCATCCAGTGCGAGACGAATCCTGCCATCCGTTACTTGAGTGATAATCTGAGGCTTCAGGAAAGTATACACCCCAATCTGACATAAGGATTGCAACACACTCTACGCGAAACCAAAAGAAACAACCGTCTCTGAAGATATTCAGGAGGCAGCTAACGCTTTAAGTTGATCTTCTCAACAAAAAAAACAAGAAAGACTGATAGAAGCTGTGTTTAGTATTGCCTTCAAACATTTTTCGCGAAAAGCCTGGGAGCGGATCTATCTACTATCCGGTCGCACTCGAAAGAAAATAAGATGCCCGATTGATCCATACGTAATTGGAAAGCAAATTGTTGAAAAAGGCGGTTCTCCGTGACCAAAAAAGACATTCGTCAGGTGGGTCCTCAATGAACTGGAAGTGGTCCGTGAAAATGATTTCAACTCAAATCACCATCTCGGTGTACCGGTTATCAAGGACGAACTGAAAGTTGCATTGAAAGCTACTCAGCCTCGTGAAGAACTAGGGCCCGAGGGCGCCCACAACGAACTCTCACAAACTCTGGAGAAATTATATTGACTGGTTCCCGCTCTGAATGCTTGCCTATCTGACAACCTCGTTCCTGAAATGTGGCGACGAGCAAGTACAAGTGCAATATTTGGAATCATGAAACCTCATAAGATAAGTTCCAGCCCCAAGAGCTACCGCCCGATATCACTATTAAGCTGTTCATACAAATTTTACGAAAGGTTGATCCTTGAAGAGAATCAACCCAACCATTGACCCGAACAAGCATGGGCGTCCGCAGATATTTTTCCAGCCAGGGGGGGCAACGTCGAATTTTTGCTTATAATTTCCAAGTTGCTGACGATGCAGTGAATAAATGGACTTTCACAAAACGGTTTTCCCTTTTTACACCACAAAGAAAATGACCCATGTAACGGTAACAGTCACAAAAAATGCGCTTCGTCGGCAGCGATGCCCAGAACCCAGGTATACTACGATTTACACCAGTGTTTTTCAATCGGGGTTCCTCAAGTGGCTGCCAGGGGTTTTGCCGAAAAGGGACCGAAGTTTCCTGGGACGAAATTAGCAACCACAATTCTATGCGGTTGTAACAATGTAGACACTTGTATTATTGCATAGCGTTCTACGAGCAAAGCAAGCATTTGCGCATGGTTCCGTTACAGCAAAAACGTTGAAAAACACTGGTTATACAGTAGACCATGATCGCCAAACTTTTTTGTCCGAAAGCCACATAAGCTATAACTCAAAAATTCGAGGAGCGGACATGATAGACATACGGAATGCAGCCTAAGTGTTTCGGGATAAGCTACATTCTACCAAATCAACATGGTTTTCGTAAAATATATAATATTTTTTCATTATTGACAAAATGCCTCCGCGGGCCGAATGGAATGGCTTTGCGGACCGGATTTGGCCGGTGGGCCGTAGTTTGAAGATCCCTGCTGTAGGCTATCTGCAGATTTCAAAGCAGGACACTTCTCATCAAGTAAGCATAAGCATTGCCATCAACTTTAAAAGAAAGAAGCATTGCAGTGGTTTTCAATCAAACCACAAATTATGACTTGATTTTACCTAGCAAGCAGGGCCACACCAAGCTGATATTTTCGTGGGGGCAACATGATTGTAGCTTGATGCTGTACCTAACAATTGAAAATGTTTTGGAAAATTTTGGAGAAGAGGCAGTTGCCCGGTTGCCCTCCCCCTGGTTGCGGGATCTGCTAGAAAGACTTGTCAGCGTCACTTTGAAACAAGGGCTGCAAACGTCTGGGATCTCATCCAATGCAGTCAATAAAACCATGCTTGTCTTTGCTAACTTTTTCGCAGTGAACGCTCTTCATACGTAAACCGGACAATTAGACCTGTATTTTGACACGACTACGGACTACTTACAAAAATTAGAACAGCGCATGCAGACTTTACAAAATTGAGCAGTTGAATTAAAGAAAACTCGCCACAGTAAATGAAGCTTTGCACTCAGCATTTACTCAGATGTCAGAAGTAAACCTTAACGATTAAAACGTGATCATACTAGCCTGCATAGACCTATTCCGACAAGCCACGTATTTTCATACTGCGTGACAAGAAGCCTGCATAAGTGTAGTTTGGTATTCAGGAACATTGGTCACAATCAGTGGTGTTACTGACGGGGGGAAGGGGTGGGAACCTCTCCCCCTGGCAAGCTAAATTAATAAAACAAGCCCCCACTTAGGTTATATATCGGTATTTAGTATTTTTTTGGTTTTCAGTAGGTTGCTGTTTTATTGCGTTATTCGGAAGTTTTTAGGAGTATTTTCAGGTGATTTAGGTTTTAGTATAGTCGTCCACATCGGGATTCGCTATCAGTTCTTACATTTTTCTGAGTGTTGGCTAGTGGGCCCCTTACAGTCGCCAGTGGGCTCCCTTCAGCTAAGTTTTACCCCCTGGCTCAAACCTCCAGCTACGCCACTGGTCACATCGCACTAACATTGAATTTTTCAAACTTGTGGAAACATTGCTACAGATTCACTCATGCTTCTTTTCACAAAGTATATATGTATGTGGCTTACCGCTATCAGCAGTCTCTGTCTCGTTGCATTGCCTGACAAGAAGTCTGCGTTCAACAGTCACATGCAAGCAATATGCCCACTACCGTAACACGAAGTGAAACTTTGAAGATTTGTTGCTATGTTATTGTTACGCAATAAAGACCAACAGTAGAACAATCCGTTCGCAACCTGCCTCTGCAGGTATAGGAGGGGACATGAGTGAATTGCAAGCTCATCACTGCACGACACCACAACTGTGAACCTGGCGCTTGCGCGGTGTTAGTGTCATACCGGCAAATAAGCTGTCAATGCAAAATTAAATGAATTATTCGGAATTAAGCCGCTGATTTCAGGATTTCTAGAAAATTTTGGTCCTTAAGCTCAATTTCCAGGGGGGCAAATGCCCGTTTCCCCACACTTCCCCTTGCGGACGCCCATGCGAACAAGCAAGATGTAGGAAAAGCAGATCAACCGTTAGCCAAGTCTATCGATTGAATCAAAACATCGAGTAAGTATTCCTTGACCGCCAAGAAATATTCCTCTACCTCAAGGCGGCATACGACACCGTCTGTCGCAAAAGACTGAATCTGAAACTGTCGAAGCTCTTGCAGTGCAACGAAATGTCAAATCTAATCAAAAACTTTGTGATGAATAAGTATTATGTCGTCACGTGAACTGTTTATCTCGAGTCCTCAATGTACCTGCGCCGACGCCGGTGACTACGTCATAAGATCGTTGTTATGTGCCACATTGCTTATTTGTTCCTTAGTGTTGCGGTATTAAAGTTTGACCAGTTGTATCACTCAAGCTTCTTCTAAACTAAACGAAGCTTAGACTTGTTTCCTCGTAAATGTACGTATGCGAAAGTGATTGATTTACGCAATATGGCTCTGTGAAGCTCTGGGTTCATTGCAAATCGATATCGCACCCCCCCACCAAATAAGCCTGTGTCCACTACTGTCAAATAGCTTCTGTATTGAAGATCCTTTGTACTTCATACCGATGATGAGCAAAGCAGTCGTCCGCACAACCTCAAAAACGGAGTCACCCAAGGTTCGGAACTAGTTCCAACCTAGTACAATCTATGCACTTACGACTTCCCCGAAACTCTTTCTACCAGGTATTTGTATATGTACGTCGACGATATGGCGCTGACCTCTCAACCCTCACTTTCCGTGAGTTAGAAAAAAATAATCAAAGGACATGGCCAGAGTCCATGAATACCTAGCCAAGCGATGCATAAATCTCCCCAGCAATAAAAACTGTCTGCTCAGTATTCCACATCAGAATCCATGCTGCAGGTTATCAACTCAAAGAAGAATCCTCTCATGGAAGGCTCCTGCCATTCCAGAAAATCCGACATAGCTAGGTATCGCTCTTTACAGATGCCGCACTTCCAAATGTTTGACAAACAAGGTCTTACATTGAGTTGTTTTGTTGAAACGCCCCTTGACGTGCTCGCAGTGGCGGATCCAATCCAAGTGTTTGGGGATGGGGCAGTCAAATAAGGGGGCGCCTGAAAGGCATTCACTTGTTTAAGTACCCAAGGTTGCCTGCTGAAATCCTTGGGCATCACTCGAAAGCGGTTTGCTTTGTAGCCAAGAAAGCGGTTATATTTGTTGGTCGAACTATACGATTTTTTAGGGAATAATCACAGTTTGAATACGCTATATATCATTGATTCAGAAAATGTAAATCCGCGCCTGGGGCACCCAATCAAGCAGTCGCCCCGTTCATCACCAGACCTCTGCACGCCACTGACTTCAAGTGAAAATTAAATGGAAATATGCCAGTTCGCAGTAAAAGTTAATCTAACAACAGTAGCCCTCGAATGTTGCGCATACGTATAACACAACTAAAACGTTTGAAATTAACAAGTAACTGTAGTGCAGGACGCAAGTGCTTATAGTACACTGCGGCGATGTGCTATGAATTTTGCTGATTGTTAAACTTGCGCCGCAAGCAGCTACAAGCTCTTTTTTTCTGAAGACATATACACATGAAACATGCATAACCAAACACAAAAATGTGTTCTCGCACCAAAGGCAAAGTACACGTTAAACAAAAAACTTGTGAAGATCTAATACAATTACCCACAGACAACAATGGAACACCACCAATGTGTTTATGTTCCATCAGGCCCATAGCACCACCAAACGAGGTTGAATAGACAGAGGTAAAGACAGATTATAAAAAGGTTTAACAGTAAGCAGTCATCCAGTATGCGTTACGTACATGAAAAATAAACAAATTAAGGTTAGTCAGGATAGCTAAAAAAGCTCTAATCGAATGTGAGTTTAGGATTAGCAGACATATCCAGAAATATGAAGATTTCGAGACCATACATGAGAAACGAACCACTTACAGTATATTTTGACAAAATGCGTTAAAGCCGTGGTCGCCGGCCTGTGGCCAGTGTGGATATTTGTTGTGCCTCGCAACCACAAATGGTAGCAACAGTCGGTTGACAAAATATTTCGTTCTGTCCCTTCATTCCTGTTATAATAAGTAAGCTCATTCCGAGGAAACCAAGGATACATCAATTACTCCATGAGGTCGCAGTCTCATTTCACTAGCAGTGTTTTATTCAAACTCGATCGATTCCATTCATTCTGAGACTGCGGCATTTTTTCTAATTTCTTCCTTGATAAGATTTTACTATGGACATTTTAAAATTCATGTTTGAAAATGGTAACATTGTCACATTACTTGAATAGCAGTATGTTTTAACAGAATGTTTTATATGATCAATAAAGGAGCACTTCTTCTTGAAGTTTGATGCACATTAATTAGCCTTAGCTTTTATGTATTTCAAATTAATTTTGCAAGTCTTAGGTGCCTCAAATGGGTTTTGTTCCGCCTAAAAAGATTTCTCTTGGAGGCCCTGATCGTGGCACTTAAAGGTATGAACGACCATGACTCGCACAAGGATTGAGCTAAAGAGTCAGTGAACACATCCGCTGATCCGTAAGACAGCAGCGCAACTTTTGCGATAGGTCACGCCCACCTGCGACGTCATGGTGACGACGTTTTGGGGGGAAAACCGATTTTCACGTAGGCTAGGAAAACCAGTTGCTTCCATTCAAAAAGCCATCGAGATAAAACCAAACAAGTTGGATAATAACTTTCTACAGAAAAAATGTCGATAAGGACCCTACCTTTGCAATGATTATTAAAAACGTTGAAAATTGTTTCGGTGGGGGGCAAACGTGGCTATATCCAAATATTTTGCAGCGTTTTTGCGGTTCAAGCCACTTTTCTGCCAATCGGCACCCACGAACCCCACCAAAGTTAGTAAGGTGTATTTGGGTGTCTTACAACATCCTACCAAATTTAAAGGCCAAATATTGACAGGAAGATTTTATTTGTGAAGAAAATCAAAAAATCCACTAGGTGGCAGAGCTATTTTCTGGCTCTGTTTTTGGCCATAACTGCCCAACCGCTTAGGCTAGAAGGCTAGGCTGTTCAAGGTCTCTAAAGCTTCAGAATGGCTCCTAGAATATTTTAAGACACAAACCAAGTCACTGACCTATACGTTTGTCTCTGGACCCCAAAAATCTACCCAACCTACACTTTTCCCCTAGCTTCTCCACCCAAAACGTCCAGATCCATTTTTTGTCAGGAACTTCCTTTTTGGGTATTCCGGCGGTCGGCGAAGCGCAAAACCGGATGGGAGAGCTAAACGCGATGCGAGAAACGAGTTTTTTATTTTCTGAAAAATTTTCAAAAAATCTGAAAATTTTCAAAAAATCAGCACGGCAAAAATACCAATATAGATTTTTCTATGTTTGTATAGAAATATTGAAAGGTATGTTTTTGTCAATTTCATTGGATTTCTTGATGTTTTCCGCATACAGGGATGTTTTCAGTGGCTGTCCAGTCCAACTCGTTAAGGAGTTATGGCTAATCATGGAATCCAAAGCCTAGATTGCAACCGAAGCGGGCCTGAAAGAAGAAATATTTTCCATGTGACGGTATACAAGAGTTGAACATGTGGTTTCATGAGGAACCCTATGAATCAGATCTTGTTACTGACCAAGTGAAGCTAGAGACATGTTGCAGATACAGCTCGACTTTTTGCTATCGTAAACCTGGAAAGAAGTGCATAAACCCGCCCTAAGGAGACTCCAGTTCGTTCCAGTAAATCTTTCTGAACAAATCTGCTGCATGTTTCAATGGTCGCTTTGTTTCGCTGGATGGCAAAAATGCTACCAATAACGTGCTCATTGCAAATAACTTTTTCATTCCTCTTCTTAATGGTAATCCAGCGTTGATGAGGTTGCATTTACCAGCTGGCAGTATATGTCTCTTCAAATGTCTTGGTTAAAGTGGGTTCTACTGCTCAGTGCTGCGCCTATACACTGGGATAAAACTGCAGGTAACGAAACCTTGTCTACATTATCTGCAGAAGTGGGATTGATTGGGTACCGATAGAGATTGGTTTATATTTGCAAATCAAATGATTTTGAAATTATTCTGCACAGACTTGGCAAACGTTACATGAAATGCATTTATGAGCTTTGTGATGCAAACAAACTTTTTTGACCCTTTCCGTTAGTTTGTAACATGCTCGGTTGAACAATTAATAAAAGCTGCACGTTTGCTGTATGCTTTCTAGGATGAAGCCGACTGGGCTCTGCGTTTAACTATTTGGGATGATTCAAATTTGCACATACATGTATTCACGTAAAAAGAAATCTAGTTTCTGCCACAACTGAGGTCTGTTATGGAAAACAGGCATTCGGTGAAGCAACTATTGCGACATGCAAAAATAGTGCTGAGTTCTAACAAAATGTTTTGATACTAATTTTCGTTTTCTATGTAGGCTACTTTTTCACCTGGCTGTCTTTTCCCTTTAAAAAAACATGCAAGTATGATTGACTGGCTTGTTTCAATGCAACATTCGAAGCAATTTGAAAGTGAACGTTCGTAAACGGTTTACAAATGAAAGGTCAAAAACGATCGCACTCATCCTTGCAGCTTTAGATAGTTTCAGAGCGTCTAGTGTTAAATCATAAAATACTGCAGATACAAGGTTATGGCACTATTCTCACATACATTGGGGTTGAATTTGAGATATAACCTAAATACCCCAACAAATTAGACGTTGCAAAAATTCTGACAAGATACATAGTTGGGATGACTTTTACGGAGTTTTTGAGGCAATTGCAATACTTGCCAATTTTGAAAATTTTATGAACAATTTATACTTATTGGGAAATCTGCAATGATTTTATATATTTCACGTTAGAAGAGAAAATATTTTTTTACGTTTTTTCCTGGATATTTCAAACCTGTTCTAAAAAGGGTTTTGTGCTCTCAACCGGGGCTCTAGCAGTTAAGCTGTTTTCGCTGTAACCATTATCAAAGTACTGTATATGGTAACAAGTGATAGGCAGGTCGTACACTGGTGTTGTGTGTTTTGATTTCAGCAGTCGAATTAAGGCTATTTATTTACGAATATATTTATTCTTTAACACAGATAAATACCATGAGTTGAAGACCAAAAGACATAGACCCAAAATGGGTAAATTGATCCTTTCAAATAAGAATTGGGTCTACTTCATCCATGACTAAACGCCTCGAAAACGGTACCCACAAGAAAGCGTCCTTAGTCACATACTCTTCTCTTTAATGATAAATTATATCCCAAAGCGAATCACTTCTCCTGCTTCGTTGTACACGGATGATTTTTCATTCTGGGAAATGTTGGTCGGATGTAACTCTCTTAAATCAGCTATGTCAACGCTCTTTAACAAACGCGTGCGACTGGTGTGAAAAATGTGGTTTTAAACTCTCTAGCGCCAAATGTGCTACTATATTGTTCACAAAGAAACACAATCCAGCACCCATCTCCTTGCTTCTGCAGGACGGTACCTACCTTCAACTGAAAAATGAGTCCAAGTACTTAGGAATATCGTTTCAGCGAAACGGTTCCTTCTCGACACATATACAGAAGGTTGTGACGAAATGCCAGGATCGCCTCAATGTTATCAGGTTGCTGAAAAGTACGTCCTGGGGTGCAGGCAAGCGCCAATTACTTACGGTCTACAGGTCGCTTGTTAGATCTGCAATGGACTATGGTACAGAAGCATATATTTTCCAAATCTCCCAGTCTCCTAAAGCCCTTTACATAAGATCCAAAATGATGCATTGCGTTTAAGCACTGGAGCCATGATCAGCACTCCAGTAATTTTCCTACATCATGCTTGCGATGAAATGCCTTTTAACGTTAAGCACAACTTCCTGTGCCTAAAGTTTAAAGCCCATCTCTTTCATTCACTGACCATCCCACCCTGTCGTTGAGGATTACTGGCAAGAGCGTTTTCCCGATTCGCCTGGTTTCTGCTCCTTTGATATGTTCACAAAGATTGCGGATGGTCATTCTGTTTTCGCCGCCGCTCCCTTGCATATCCCGAATAGGCCTATTCCCCCTTGGTCGTTGCAGAAACCCGTTGTCGACCTCACCCTCTTACGGTTCTTCCATCAGACGGGATCTACTTTCGTTGCATCTGTTTTCTCTTCGCAATTACACAATATGTACGACCAGTTTGTCAAAATCTATACCGACGGACCGAAAACCACTGCACGATCCGGCTGCGGTATATACATCGCGGATAACAACCTACGATATTCGATTGCAATACAAAAGTGTTCCTCCTCCATCACCTCCGAACTCTTCGCCATTTTCCACGCATTGTACCTGGTTTGCTCATTAAAAATCGTCAAGGTCGTTATTGCCACTGACAGTCTCAGCTATTTACAATCGATCATTACTTGGAACTGGAAAAAGCCTAGTTTCACAAATAAAATCGCCTTCTTTGTTCGACACTTTCAGCAATGGGCTACGAGGTCCGTTTGCTTTGGGTTCCGTCGGGTCACCAAAATATCCCAGGAAATGAAATAGCCGATCAACTGGCGAAACTCGCCACTACGGAACCATCGCCCAACCTATCGAACTGTGTTCTCTAGAAACATGCAAATACCCGTCTGAACTTTTTTGATATGATTTCTGTACGGACACTGTTTCCATGCGTGAGACCTTCACTATCAGACGGACACAAAAGGAAACGTTTACAAAGCAATCTTTCCTGCCCTGCTGCTGTCTTCTCTGCATATCCATTCCCACTGTTATTTTTCGTTTGTGCATAGGTCACTGTAAATTAAACAACCATCTGTCACGCATTGGTCTTCATCCTGACGGACCCTGTGACCAGTGTGACCTACCAGAAACGGTAGATCACGTTATCGACGTCTGCCCCAAATATTCGGCGGCGCGACAACATCTGCAACACCATGGGCGCAATCTTGTTGTAAAATGTGGGGGGACAGCTTGATGTAAAACCAATATATTTGTCGGGCAGATGCGGCAGTGAGGTTTTATAAATACACATTCCCAATCTTGTTTTTAAGAGGTGTTCTCAAAGCAACACTAATCACGCTTTGATTCATCCCTGCAAATGATTTAGATATTAATAAACCTAATTTTGTTGTTGGACATGGTACTGTAGTTCAGCTTGGTTGCACTACTATTAAACTATGATACAAACAAGCACAGCAATGTAGTACAATACATCAATTGGATTTTATCAGAGCTGTCAGCTGGAGTGCACAAAACGGTGAATCGCATTGGTCGTACGTGCATATCACTCTTAAGTGTAACACATCGAGTTTCATGCATCTTATAAGAAGTGTGGGTTACAGCGCGATTTGATGTCTTGTTTAAGTTGCCTAAACGTTAAAAAAACGATAAATTGCAGGTACGATATATATATATTGCAAGGGATGGTAGCTAAATATTTTTCTTGCACATTTCTGCTCTTTCAAAATGCTACAAATCTCGCTACTGGGCATCATGCATGCAGCTTCACCCCTAGCCAAATCTCCACTGATATCCTCTTACAGAAGCAAAAAATGTTTGGCTAAAAGTAGCGCAGCCCACTTCACATAATGATTTACAATTTACTTTTACTGCTGATGGACGGAGGATGCATCCTTTCAATCTCCCCTTGTCAGACCCCGCCTGCTATTGGGTACCCTTTCGATTGTCCAAGCATCGTTTGTCTAATACTATTTCCCAGCATCAATCAAACTCTCAAGCAGAAGTATCCAAGCCAACAAGAGAAGATTTCATGATATCCAAAAGAAAACAAACCAGAAGTCATTCTGAACACATACCCATATACCAATCTAACCTACAAAGTGATTTCTGCATACCTAATCATCTGATGACCAGGCCCGTAAGTAAGGGAAGGCTTCGTCCCCATGGAAAAACTTTCTCCTCCCCGGAAAAAATGTCTTGGGCATATTGCATGCATAACCATTGTTTTCGTACATGCCATACAGGCCTTCTTCAGAAAATTCATCGCCACTCTGGTGTCCCAAGCTGGTTACGGGTCTGCTGGTGGCTGTTGCCTTGTGACGTCTGTCAGTTTTCCCACTCAGCTCAGTCTTTTCACAATCAAATGTTTCAGTTTAACATCCAATTTTAACAGGCGAAATTAATGTCAAACGTTTTATTCCAGAGTTATACATGCATAACGCCACGAAAATATATTTGATATAAATCAATCAAAATTAACAAATCAAAATTAACAACGGTGAATTGGCAAATAGTACCGCGTTTCACCTGAAACAATACGAAATGAATGTCCAGCAAAACTAAGTGTTACATGTAGGCTCATAGGTGGCGGAACCTGGGGTCCGCATGAGTCTAGGTTCCCCAGTTTTTTCTGGGATGGCCTGGCCCTCTCACTTTTGAATTGCGAATTTTGCTTAAATAGGTTTAAGTAACAAAATTCGTATTGGGTCCATTGTTAAAGTGAATTGTTTTTGTGTAAGACTAAGAACAACTAGTTATATTTATGTGCTCATGTCAGCGCAGTGTATGACAAATAGGGTGTTGTGTAGATAGGGGTCGTTGAGGGCTTATCAAAGTTTGAATAAAATTGCTTAAACATGCTCACAAAAGTAAATGACGCCATATTTCAGTGCTTGTGACGACACAGTTGCCAACTCAAATCACAAAATTTTTCTAGTTTCTTTGACATGCACTTGTGCCCCCCCCACTGTGAAAGTAGTTCCGCCACTCATGCGTAGGCTACATGCACAGCAAATGTTTCGCACTTGGATGAAAACATTGCTGCATTGTTGGTACAAATATCTTTTGAATTTGTTGGTCGCCCTTGTCGTGACATACAAGAAATAAGGCTAAATGTATCAGCTGCCGTTAATTCCTAGACAAGTCATTAAGTTTTGAGCTGAGGACAATATGTAGGTACTGTAGGTCAATAGCCTACTTCTCTAAAGTTTCGATGGAAATTCTGCTTACTAGAGGTTGAAGACAGTCTTTTGCAAAATTGCCCATCATAAAACTACGTCTCCACAACAGTGGTGCTGTTGGTCTTCGGAAAAAACTTCGCAGAGGTTTGCCTGAAAATGTAATTTTCTAACATTATACACTTGCATCTTTTACGCTGTCTGTTTCTGAACACGTGACAACCAACGTTACAGTAAAGCCGTTAGCCAAACTTTTTGCACGAAACAAATCACGGCTGCAGGCTACTGTGATCTCTCCCGTGTGCAGCCGTTAAACTTCACTGTTTCAAGACAGTGACCTTTCTTACAGTAAACCACCCCGGATAAATGTCGGACAGAGGCAGTTAATAATCCTTTGCGGTGTCTAGAAACTTGCAAAATGCTAAGAATCATTTTTGAAGTAAAAATTTATAAAAATATCAGAATCAGTGAAACGACACCAAACTCTTTCAACATCAACATGGCTATGTGTAACATCTAACGTGAAAAACTCTTCACACAAAACGTGACAAACGTCACATTAATTTGAAACCTCTCCAAATAAACCCTAAAAGAAAAAATGTGGGGGGAGATTGCATATTATGTCCCCCCGTCTGAAAAAGTGGGGGGACACGTCCCCCGTGTCCCCCACCAAATTGCGCCCATGTGCAACACGCGCTCAATCAAACTGGTATTACTTTTCACAACCGGAAAATCCTCCGTAGCACGGCTGCTGCATTGCTTGTAGAAACGTTTGTGTGAGAGTCAGGCATACGTATTTAGATTCCTTTTTATTCGGCCCTAGCACTACAAGACCTGGCTGTCACAACGTGCCATCTCCCTTTTATAATAATGATAACTGTTGTGTACTTGGCAACGACTCTGTGCGAAGAGTATTTTAATTTTCAAAACAGTTTCTGTAAATCCCGCGTCCGCTAAATTTTGGCGCAAGAAGCTATCATCAACCATAACGTCTGACAGGATTGAGATATAGAGAGTAACTGAAGGTATCCACGGATTCGTAAGACTGCCCCGCACATTTTGAGACAGATCGCGCCCACCCCTGAAGTCATTGTGACGTCATTTCTGGGGTGCAATTGTTTTCACGTAGGCTACAGAGCCTATAGTTTTTTCTATTCAGTAGGCTACAGAGCCTAAACCAAACACGTTGGAAATAAACTTTCTATATAGAAAATGTTTGTGAAGACCTTACCTTTGCAATGATGATCAAAAAAGTTGACATTTGTGTTGGTGGGGGGCCCAAGGGGGCAAAAGCACTGATTTAAAGGTTATTCTGAGGTTCAAGCTACTTTTCTGCCAGCAGGTAGCCACCACCACCCCAAATTTGCTGAAAAAATATATTTCGGTGTTTTACACCATCCCATCAAATTTCATGCCAAAATTTTGACAGGGAAATTCTATTTGAGCAAAAAAAAAATCTCTACTAGGTGGCTGAGCACTTTTCAGGCTCAATTTTTTAGCCATGACTTGCCAAACTGTTAGGCTATGTTGCAGTCCTCTTCTAAAGAAGACTACAACACATTTAGGACAACTCCGCAAGAGCACTGGTGAATTTAGCCGGAGTGCCCAAGGCACGCCCAAATTAACAATTAAGAAACTTAGACCCGCCGACTTCGTTCGACCCGCTCAGTTTATCACAATAGGATTGTATTCACTCATGGTTTTATTCTGATAACTTCAAGCACTGCGGTATTCATCACAACAGGGGTTTATAATGTGTATCAACATACACATGCATCATTATTACAGGTGACAGGGGTTAATGCGAATTCTATTCTTTCATAGAGGAGAGAGCAACCCAAATTGTCAACAACATCATAGCCACTAAATCATGAATCTCTAGTGGGTAATATGGTCATTTGATATACCCACTCAGACTAAACCCGCTTGGTATAACCACGGTCGAGTTTAGCTGCTAGCCTGGTATGCCCACGACTTCGACTGACTCAAGTGTAGCAAATCAGCTTCTGAGGTCAACACGATGTATCATACCTAGATCACGTGACCACATCTCGAATCGTACACGGTGCAATAGCGACACTAGTGATCACGTACGTTCTGCGCTCTCACGGCAAATCCGAAATAGGAGTCGCGCATCAATGTTTACAATTTTTATCCGTTTAGATCGGGAATATTGTTGATAAATTCGTATGGGATATTATTGCAAATGATTTCTATAATATTGCGGGTTACTCTCTTC
>JGI24022J15233_10002952_pt1 | contig 16436 bp, 10 predicted proteins | sample Ectturendosymbi2_FD_15233 | JGI IMG/M metagenome (IMG submission 15233)
ACGCTTCAGACTCACTGCTCTGACTCACTTTTACTCGAACGCAGACCATACCAGACGCATCAGAAAAGGACGTGACGTCACGAAATCAGACGCATGCGCCAAAAAAACGCGCAGGACGCATGCCGTGTGCGACGCATGCCGTATGTGTCCAGCATTAGTTTCCAACGCTGAGCATGAAACGCTGTTTTTTCTGCTTTGACACATTTGCTGCTTTTGTCGCTCGTTTGACATTGAACATCAACACAAAAACACGTGCGGTGCATTGGTCCGGTTAAAACTAATGACTCGACCTTCTGAAGCTGTGTTGGCGAAGTTTCCGCTCAAACAAAAAGCATCATAACCTCCCATCATCGCGTTAGCGAGAAATCCACCATAATGAAAATATTTTTCACTGCATCGCCCGCTTCACCAACACCACTATCTTCCGTCATTTTTAACAAAAGAAGTTGGACAGAAATTTTCAGTTAGAAACAACAAACTTTATTCTCTGCTTGCTTTGCACATATGTTGTTGCACATAAAATTTCACATTTATCAACACTCTTGACGTAACTTTTTGAATAAATTTTTTGTCTACTTGTCAATTCTATTGCGCTGTTTTAAAATCGTGACTGCAGTTTGACATCAACGATGTTATTCGAACAGAACGCACCACCTTATTGCCTGACTGCAACGTCTTACATGGTTCAGACCTGTTTTCTGCAATAAGGTACAAACAATTTGTTCTCATAAGCTTTTTTCAAAATAATCAGTCCCGTTTTCGTTGTTCGTGATTGCTTGTAGTTTTGTGGTCACCCACGGCGGATGAAGTTGAAATCGTGCAACAGACATTTTTGTTTGGATTATTTCCACCAAACCTAAAACAGCCGATTGCAATTAAAATATTTATGAAAACCATAATAACACATTCATGCACGTTTCATCGGAACAGACAAGTGTTAGCGTGAGATGACGTTGTGAAAAGGGCGTTACGACCTTAGCAAGTGATTGACACGGAGAGCAAGAAGAGCGCTCGAAAACATGCGACTCTGCAGAATGGTTCAATAATGCGCTTCTTCAATTAATGCAATGAGTTGCTGCCATTCTCTGCCAAACACAGGTCCAAGTGTCTGAAGTAGAATTTACGGTTTTGCAGTGAAGAACGATTGAATAATAAGGTGGTGTGAAGATCCCGTATTCAACCAAAGGCGAAGTGATGAGTTTTCTAGATGGCAATCAACGAAAGTGAAGCCGGGCTGAAGTTACAATGAGGATGATCGTGAATTGACTGAGGATGGAGAAGACAAGCATGAACCCAGTTGTCATTGTCATCAGGTGAGAGCTGAGACTTAAATGAAGTGCTGGCAAAAGGTCACTGGCAGCACCATGTCTGTAATCTCGGCGCCTACCTTTGCACGTTATCAACCGAACAAGCAGCAGAATAAAACATGTGAATGCTGATAACAATGCTGAATATCCACGTTTCTACTTGCAACTGACCTTGTTTTCAATAGTTTGGCTGGTTGTCCACATTTATCTGCCTCAAAATAATTTAACCAGTTTCACATAAATTGTTGGTGGGTCAAACTTTGCATTATTTCTGCAAAGTGTTGGAATCAGGCCAATATTTTTTGTATTCTCACAAACGGAAGGAAGCAGCAGTTAGGGCAACAGCAATGTTGATCATCAGCAGCCATAGGCCAATATACATTCCTAAAAACGTTTTTCTCAAAACTCAACACTGCAGCCGAAACCGAAACGTAACCTTCAGTTAACAAAGTATGGTCACAAGAGTACCATAGAAAGAGCAAGGTTTTTTGAAAGTTTGAATTATCTTTATAAAATCGCAAGCACTTCTGTGCATTTTTTGATGACATGAGGGTTTTGGGAGAACTGAACTCAAATGTATTTGAATATCCGACGAAGCCCACGTTAACCATGAGCATAAACTTAGTTTGGTGGTTTTGGTGAAGTCAAACAAAGTGTAAAGTGTTTAAAGAAAGGGGAATACTATAGCAATGTATAGAAAAAATTCCATGATGAAACCTTCTTTGACAACTTCATCTGATGCGTACATTTTCCTGTTCGAGTCGTATGAAGCAGAAACAATCTCTCGTTTGCTTGAAATCAGTCCAAACGAAACCTTCAGCTAAAACACTTTCCAGTAGAAAAGATTGTGAATATTTGATTATTGAGCTATAAAGCAGGAAGTAGGTCTTGACTTTGTTTTCGTGAATTGATGCGATTGTGTTCCGGAACTTGGGCATAGAGTGTTAAGAATTTTTGTACTTTTTTTGATCCACACTTAACGCTATTTATGACGTAATAGGGTTTACATTTTCCGCTTGTTCGTTGAAGTTATTGTATTGTTAATTTACTTTTTCATCTTTTTTGTATTTTTAGAATTTTTGAAAACATCATGTTTACGCAACATAAGTGCAGTTGTCAAAAGAACAAATAGATTCTCGCATTTCCTGACGCTTCGGATGTTCCTATTTTTCTTTCACTTTCATTCCTCGCTCACCGCAGGAAACCAAACTTACTTGCTTTTTTCTTTTTCTGAAATCCTAGTACCTTTGCAAACGGCAATGAGTTAATGACTCACTGTTTGTCTCATAAATAAGAATTTTTCGCACTTGTCCAGTTGATTGAGAAGCGTAGCAGGTTTAATTGTCTTTGAGAAACTCACAATCATCTGGATGCGTTCACATCACTGACGTAGATGCTGCTCGTTTTGGTAACCACTGTCAAGTAGGTTCGGAAAAAACTATAGAAGACTGTATGAAGACTGCTGACAAGCAAATTTGACAATTTGTTTACGCAAACAGTGAGCATGGTTCGTACAAAATTTACTCGTTCAGTTTTTCATGAAAAGAATTGTGCGGGTTGTTTGTAATGTATACGCAATACATTATAGTAAAAATATCGAGAGTCAGGGAAAGATGAATAGAAAAAGTGAAACTGAAAAGTTAAGCTTGACACGCCGCACTGCTTTACATATTTGTGCGAAAAACAACAACCCAAAAGCGACAAGTTTTTTAATGAAACCGTACCGCTGCATTGAAAGTGAAGTTAACTAGTTTGTCACAAAACTATCAGGGGTGGACGGAGCAGCGCAATAAATTCTACCCTTTGTGATGATCTAAGGTTGGTATTTTTTATGCAGTCTTCCCAATGTCAGTTGATTCTGCTTTCTTTCCTTGCATGACAAAGTTGTTCTTCATCTGATCCGTTACTGTACCTCTAATGCATTTTTGCAAAATTCATCTGTTTTTGTTTTTGTGCCACTTATAGTGCAACGTTTATTTTTATGCAAAAAATGCGAACTGATTAAATTATGTTAAATCTCAGAACAAAATGTGTTATATCAGGCAGCATAACTTCTTTTTTTAATATCTGTACTAGGTTTTGCCAGATTTGGTTGAACTGCTATTTTTCAGTCTGTTTTGAAAAGCTTGTATCCATCATTGCTAAAAATGAACCAACCACTGTCCCGGAGACCGACCGCCCAATTGAATCTACTGCTCGTACCCATCCTTGCCTAACCCATATAACTCATGAGTTCTCGTGCTGCTGCCGAAAGGATGCTTGCTGCAAAGTTTGGATGAAAAACATTGAATCCAGAAAGGGAAGAGGCAAAACTTTGCACCACCAGACAAATGTTTAATGCGCCAACAGCAACGGTTTCAAGCGTCACATGACGTAGGAAGAGAAAATTAACGAACCATAAAAACGTGTTGTATATACATCTTCAGCAGCCCAACTGTACACATTGATTCATGAAAAAATGGCCGACCTGCATTAGTCGGTGTGAGACTTCAGACAACAACATAAGACTCATTAATTAATTTAGCGTGTAAATATGCAATTAAAGGAGATCAACCGGGTACCTAACTTCAAGAAAGATGGCACCTGTTCAAAGACACAGTTTTGTTTTCTTCCTTAGACCAAGCTTTCAGCGGACAGGGAATCTTGATGAGCACAGCTAGTAAAAGACGTTTTCTTCAAAACCAAAGCTATCCTGACTTGCTCTGCATAAACACCGCACACCTCACCTGCGGGTTATCGAAATATACAAGTGATTTCATGGTTAACAAGCTGTACAAAGGAATTGTTTGAATCCACCATGCAGTCTGCAACAGCGTTTCAAAGGTTGTGCAATGTTCCTTTTATAGTCTTCATCGATATTAAACAGAACTTTCATGAAGGTGCTCCGGGCCGTGAGTGCTTTGCTGTAGCAGATGCAAGGGGCCATTTGAAAAGGAAAACCAAATACAAAAATGCGTAATTACCCATTCCAGTTGATGAAAAAACAGCAATAAAACTCGGAGAGAGTCTAAAGTTGACGGACTATTTTAGGGCAGAAAAATGCCTTTGCCGATGGAAGTTTAGTTTTCTGATCGTTAATTATAGGGCTGAGAAATACTGAATGAACAAATACCAGCGAACATATTTGTAGTTTGCGTTAGTTTCACTTGGAACTATTTTGGTGCCAACAATTAGTTACATTTTCATGAGAAGCAAAAATTAGGAAGTAGCAGATTCAAGTCTTTGTCGATCAGTCGTGTGATGGATCGGAAGGGCGAAGTCTTTTTGTCAAAACGTGGTATTCTTCCGCAGTATCATCATTGTCGTAGTACAATTTGCCGTTCGCACTTTTCACTGTTGCTCTGTTCAACAACAAAAAAGCAGAAAAGTTACTCAGCATGTGTGTTGTGTTGTGTATGTGTGTTGTGTTGAAACTTTGCTACTAGCAATGAAGGAATTCCTTGTACTTTCACACTTTCTTTTGCGATTCTTGTTCTCTCTGCTGTTTTTTAAGCCTTTCAACTTTTCACCCGCAAGCATTGATTGCATATTTTAGAGCTGAGGGTGCGGAGTGTTTCGTGAAATCGAGTGTTTCGTGAAATTTCATGTTAAAGATTTGCTGATGGATTCAACTTCGTCGCCTGTGTGGAGACTAATTGCTTCAGTTTCTTTGTTTTGAAAAAGATTTTAGCGACAACTTTTCAAGCGTGTTTGACAGCTGGTATTTAAGTAATGTCTTGTTTTTACAAGTTTCTCTTTTATTCTGCAAAATAACTTAAAGCAATAATTGAAGACCGGAAGTTAACAAAAGTTGTAAAATACATGAAAAAGAAAATAGAATGTTGAAATACGCGCCGCTGTTTCTGCGTAAAAGCGCTCTTTGTGACGTTCTGTCATCTGCGGGTTATCATTATGCTGCATCGTATGATTGTTCCTTCGCCCTTCGTTATCGAAGATGGCAACCAATCTGGTTCTAGTTTTCTTCTGCGCATAGCTTCGGAGAAAACTAATGAGGCCAATCCCCGCTGCGAAGCCTCTACCACAAGACGGACACCAGTGGGATGGTTGAAGCAGCTGCTTACTGGAGGCACGAGCCCCGCGTTGTACCCATTTTTTGTTTGTGGCCAGTGTTCGTTGTTTCTTGACTGAGTCAACCCTATGGAGATGTAGCAGTCACGCTAGCGCGACCCCTACATGTAAGCAAAGTCGGCCAAAGCAAAGAAAAGGGAAAGACCCCAAGCAAGCGACACTTAAAAGTGACTTCCATGCATATGGAAGTGAAGAGACTTCTTTGGCCGAAACGCCTAGCGTGCTGGCGCTGTGACGACACCAGCGACTTCCTCCACCTATCAATCCAAGGTTCACTTCCCCTCTGAGCCGGTTCGACAAGACAACCCGGCCGTTCCGCTTCAGAGATGAGATTGCGCCACGTGGAGCGCTCCTCTGCTGGAGCTTGCCGACAGCTGACATTGATGGAGAAGTCCTTCAGTGAGGCTTTCAAAGTGTCTTTGAAGCGCTTTTTCTGGCCACCTACGGAACATTTACCATGGACAAATTATCCATAAAGACGTTGTTGCTTTGAGATGCGGTTGTCTGGCATCCAGTGAACATGGTCTGTCGACCTGATTTGATCATATGACTGTATTTAATATAAACCCGGGGATTAAATTCAAGAGGGAAAATACTTTCTTTCTTTGATATCAATGTATGAAAGTAGCAATCATGCAAAATCGGAATATTTATACTTTGTCTGGAATAATTTCAACAACCATTTTCGTGTTGGGAAATTTTCTTTTGGATATAGCTAAATACATATGTGAAAGGCAAGTTAAAAATCAGTTGAATATGTTGCTGTTTTTACTTTCTCAATCCTCTTTTACCAATTGAAAAATGTAAAAAGCATTTTTATTTGGGATTTATTGTTTCTTTAACTTTCAGTCCTGCTTTCCGAATAATATAAAAATTGTCTGAAAACGCGTTTTTATATCAAATAATATGCATTCGCAATCGTGAGAGCATCACCTTATAATGATTTCACCACAAACCGGTGCGTTCCATTTTCCTGATCTTTGCTTAAATGAACGCCCTCTTGCATTCAGTAACAGAGGCTGAGCGCAGCCCTCCGCTGGCGATGCGTTGTTTGGTCTTGCTTTCTTCGGAGTTCGGAAACTTCCAAGTCCACCACAGGATGGCGCCGCGGAGCTCCCATTATTGTGCAGAGTGACGTAGAAACCGACGAAGCGCAAACTTTTGTTGTTTTTTTTGCTTTCGTGAACACGAACAACGACTGAAATTCGAAAAATAACATGTCCTAAAGTTTTGAAGTCTGCTTGAAGGTAATTGAGCGAGTTTCGAGAAAATCATTGAAGAAAGCTTGAGTGTCCGATGCCAAATAATCCAAAAATCAGTGACGTTACGAGAGAGAATGGGGTTTGTTGCTGAAGCAACAAACGTTTGTAAAACGCCAAGTGAAAGGACTTGCTTTGTTTTGTCATCCGAGCCCAGATGTAACAGCTACAACAGTTATCAGGCGCACAAATGTTTCTGAGGTGTTAGTGTTTGACTTCCACACAGTCAATAGCGAAGTCGCTATGAATTGACAAGGCAAGCTAAAAATACATAGTTAAAAAAACCAAAGTCGTTTCGCAAAAATCCAAAGGCAAATCAGCCGGTTTCGGTATCTTTTTATTTCGAGGACGTCATAATCACAATATGACATCATAATCACCATCTTTTCCCGAAGTGCTTGGGAAGCAAAACAATGACGACTTTCTGGAAAAAGATCTAAACCAGGGGTCACCAATCTTTTTGAAACTGAGAGCTACTTCTTGGTACAGATTCGTGCGAAGGGCTATCAGTTTGATGCACAAACTTCTGAAATAAAAATTTGCTCATTTTATCTTCAATTATGTTATCATTAATGAATATTGAAGATATTCATGTGAAGACACTGATCATGTTAATGTTATTTTTAGAACAGGCCCGCGGGCGACCCATGTGGTCCGTGCGGGCGACCTGGAGCCCGCGGGCACCATGTTGGTGACCCCTGCTCTAAACACTGCATAGACAATAGACATTTTGCAAAACTTCTGCAATCAATGCAAAGAAAAAGATGCGGTTGCACTTCATTTACATGGAATTCTTGGAAAGGTCAGTAGTTTGCCGCAATTTATTTCTTTGATCAAAAAGTTTTATTTCAACTCAAGGATCAGAAGTAAAAATATAAAAACAAGTACAACTTGCAATTTTTCGATTCACAGACGTTTTGATCTTTTGCCATTAATTCTTGCTGTTGAGAAACGTATTTAAACTTTTAGAAACTTACTAAAACTTTTATGAACGCTTGGTTTAACTCAATATTGTAATAGCTTCTTTGTCAATCAGAGAAATAAAAATTTTAACTTAATTACTTGATGATCAAGGTTTTATTTCATTGTTGATTAGACTTTTACTGCATTATAGTCTTTGGCACCAAACTCCCACCTAAAGAAACAAATCTAGTTCCAATGAAAAAAAGTAATTTGAACTGATCGTGGCCCTCACTTTCTCATCAAAATAAATTTTTACGTACTTTATTGAAATAAATGACGTTCCATACTTTTATTAGCATTATCATTCTTATATCCCCCAATATGATTTGCATCAGCAAAAAATTTCTTGCATCCTTATCAACGAAATTGGATGCATCTAAGTGGAAACATGTGGTTGAATGTTTGCTGGAAATATTATATCATCAAAATATTGAAAACGCATCACTGTCATGCACTTTGGGCGTGTTGGGCGATTTTTCAGACGACAATAAAGGCAGAAAACTGTGCTTCGGATATAAGCTATGCAAACACATCAGATCGTTTAGCAATTCTTTCTTTTTGTAAAAAGTTGACGGGATCAAGTAGAAGCGCAACTGAGAGATACACTAATTTTAAAATGCAACAATATGTGTTGTACAGTAGTTGCTCATTTTTATGACCGTATATAAAACGATGCAGTGACCAAGCTGCAAACAGTTTGATGAAAAAGAGTTTAAATATACATTTATACTCAAACCAACTCACTGGTGTGTTTTCTTTCTGGTTGGTATCTTCCTTGCCCGTCGAGGTTCTTCACAATCAGTTCATATGTTGGTTTTGTGGTGTTCAGAATGCCAGCTAGCGGCCAGTTGTCACCCACTTTAGCATGCCACAAAGGAATATCACATTGCCTTAAACTCCTTCCCTTATGTCTTTCTCCTGTTAAAGTTGAGTTTTCAAAGGTAAGAAAACAAAAAATGACGCCAACCTGTCGCCAAGCAAAACAACAGCAAACATTAGGTCTGGTTTTGTTTGCGGTTGTCTTCCTATAAAGAGTTTAACAGCATTTGAGTGAGTTCAAAAACTGCAAAAGAACAAGCATAGTGCCGGTCGTGCATGGGGAGGGGGCAGCCATGGGGAGGGGGCAGCCATGTAGACGAATAATATCAGGATGCGTTGGTGCGAAATTTAAAAGATGATTGAAACAAAAGCTGAAGAAGTTCAAAGATTTTCAAACCAAGTTCGTTTAATTTACGTACCACACTTTTCGCAGAAGCTCTGTCGATGAAAGAAAAAAGATTTTAAGACATTTCTGACACAACATGACAACTTCACCAACTTAAGGATATAAACCGAATAACTTATCTTCGAACACAGGGTTGCTTACTTTTGGTTTTGAAACAATTTAAAATAAAATTTAAAATTCGCTGAAAATGTTGCAAGAAACCTTTAGTTAAGTTTCCAAAAGCAACATCAACGAATAATATGTTTACTGAATGAAACCAAAAACGTGAAAAAACAATAAATAACAAAATTCTCGATAGGTTGTTTTCATGAAATGGCTTGCTTGAACTTTCAGTGTGTTCATTTTTGTCTTCAGTTAATTTGACAAATTAATTTTCAGCAGTCGACAACTGTGCCATTGGCTTTTTTTTATCGAAGAAGTCATCTGACGTATGAATCACCAACATCTTAGACGGGCGAACATCAGAAAATATTAAGAGTAGCATGCAGCCATTCCAACAACGAACTTTTCCAACGTTGACTCACTTTTCATTTCAAGCACGTATTGCCCACGGCGTGCATTTGATGTTAAAAGCCATTTCCAAACCTTGTCTTACAAGGCATGCCGCATATTTTATATACAAGGCCAAGCCTTGTTGAAGACTGGTGTTCTCCTACTATCAAGTTTTGTGTCATGTTCAAACTCGCAAATCTCATTGAAATTGACACTTATATCGCGTTTTCGTCACAGCGGAATTCAGTGCGGACATCCGCAGCGTATCAATCATCTCAGTATTCAGCTGCTGGGATAATCCACGTTTCAGACACACAGGAATGACGAAGCAAAAAAAGCAAGACAAGGAAGAAAAACACGAAGGTCTGATTTGTCATTGAGTGCGTTGTTGATGCTTTTGTCACGAAACAATGCGATAATTGTCAGGAATCTTCTACTGACTTTGTGTGACTAACGTTTTGCGTTAATTCATCTTTTGAAAATTTTGATACGTTCGAGTTTAAACCGCAAACAGTCTGCTTTTCGCTTCTATTGCCAACAGCAACATTTCTTGTAAGCTTCATTATGCGCTTCGTTTCGGTTTCTCATCAAGCAATCCAAGGCTGTTTTACATTACTTAAAGTCACATAGGAAATGTATAAGTTCAAGGCATAATCTACATTGTACCCGGACGCAACACGATAAACACTCTATCTATACTTACGTTTTGCTTCACTTTTTGTTGACAGCACGATGGCAGCGAACAAAAAAGAGATAAAGATTATTTTCATTGCAGATATTATGATTACAAAATTAAACAACCTTACACCAGCATTCAAATGTGCGCAAAACTGCGGATATCTGTGACAAGTTTGTAATCTAAGCGAACAATCTTCAGCAGAACACTGCGATTGCGAAAACATTTTCTGCGATAATTTATCACAATAACCAAATATACGGAAAAACAAGTTCTGATAAAAATTCATATTGAAATATCGAAATGTACAAAAATAACTTTTTTCAAATTTATAAACCTTGAGACAGTTTACGAAGCTGAGTAAATATATTCTTGTGCCCTCCTTCTTCTTTACATAATATATCTAAGCACTATTTCTTACATGGGAACTATAATGGTATTTTCTTGCTCTTAAAGCTATTTATGACCAAACCGGCAGGAAAACGTGCCTTTGCATTTACCTCAAACCAGTCAAGCAAACTGTTTTTCACCACAGCACAACCTCTTATCAGTGTTTGAAAAGCTTCTTAAATATTTTGTTCGACAAATCTTCTTCTTTCAGTGTAAATTTTAGAAGCAGATCAAGTCACCTATCGACAAGCACATGTTTTAAAAAGTTCAAGAAAAGGTTTTGACCATACTTCATGCCGCTTTGATCTGATACTGCTTTCCCTGTGACCAGTCGCCTAACGCGTTTATGGCTCAACGGAAGATCGCGACATCGTGATTGTGGCACAACTGCGATGATTGTCACAACTGCGACAGAGGCGACGCAACGCCTCCCATACACTCGCTAACGCTCCAGGCATTGCAAATGCTGGCAACGTATTGCTGATGCATCCGAAAATACACTCAAGTCACCAGAGACCGGCGCGTAATGATGTAAGACAAGCCGTTTACTTTGATGTTATGCCACCTTCATCATCAATTAAACGAAAAGCTTATAAGATCAATCCATTTAAGCCCGTGAAGATTTGAGGCTATATCATAGTATATGTTGAGACCAAAAAAGGTTAATGCTTTATTTGGATGAAAATGGTGTGAAGTTTTAACTAAAACAGCGTAAGAAACTTCCGAACAGAAATCAATGTAAAGCATATGTTTCATCTCATCTTGAACTTTTATTTAACCATGGCTTGAAAGATCGTTTTTGACACTCGCCTTAGAAGTTTTATTCACAAGGTTTGCAACCCATGCAACAAGGGCGTAAGAAATTCACTCTAACTTAGTAGCGAACTGATCATTTTGCCTGAAATCGAAAGTAAATCGCCATGTTTTTTGACCGGTTTGAAGAAACTTACACGATTTTACGCTTTTCAGCGATAAACTTTCTTTTCAGAATTCTCCATCAAGTAGAACGTGGCTCAGATAAAAAAAGTAAGTATAATACGTTTCAACCAAACGCACAGGCTTATTGTTGTCATCGATTATATCGGAGCATTAGTTTGCTCCATGTTTGGACCTAACCAACTTATTTAGGAAATAAACTGTTCATCGCATTGTTATCGTAGAAACAAGATTAAAATTCATCGTCAGGTGAAACGAGGTCCGGCGATTCGAACGCAAATTTTGAAAACTGAGCGTTTGTGGCCGGGGAGGGCACATGTCGCCATTTTGTTGCTGACAGATGAAAAATTGACGGATGAATATGTGAGAGTCGCAGAAGATAAGTTAATATGTTTTAAAGTATTGTAACTTGAATAATTTTTGGTGAAATAAAAGTTTTTTTTAAGCAAGTTTGTTCAGAGATGAAAGCGCGCAGCAATATAAGAGGTTTTGATGGAAGCATTCCTAATACAACACTTCAACATAAGATAATAATCAGTTCTTTTCAATTAATGAGGTCAAGAAACGGAATACTGTTGCCCGAACTCTGTTGCACCAACAAACCAACAATGAATTGTCAATTTTTAGCCTCGTAAACCTGGCTGAAGGAAAAGAAATTATAGATATTTTTTTTGCAATTTCATGATAAAGTCCATCACTTACGACTACGATCCTTCCATATCAGCAGCAACACCTAAAAAGGCATTTATGGTTGATGAATTCAGAGACCGATACGGCCTCTCAAAATTTTCTAGCGGTCTCTCTAAATGCAGTAAAAACTCGGTTTGTTAACATCATCACCAAAATACCCTAAAACCTCGCTTTACGACCACCTCGGTATTCAGAGAAGATAGTAACAGTGGGTGTGGTCAGCAGTAACAGTGGGTGTGGTCAGCAGGACGTAATTTCGTACAATTCCCTTGAAAGGCGCAGCTGCTCAAAGAAAGCTGGCTTAAATATGACATATTAAGCAATAGTTAAAACCCAGATATATGACGCAAAAAACTGATGTTTGGATGGAAAGCTTACTGTTTTCCTTGAAAAAAAGCGTTAATTGTGGTGCGTGACGGCATAAACTTTAATTTTAAAGCAAACTGGTGTTTCTTAAAAGAAAACTGTTTTGAAAAATATTGGTGGGATGCTATACAAAATTCAGGTGAGAAAAAAATCTTTATGATAGGATCGTGGTGATTTTGTCAAAGCCTTTTACGACCTGGCCACCTGGCCAGGTGCAATTATGTGTGTTGTAAATCCTATAATTGCCAATACGTGTCAGGTTTCACAACTTGCCTCAACCACATCAGATTAAAACGCAATTGCAACACTATTTTAAAAAGTTTAGATTGATCGCGTAGAGTGTCAGCGCAAAAGATGAAGTGCTGAGGTCGAAAACCCGAGAAACTACAATCGCTTTGGTGACCTAAGTTGTTTTTGTCGAATGAGGCCACTGCACAGTTTTTCATTTACATACGTTATAAACATGACGTCAACATTTCACTGAACCAAGCTACAAAATGCAGTAAAGAACAACAAAGCATCGCCTGAGGTCATGAACACTGCAAGAAATTTACGACCGAGCTGATGAAGGTTTGTCAGTTGTTGCACTTGAATAACAAGGCGAGGTTACGTCCTATTTTATTTTTATCATAATCCAAAACAAAGCCTTCCTCGATCAGTTGCTTTGAGCCATGTTTAAAATTAACTTTTGAAAAAGCTCTCCTTGTAATCTTTCTCTTTGTAACTTTGTCTCCCTGATACCCTGACGGTCACAATCTCTACTCGACAGCTAGGGAGGAATGACGACAATGGAATGCGGCGTCATTAGTCGTGCTTGACTGAATAGAAAGGCTGCAAATTCATTTCCAGGGAATACACAACTTTGGTCTTACGTAAGACTTTTTAATCAGGGATAAACTTTTACGACTAACAAAAGTTACAGGAAAACACTGGTTGAACCACATCGCAAAGTAAAGTTGAACATCGGTTGGCATCGATGGGAACCTTAAGCTTTTTCCGCTAAAACACAATTTTCACGTTTTTTCAACTTCGTTGCAATTTTTCACATTTTTTCTCTCCATTCTTACATAAGATGTTCATTCCTTGTTTATCGCAAGTACAAACGTTCGGTGTTACGGGTCTTGTTCGTGTCCAGAAAAAAGCTTTAACTTCGTTTCGACAACTTTTGGAAAAGGCAGTGAATACAGTGATTTTGATTTTTATTCAGTGCTTTGAACGATCAACTTAACATCATTAATATATTGGTGATTTGGGTGGAGCAATAGGTTCAAACCTTGGTTTGTTGTTTTGCAGTGTTGAAATCAGCGTGCCTCTAAGACCTTATATTGAAGAATTATACTCAGGTCTACCAAATATCTTTCAAGTCAGCAGTACTCTCGACAACTTCAGAACAGATTTCTTGAAAACACCAGGATGCCAAATAAGAGAACGACGCAAACGCGGATAAACAGCGTGTGGGTGGAACTACTGATTATGAGGTTTCTGCTTCACAACTTTTCGTCGACATTTCAAAAGCAGCGCGCTTGTACAGAAAGAACTTTAACAATGTTTGAGAGGTTGCGAAGAATTGCACATTCAGTTTCGCCACCAGCTTTCAGTTTCTGTGAAAACTTAAAATTATGATATCAAAGCCATTTGATATTTCAGTTTTACTGAGGAGTGCACAGTCCCACCGGCCATGTTGCTGCAGTCAGATCCATGCAGAAGAGCAACAGTTGGGAAATCGTGTCCAAAAGCTGACTATGTAGTAAGATTTGTTGAATGGTAAACAGTGGGTGAAACCGATACATGTCTGTTGCAAAGGAAACCGTTGCAGAAACTACGGTAGTAACTTTGGAATAAGTAATTCAGAAAATACATTCCTTCGAACTGACGATTTTCAATAAAATTAATGAAAGTTCAAAATGAAGTCTAGCATAATATTTATGAAGAAGGATTTGCATTTCGGAGCTTACACAATTTACTTTCAGTATCACTCTTTGTTGAAACAATGTGTAGCTTTGTTGTCTGCAGCATATTCGCCGCAGGTATTAAACCCACGTGAGACGCTCAGCGGCGTCGCCAAGCCAAAAATTTGGGAGGGGCCAAAATGTTTGATTTCAGGCGAATAACACTATTTTGTTTGGGATACCGCCTCTCAAAGCACAAACTGACTATACGTTCTCAAAAATTGGGGGGAGCCATAGCACCCTAGGCTCCCATGGCTACGCCCATGAAGACGCTGTACCCAGTCCCGTCGCCACGGGGNCTTAGCTCCCCCAAACAAAGCTCAAAGCCCCCCAAATTGAAATACGAAACACTATAACTAAGTAGATTTTTTGTCAAATTTTATAATGTCAAGCACCCCTGCACAAAAGTAAAGCCCCCTTGGTGAAGTCTTTCTGGCGACTGTTCTGGCTGTACTTCTGACGTAGCGTCGCTTATTGCCGAATTTGGTGTTTCATGGACTGGAAGCAATCCGTCCTGCAGGGAAAACGGTCGTGATTGCCAGAAACTGAGACCCTCCCTCATAAAAGTTGTAGGTGCGACGTCAGGATGTTTTACGGTATCGCTACTTGTTCATAACCTCGGGTCAAGGCTCTGACCTTGCTTCAGGGCAAGTCAGTCGTTGACCAACAAGCGTGGATGTGATCTGTGATTAAACTTTTTTTGCAATAGTCCAAAGTCCACAACACGTGTCTGTACCAAAGACGTCAGTTTGTACCAACGAGAAATGGCGGAATGCTTAAACGATAAATGGGCAAACGTTCCATAATCACACATTTTTCGCATTTTCTGCCAGGAATTTTAGTTAAATTAAAAAAACGTACATTTATCGAGCACCGGTTTTTGAGCTTTCAGAAATGTTTCATTAAATTAATACCCAGCTAGTTTAGCGAAGTCAAGGGAGACAACATGCTGCAAATAAATGCTGTTCCACTTTTTCTTGCTATTCAACATAAACAACATAGCTGCAGTTTGCCATTGGTATGAAAACGTGAACAGATATTCTTTTTTTTCATAAAATTGCCAAACTGTCTTATGTTGCCTTGGCAGCATATACCTGACGTTGCTGGGAACTTCATTGTATCAAATACAGAAGAACTCGCCTAATTCGTCGCTTTTTCGTCGGTCCCGGCAGAATCCCTATCTTTTGTGTACATTTCTGTTCGTCTAATTCGTCAATTTGTTCGATTTATCACCTCTTTCTATACCCGAGAAGCGTTTTGTTCGTCTCATTCGTCATTTGCAGTTTCGCTTTAGATGTCTAAGGAGCTAGTACGTGTGGAAATTTAAACAAAATTAAGGATCTTTATCTGAGAATTGTTGCACCTCGCAAATTGTAATTGTTTATCAAATTTATACACTAGGTGCGAAGAACGATCCGAATCCCCATTGAGAGAAAGCGGAAAAGTTTATTAAAGATTTAAACATCCTACCGTTAGTTTTGCTGTTTAGATTCAAACCGCCAATTGCTTCAGATCTGCCAAGAGGGGGTATAAAGAATTACCCCCCGACTGCAGGTCAACCCTATTTTCAAAAAGTAGTACTTGAGCTTCGTAAACTTATCCAATTCTGATAAGACATTTCGACAATAAATAAAATAAATCCCGAAAACGTTTAATATATCTCTTAAGGTTTTGAATTTCCGGCAGTGTTTGTCAGAACCTGTCTATGATACTGTTGTTCGACTTGAGGTTGAAACATTCAACGATTGTTGACATTTGAGAAAAGTTGTTGACTCTTGATGTTTCTCTTGTTGCAAAGTCGTGGCATACGATCAAAGCCATTCTCACCGCGAGTGTGGAAGAAACTGCGCTGATAAGAATCCAAAACTGTTCTATGGTTGCGCGCACAACCATCAACGGTAATTCCTATAAAAGTACAAGCGGGAAGCTGCAATCCACTAACTACGTTTTGCAGGTGCAGATAGACCCCAACGTAATATACAGTAGAATTTTCCTAATTCGTCATCTCAAGGGGATTAGAATAAAGTGACGAATTATGCAAACAGGTGAAAACTCTATCATAGAAGCTCGTATACTTTATCATAGTAACTCGTATACATACATAGTGCTCTTATT
>JGI24022J15233_10002956_pt1 | contig 16428 bp, 10 predicted proteins | sample Ectturendosymbi2_FD_15233 | JGI IMG/M metagenome (IMG submission 15233)
ATGAAAACTTCAGNGAAACACTTTGGCCTAGCGGTTGGGCCCTAGGCCAGGCAACATGAGCCAAAATGACCCCAAAACTACTTCACTTATGACATCAGTCAGAAAAAATCCGCTCCCCCCAACCAAAAAAATTTTATCGAGTGCAATCTACTAGACTGGCCGATCCGTTTGAGGCCTTGAACAGCTCTCTAGCGCAATCTGCGAAGGAGCTAGGGCGTTGGTAAGGCAACTGAAAACTGCTGTTTTTAGGCCGAAATCGAAGTACGAATATATTGTGCGCCGGTTCTCAAAGTGTTAACCCTAGCCTGTAGAATTTTACAGTACTACACATCACAAATCAAGCCGTCTGCGAAACTCATTACCATGTCTCAATACCACATTCAAGTCTATTTTCCTAGTTGGGTCCAAATCAAATGGAAACACTACGTAACGGATGGGGCAAACAATCTGTATGCAGTGCTTTATCGTGTATGCAAATTTCGGAATGCAGAAGTTCAGGACACTTCATCCAAAGGAATGCATTTTTTGCACACCCAGAAAATATCCTTTTAGGAATGCTGTCAGATGATGACGAAAATGTTCAACGATTGGCTGTAAACAAGATTCTTTCTGTTGAGTGAAGCTGTCAGGATTTGAAGTACACATAGAGACATGCAAAGATTTTAGTGGAGGGTACATTGTTCAATCTGATGATGAAGAAGAGGAAAAGCATGATACTGTTGATGCCGAAATTCGTCAGTTTTTTGTACCGCAGATTAATTTGAAGGCCAAGGCTTACTATCAACTTACAAAACTGAATGAAGTTTGTCCGGCAGTTGTGCACCTAAGTGACGGTGATATTGAACATATTAGAGAAATCTACTGCATTTAAAATAACCTTGTTACAATCAGGCAGTGGAATGGCATATCAAATTGGTGACAGAAGCTGCATCAAACATTCAAGGATTCACAACATCAAACAGTTCAATGATGGGAAAGAAAACATCGATAAAAACTCACGTGGTAGTAAATCCATGCAAGTAGGGTCCAGTTCCGTAGAGGCAGACAAACCTTCAAAAATACAAAAGTTGTATGCACTCAGTGTCTATTAATAAATTGGTATGCAATGCACCTGATGTCAACATGGCAATGAATACATTTAGAAAAACAATTTTCATAAAATTCAAAAACCAACAATAACATTTTGCTGGCCAGATTTCCCTGCTTTGTAAGGTGTGGAATAGTGATGCATTTGCAAAGTTTTACATGAGTCAACTTCAACATTTTAACACTTTGTTTTTTTGTGTCCTGGCAGACTGTTGACTATGAAAATGAAAAACCTTCCTTATCGCCAATAAACTTACAACTACTTTGGCATCTGGCCACTTTCGGAGATTTTCGTGAAAAAAGCACTGAAATGCACGTGGCTTTGCATGGGAATTTCTCCTTCCGGTAAGCGCTACTGACCTGGTCAAAAGCTCAAAAGACACAGCAAGTCTTCTAGCTTGCACTCAAAAAATTTTTTTGGTTGGGAGGTATGGATTTTTTGTCAGTGACATCGTAAGTGGAGGACTTTTAGGCCACCCTGGCCAGCTTCACCTGGCCCTGAGCTCAAACCGTTAGATGGTAGTGTTTCACTAAAGCTTTTACTGGAAACTAGACAACAATCCGAGTCTTTTGATACTTTGGATGACCTGCTGGGGTTTCAGGTTCAAAAGTTATGATCTAAAGCAGGGGTGGGCAATTAATTTGGCTCGGGGGCCACTTTAAGAAGGTCACGTTCAACGGAGGGCCATACTTTGAACCATTCAATAGAAACAGAAGCAAATCTGGGTCCAAGTTAGCCTCAGCACTAATGTTAAGCTGTGTGCACACAGCATGATTCTAGTGCGGTGCGCATCTGGTGTACCTGCGACAGGTGCGGCGAGTTCAGTGCGCCTTTGTATGCACACAATTGTGCAAGAAGCGGTGCGTTCATTGAGCATGGCCTGGGCTGAACGGATGATTGAGACACCTGAAAGTCAGCGATGACATTGGAGTGCTGCAGCACAAGACTGTGCTTTACTTAAGTTCTGACATCATATGTGACATATTGTTAAGGTGTTACTAATTTTGTACACCATACCGTTGTACAAGGGTACAGAAGACCTGCTGCGGTACACTGCACAAAACATTGAAATGACTGGCTACATGCATTCAAAACAAACGCAAATTGCTAAATTTAACTTTGTGCAATGCCTCACAAATTGTTAAAAAAAGTAGTGCTGTCCATATTTCAGAAGAACGAAGCGTTGCATTGCACAAATTTGCATGAGTTGTTGCTACAATGGATTGCAGATTTAACACAATACCATTGCAGATTTAAGCGCAGAATGCACGAACGCCATTGTAAAGTAGGAATTTTTATTAGGAACCATTAGGCTTACTAGCAAGGTTTACCAGATTATTGGCAAAGTTCATTGGGAAACATTACGTTACAAGGAGTAGCATAACATGAAAGTTATAAATAATTGGTAGCAAACTAGCATTGCTTTGCATAGCAGTACATTATCAGGAGGGTATAAAAATCAATGTGAACAAATGTGGACTTTTCTTGAAGTTTTCACCTGTGGAAAAAATCTGTTTTCAGCATGGTAACCATCAGTCTTATTTTCTCCTAAGCTTTGCGTGTTACATTGTGCTTTACTTGAGATTCATCACTGCGAAATCAGAAATTTTTAACTTTTTTACCAAGTCAAGTGTGAATTTCTTCTCATACTATTTCTTTGAACAAAGGGCTTTTAAACACATCTTCGTATTTATGTTAATGCAAATGTGATCGTGTTTGAAATGGCACATGAGAGTCGACTTTGTTTTGGGCTCTTTCTGGTCGTTGATTCTGGTCGTAAGAAATAACAAAAGTTCCTCAGGCAGTGACGGCAAAACCAGCGATTGCCTTTCCATAAATTGTTTGTATTACCATACCATTATCTTGAGTTACGTTTCTGCTCGTGACTGTTCTCTGAATCGCCTTAATTTTTTATTGTTTTTTCACTGATTTCCTTATGGTAACAGCGCTGCTTGTAAAAAACTACCAGATTAAATTACTCAAAAAGGTTTGGTGTATTCTCTCAGTTTTGTGCACCTGATTTAATTCATTTTCTATTCAAGTTGAGGCACACCAAGTCAATAAAGTATTAATGTATGAAAACAACCAGAAGCCGGAGCCATTAAAAAGGGAGCTCCGGAACCAGAGTCGCACTCATGAAAACCAACAGCTCCATAGGTGGAGCCGGAGCTGTGTCATTTTTATGACGGCTCCTCAGCCCTGAATAATCCATGCTGTAACCAGGCACATAGACGATCCAGAGTAAAAATTTAACAGATAAATTGATGTATCAACAACCTGAACTATTATATCATAGTAAAATTTTGCAATTGCAAGAAACTAACAAGTTTTTTTGCAAGAAAGTAACAAGTCATAATATTAGGCTACTGAAGTTAACTCAGTGATCAATTAGGGGTTAGCATTTTCACCCCCTTTCTGTTGTTTCGCTCCACCCCCTTTAGATTTTTTGCCACCTTGCCATTCAAAATCGCCCCCAAGGGGCGATTCCACTCACTTTGAGAAACATTGGACGAGATGATAAATCGATCTTTCGCAAATACAGTGTGTTTTTAGCTATCCACAAACTATTAGCAACTGTTATGTGGATGTTCGGCATCTTTTTCTTTACTTCAATATGAAACAGTATCTACAAGTACATCCCATCACCGCTCTTTTCCTAACCCAGAGCAGCGAGTCTGATGCATCAATATAGAAATTGGATCACTCGAACGCCGACCATATCAGACACACCAGAAAAGGATGCAAGCCCGTAACCAGCTTGGGACACCAGGGGGGGACGAAGAGTTTTTTGAGAGTGGCCAGAATTTTTTAAACTATGTCAAATGTTTTTAAACAATGTCCAACATATTTTTCCAGGGGGGCAAAAATTTTTCTAGGGTGGGCTTCCCCCCTTGGCTACAAGCCTGAAATGACGTGGCGTCTCAAAATCAGACACATGCACCCAAAAAATGCACAGAATGCATGCCGTGTGCATATAGCTTAATTGTGATGAGTGGGAGGATTTTTCAGATTTGAAGCTTTTCCTGAATGCTTCTGCGGGCCACAGAAAATGCTGTAGCGGTCCACATGTGGCTCCGCGGGCTGCTATTTGCCCACCCCTGATCTAAAGTAATAAAAAATATGTGACTAATTAGCTGAATAGATCATCTATTAATGTTTATTTTAGATCATAACTTTTGAACCAGAAACGCTAGAAAGTTGATCAAAGGCCCAAAAAACTCGGACCCAAGCGTAGTTTCCAATAAAAACTTTAGCGAATTACTTTGGCTTAGCAGTTGGGCCTTAGGCCAGGTAACTTGAGCCAAAATGGCCCCAAAACTACTTCACTTTTGACATCACTCACAAAAAATCCGCAAACACCAACCAAACATTTTTTTCAGGTGCAGACTAGAAGATTGGCCGATTCGTTTGAGCCCTTGAACAGCTCTCTAGCACAATCAGCAGAGGGGCTATGGTGTTGGTAAGACAACCAAAAACTGCTGGCTTTAGGCCGAAATCTTGATACGAATATATCGTACGCCGGCTCTCAAAGTGTTAATGCACTAACAGTAGCCCCAAGTGCATTATAAGACACAATAGTTCTCATTAGAAATCCTACATATTTGTAACATGATTCTAAATCATTTAAGAAAATTTATAATGAGAAACCTAGCTGCACAGCTCCAGGCTCTGCAGTCTGTAGTTACTGCAACTTGGAAAAAATTTTGAAATCAGCAGACAAAACAAGTTTGCTAGTGGAATAAGTTGCTAAAGCTGAACAAAGTGAAGGTTCAGCATTTTAAAAGATTATTTAAATACCAACTGGGAGGAAGAGTTATTGTAGATATCACTACCTGACTTACCCACTCCCCTACTACCCCCTATCATTACCCCACTACCTGACTGATCTAAACATTCTTGGATCTAGAGATAGTAATTTTATCTTGGCAACCAAAGTGATATCATTTGCTTACTGATAAATTTTCACACGTGCTTTACAGTTGCTGATGTTTTCTACAGTCCTACTTCTCATCAAAATAATGCTCTGTGATATAGCAAGATTAGAATGCCATCATGAACTGCTGTCGTATGCATCATTTTCATAAACAACAATATCATGAAACATGTCGTTAATCAAGCTCAACTTAACAGTGCTGACTGTAATAACCTCATTTTGACAGAGAAACAACACCTTCAGGTGTATGCAAAGACCAGGCATAAACTGATAATTTGGCATTGATACCTACACCACTGAAAAGTTTTTTTTACATAAAGAAAAGTAAGGCTTTTACAAAAGACCTTGCAGAGAATTCTTACCAACATAGTTAATCTTTGTCAACTGTCTTGATGTTTGTGATTCTCCTAAATCAGGGGTTCCCAAACTGGGGTACATGTACCTCTGGGGATACATTTGCCTATCATGGGGTACATTTATTGTACAGCCACAATAAATTAACTTTGAAACACAAAATGGTGTCTACTTTTATAGGTCAAAAATCTAAACGTTCCATTAAAACTTCAGTGGATTTTTGTTATTTTACTCCACCTTTTTGTCGTAAGAAATTTTAGGGGTGGATGCTCATCTGTTGAAAGGCTGAAGGGGTACATGGCCAGAAAAGGTTGGGAACCCCTGTCCTAAATGATAAGATTTTAGCATCTGCCACAAACCACACAACCTAATTCTATAATTAACTCTTTGGCATCCAGCTGCTTTCGGGGATTTTTGGAAAAAAACGCCTAAACGCACATGGCTTTGCGTGGGAATTTCTCTGATCTGGTATGCTCTACAGACCCGGTAAAAGTCTCAAAAGATGTGGCAAGTCTTCTAGTCTGCACTTGAAAAAATTTTTTTTGCTTGGGGGTTGCGGGTTTTTTGTGAGTGACGTCAAAAGTGGAGGACTTTTAGGCCACCTTGGCTCACTTTGCCTGGCCCTGGGCACCAACCGTTAAGTGGTAGTATTTCGCTGAAGTTTTTACTGGAAACTAGGCTACAATCTGAGTCTTTTGATGGTTGGTTTGTAAAATACTGCAGGATTTCAGAATTTGAAATATCAGGACCAAGTTATTTTTAGAACCTTTAGAACAGCAGTTCTCAACCTTTTCGCTGAAAGGAGCCAAATCCAGGACTATGATTTTGTTAGAGAGAATTTAAAATAATATTACCAGTTATAATTTGGTAAGATAATTTTATCAACTAAAATAATTTAACATAAGTTAAAATTAACACAAGTTAAATTAATACATACAGGCAGACCCATATCACTCTGATAACGATTGTGTGAGGCATGCCTCCCACAAAGTTCATCACTGCAACGCAGAGCTCAAATCTGCAAGCTACATAACTCAACATCAGAATTTAAAAAGTTGGATTTAAAAATTTTTAATTCTCAGATTTTATGATATTATTGAAAGACTACTGANAGCCGCACAAAGGGTGCTCGGGAGCCGCATGCACTTCTTGGAACCACAATTGAGAACACCTCATCTAGAAGCACTTTTATAGTCCATAGTTATAGAAATCTCAAAACCTAAAACCAAAATTATTGTTTCATTTCAGAATCGACACCTTCCTTCATCTTTTGAGGGTTTGAACAGCTCTCTAGCATCGTGGGTTGGACACAGCTGGGTAAAACCAATCCAGCTCCAAAGGTGGTAAAATATCTCTGCAAATTAGCTGTGCCACGAACCAGATTCATCTGTACCGCATTTCCAAGCACTACTAAGCTTTATCTGCAGTAGTAATTAGACATGTCACAGTAAACTAAGTCCATGGTTCTCAAACTATGCATTGTTTAACTTGTTTTAATTTTCAACAGGTGTCACACAAAAGTAAGTTCAGTGCACTTCATTGAGCTAATAACAGTAAAATTAGTGCAATTTTATAACTTCAACAAAGAACAGTTATTGTTCAAGTGTGATTATGCTGACAGTAGATAGCCTATCTGCTATCTCAAATATCAATTCACTTTGCATGAGACAAATGAAGGCTGTAGTTAAGCAGTTGTAAAGTGGATGTAAAAAGGAAACTAATGTTGCAACTTAAGCGCAAATCTGCGATTGAAAATGACAGGCCTAAAAATAAATCTTGCAAGTGTAATAACAGCTATTTGGAGTTCACGTTCATATTGTATAATGGAGAAGAAAAACCTCAGTGTGTTATCTGCAGCAAGCTATTGGCCAGTGCAAGCATGCTACCAAATAAGCTTATCACATCTGCAATTTGTGAACAAACCAGGAACTTTTTTTCTTGGAAAGTAAATGATCTAAAATGGCAAGTTTCCACCATTTCACAATTAATACAACTCCCACCAAGGGCTTAATTAGCATGCTACAAAGTAGGCCACAGAATAGTTAAGTCTAAAATACCTCAAATCATAGCTGAGGAATTAATACTGCCTGCTGCAATTGAACTTGTAAGTGCAATGAAAAGAAACGCTGCCCAATGTTTAAAGTTGGCACCGTTATCTAATGATTTTCTTGAAAATAAATGTATGATCCTGCCTTCAAATCTGCAAATCTCTACATTTTTTTTACTCTACAATCTCCAATCTACATTTTTTCAATGTCCATATAAGCTCAATTTACTCAGTACTTTCCAGAGAATTCATCAAGCTATGAATGGATTCATGACTTTTTGTCCAATCAACCCCATCATCCTTTACCCTAACAAGAAACAGACTAAATTAACCTTACCTGTGAAGATTTCCTGAAAAGAAAGTTTTAAATCAGGGAACACGACAAATTTTTGGATTTCACTGAATGACAAATACCCATCTTTGGCAAAATAGTGCTACCAATGGTTATCCCTTGTGCCATGTCATATTTATTTGAACAGGATTTTCTGCCATGGCCATAATTAAAACCAAATATCGATATCGAATAAACTTCAAAAGATAAATGCAAGCGGCAGTTCCACAAATTTTTCCAATATTCGACTAAATAGTGAAAATAAGCAAGCTTACTTATCACATTAAATGATGCATATTTCTTTTTGATGTTCATCAATAAAATAAACTTTTGTTATGTACCGTATATACTCACATATAAGCTGACTTTAAAACTCCAAAAAAAATTTTAATCAANTTAAGGGGTAATCCTGACAAACTACAGCTCAATTTTAATATTAATTTTAACTGTACTTCAAATAAAATGCAACATAATCACATTTGATTAAGCACAGTGCATTTCATATTGATACTCTTTTGTTATTAGCCCAAACAACACACCGTGGTATTTTGGGGGTCAGCTTATACGCACGTTTTTGCAAAATTCCACAAGTTTTTGCAAAAAAAGACAATATCCACACGTTGCATGACTAGCAGAGTGACAGTTGAACAAAATACAGTCTTTACGAAGTTGATATGCTATTGTGACAAGAGCATAGCAAGAAATATTCTTAGGATGATGGGAAAAAAACAGCCGATTCTGAACATTTAAACATTTACTGCCCTTGTTTTTAAAACATCCTGCATAAAACATGCATTTGTTTGGCATTTTTTTCTTTACAATACTGTGCATTTGCAGATTTAAACCGATAAATGAAAGTCTGCTGTCCTTCAATTGACAAATTTTAAAAGTTCGTTTTTAGTGAAGTTCAAAGCCTCTACTTTGGATTAAAGAGACCATTTGCTTGTAAAACTTTCTGGCATAACCACTTGTTAAAATCTCGATGTACTAAGCGCATAGTATGCATCAGGCTTTTTGAAGCTATAATTGCTGCAGTTGAGCAAGATTTTGTTGTGGTAGCCATTACAATTGCTCTTTTTATATTTGCACACTTTTGATTTACCCCAGTAGCGAGTTTGCTCAAAGACACCGGCTTCTAAAGCACACAAAAACTTTTGCACATGTAACACATAGATCCTATTGTCATCTAATTCTTGAGTGACTAATTGACCAGTCCATAACCACGGGGGGTTTGTTGCGCTTATCTCACCCAAACAAAGTTCCAAGCCCTCCCAAATTGAAGTATGAAACACTATGAATCAGTGGAGTTTGTTAAATTTTAGAATTTTTTGGCCAAGAAGTCAACATCGTATGGTGGCCTGTAGTTGTCATGCCGCATTGAAAAACTTAGTCTCACATTCAACAAGAGTGTGGCTCAAGTGCAGTTGAATTGTCATAAATATACATCGTCTTATCACATTAAAATACGACAAGAGTATTGTAGAAAATTAGCATCATGCAGGTGCAGGTTTTTTTTTAAGGTTTCGCTTTGGTGACATCAAGGAAATTTTAAGAGACTGCTTGGAGGAATTTGAGAGATCGTTCTCCATTGATGTCATCTCAGGTCACTACATTTTGAGAGACCGTTGGAGGAATTTGAGAGACCATTTTGGTCCCTCAAAACACCTTAAAAAAACACTGCGCAGGTGTATGGCCGCATTGCAGAAAGCTTGTCAAAGTATCAGTAATGGTATTGGTTTATTGTTTCATATGACTCATTGAAAGCCATAGCAGTATCTCACAGTGCATGGATCTGTGCAGAGTGTATGCATTCATGCTTATCTGGAATTAGACAAGCCAAGTTCTAGTACTTGAGCACCATGCTGTTCTCAAACGTGAGACCATCAAAGCATCACAGATGATAAAGACACTTAGCATGCCGACTAAACAGTACACCTAGTTGCGCCCCTGGTTCCTACCAAAAATCGTCCAATGTGGTACTGGTCGTGCTATTTTTTGTTTGTAAGTGCTGTGAATATACGTTTGTACATCATATGGAAATTCTAGCATATGTGGAGCCAAAATTATGGCTAAAACCCTATTTTTTAACAAAAATAAAAACGTTACATAAAAGGTATGATTTGTCCTCTCAGGGCAAATTTTGGCCAGCCATAGCTTGGCAGCAGATTGAGTCATAGAGCTGTTCAAACCATCTATGGGTTTAGGAAGTCTTCTATTTACATTAAAAGAAAAATTTGGGGGTTTGGGGTTTCTGGTTGGTGACGTCATAATGGTGGCATGTTTTTGCACCTTTTTTACCTAGCCCTGAGTGCCAAATCAATGAGCTATTTTTTTGGCTCACGTTTTTTGGAAACTAGGCGATTATCCGAGTCTCAAAAGCCTTTGATTGGCATGCTAGCGTACCTGGAGCCAAAATTATGGCTCAAAGACCAAAAATTGGATAAAAATTCAAGTCCCACAAAAGGCAACCTTGGCCATTTTGGCTAATAACCAAACTTGCCAGCCAATTGAGCTACAAAGCTGTTCAAACCCTCTATGGATGGGGAAAGTCTTAAGTTTAGAATAAAAACAAAAATTTTTAAGTTTTGGATGTCATTTTTTGCTTGTGTTTACATGATGGGATTATGTTTATGCATATTTTATTTACATTTTGATGATGTCATCATCCCCTGGGAGCTGACCAAACAAGCCGATTTTGTCACTTAAAGTTTTATTGGATTCTAGGCTATAATACAAGTCTTACGGGGTTTGATTGACTTTCTAGCATTTCTGGTTCAAAACTTATGGCAAAGTAACTGAATATTAATTAGGGAAATCCCTGCTAATCCCTTGGGGCATTACTGTTCATTTTGTGTTTTTTGGCCATACTTTTGGCACCAGAAATGCTAGAGAGTCAATCAAGGGCTGTAAAGACACATTATACACCTAGAATCCAAACTGAGCCACAAATTGGCTCATTGGGTTGGCCAATGACATCATCAAAAAACTATAAAACCTACCCCAAGCATAACGTCATTTACCAAAAACCCAAAAGCCAAGATAAAAACTTTTGTAAATTTTTAAACTACACGACTTCCTGAGTCTTTGAAGGGATTCACCAGCTCTCTAACTCAATCTGGTGCTGAGTTATGGCTGACAAAAATTTGCTCTGAGAGGGCAAATCATACCTTTCGTAGAACTTTTTTATTTCTGTCAATAATGAGTTTTTTCAACCATAATTTTGGCTCCAGATATGCTAGAAAGCTAATCAGGAGCTCTGAAGACTCGGATCATAGCCTAGTTTCCAAAAAAATTGAGCCAAAAAATGCCTCGTTGGGTTGGTGCCCAGACTCAGGTAAAACATGGCCAAAAAGGCGAAAACATGCCCCCATTATGATGTACCCACAGAAAACCCAAAACAAGAAAATATTTTTTTCAATCTGAACTAGCAGACTTGCTGAATTCATAGAAGGTTTGAACAGCTCTCTAGCTCAGTCGGCTGGCTAGTTATGATGTTGCAAAGCTCTGACCAAACAATGGCACCAGCAGGACTTAACACATTCACTGCAGGTCTATGAATATATTGTACTTGGAAATTGGGGAAAAAACAGGGATATTTTGGTTGACATACCAACCGCATGGCTCCTCAGCCGATTGCGCTAGAGAGCTGCTCAAACTCTGAAAGACTCGGCAAGTCTTCGAGTCTGCAATGAAAAAAATAATTTTTGGTTTTGGGTTTTTTGTGAGTGACGTCATTAGTAATGTATGTTTTTGGCCATTTTTGGCTGCTGGTACCTGACCTGGGCCCAACCGCTAGAGTCCAGTGGTTCTTAACCTGTGGGGAATTCCCCACTGGTGGGGAAAGGCAGAGTTGCCAAGTGGGGAATGACCAGTCGGACAGTAGAACGTTGACTTATGTTGACTTACTTTACAAATCACAACCATATACAGACTGTTTTAATAACAAAAACAACCAATATACGAGGTATTGTAAGTCATTTACTTACTAAACACTTCATGGGTCAAAATTGGTTTTGTCAAAGACCGATGCTGTGGTGGGAAATGGAGAGTTGGTCCACTAAAAAGTGGGGAATTGGAGAAAAAAGGTTAAGAACCCCTGCACTAGACGGAAGTATTTTGCTCAAGTTTTCAATGCAAACTACTCTAGAATCCGTGTCTTTTGAGACCTTGATCAATTTTTTAATGTTTCTGGTTCAGAAGTTATGATCTGAAATAAACAAAGTAATTATCTAAGAGATTAATTGCTTTGTTTATTTTAGGTCATAATGTTGGAACCAAAAACCCCAGCAAGTCATCCAAAGTATTAAAAGGACGCATTAAGCCTAGTTTCCAATAAAAACTTGAGCAAAATACTACTATCTAGCGGTTTGGGCCTAGGGCCAGATGAAGTGGGCCAAAAAGGCCTAAAACAACTCCACTTGTGACGTCATTCACAAAAACCCAAAAACCCCCAATTTTTTTTCATTGCAAACATGAAGACTTGCCGAATCTTTTGAGGGTTTGAAGAGCTTTCTAGCACAATTGTTGGCGGAGATATTCGCACACAAAAACATGTGCAAACTGCTGGATTTTAGCCTTAGCCTACTGGAACTGAAATTGTAAAAGGAAAATCAACTGGTACTGGTGGATATTGCCATGGCCAATCCACCCGGTAGTGAAAGTGTTAAGCAGACAATGACAAAAAGTCGCTCCGTCATCTATTNTTGTAACTGGCCTGATTTTACTCTTCGTACCTCCCAGCTACCTATTTCATGGTCAGCATCCCTTCATGGTGGTAAACACCCACAGGCGTGCTGGTATCCACTGTGAGAACCATCAAAGTAAAGCATACAAAAACCAAAAAGGTAGTCCTTTCAAGAGTTGTTTTTCCAATACTGCACTATATATTATGTTTCAGAAAAGTCACCAAAGCCCAAACATCTATATCTATATTTATTTGATTTTTTTGTCAGAAATAGTAATATTGTATATAAATAATACATTTTTCATTACTAATTTTCAAAAATTTGGTGCTGTTTTAATCATGAACAAGTATACATAACGTTGTGACAGGTTAATCAACATTCATAAGCAAAGTGCAATGAATTACACTAGCTTGAAAATAATACAACACATTTCAAAACCAACTCTGAACCTTGCGCTTTTGATTTCTTTTTCTTCTTTTTCTTTTTAACTTTCTTGCTGTTATCAGCATTGCACTCATCACTGTCAAGTGAGTTGATTCTGTCAACAAATAAAGAACAAATAATTTCCATAGGGCCAGATAAATTTTTAAAATTTAATTTCTTAATTGATAGTATCACAATGACACAAGATTTGTGTATCAATCAGAGTTATGGCCAGGACTGTAAACTCCAAGGCCAAGACTTGGTTTAAATTTAGAGTCAAAACTTCATCAAAAAGTTGGCACCAAGACCTGAATGTTTAACCCCAAACCTTGAGACCTGCAAATGTGTTGGGTATATCTGAACCCTGACAGCAATAAAAAATACATCTATGACTGAACACCGTTTCAACTTTGGGAAGATTCATCCATTGAGACTTACTGCTCCAGTTGTTTTTCCCCATGGATAAGCACAACAGCATGCATGAGCAAATGGAGTTTTACTAGGCCAAATCATTGCATCAACTGAAAACCCGATTTCCCAAACAAAAAATTGACATGTTTAGTTATACACTGTTTACCTTTGTGACAAACACTGGTGCTCTGAGCCATGACACATTTCCATCTCTACCTATCATCCAATACAGACGAATCCAGTTAATCGCATAGCCAATTTGCCAAGCTTTTTTATGTGTCTAACTGGAATATGCGATTATGTGTATCAAACAGATATCCACAAGTTTACCACGCTACTTGACTTCTGTCCACATTCTTGCCACATGACACCGTTGGTATGTTATAGCTTGACACCAAATGCGAAGATTTGTAAAACTGTGGGATATAAAAGTGCTTCTGGATGTTCTAAAAATCCCTTGCTCCTGATACAGTATTTTAAATTCTTGTTTAGCAACCCAACGGTGATCAGTTGAAACATAAATTTGAAGTTGTGGCCTGTGCATTGCATGTTATCTTAAATGTGCAAACTGCGCGTGCGACGTAATAATCGCCTGTATCAGTCATGGAACGCTTCCCGCACTTGTGTCACAGCCATTATTTTTCTGCTTCCTTTGCACTGTGCAATGCAGTTGTGAACACGTTATGTCTCACAGCTGTCGTGTACAATGATTTGTAGAAATGTGAGATATGGAAATGCTTCTAAAAGTTCTAAAAACCTCTTGGCCTGATACAGCTGGGTGCTGTACATAAAGATTTAACTAATTTGTTAGCCTATGGCATCATCAAGCTTTTATAATCCCAATGGCGTTTGTTATGCAACATTCAGTTAGGGCATTCACCAAATGAATCTTACTGATGTGAAAAAACAGCAAGAATGAAGCCAAACAAGTAACGAAGTTGAAACAGTGCATTGTCTGCGAAGAAACGCATGGCATAATTTCACATTTTAACACTTTGAGCGCCAGGCTCCGATATATTCGTATTTGGAAATTGGCCTAAAACCAGCAGTTGTCAGTTGCCTTACCAACGCCACAGCTCCTCCGCTGATTGCACTAGAGAGATGTTCAAGGGGTCAAACGAATCGGACAGTCTTCTAGACTGCACTCGAAAAAATTTTTTGGTTGGGGTTTGCAGATTTTTTGTGAGTGACGTCATAAGTGATGTAGTTTTTGGGCAATTTTGGCTCATGTTGCCTGGCCTAGGGTCCAACCGCTAGGCCAAAGTATTTCGCTGAAGTTTTCATTGGCAACTAGGCTCGAATCCAAGTTTTTTGAGCCTTTGATCGACTTTCTAGCGTGTCTGGTTCAAAAGTTATGATCTTAAATAAACAAATTAACTAATTAACTAATTAGTCAAATATTTTTACTAGTTTAGATCATAACTTTTGAACCCAAACCCCAGCAGGTCAATCAAAGTATCAAGACTCGGATTGTAGCCTAGTTTCCAACAAAAACTTCAGCGAAATACTACCTCTAACGGTTGGCGCCCAGGGCCAGGTGAAGTTGGTCAAGGTGGCCAAAAAGTCCTCCACTTATGATGTCGCTTACAAAAAATCCACATCTCCCAACCAAAAAATTTTATTTTGAGTGCAAACCACAAGACTTGCCACATGTTTTGACACTTCGACCAGGTCTGTAACCCGTACAGGAGCGGAGATATTCCCGTGCAAAACCACATGCGATCCAGCTGTTTTTTGCGAACCGCTTGAATTAACTCGGACGTCGAAGTGTTAAGCTGCTAGACATGGCATAATATCCCATTTGACGACTGATAGTTTTCTGCTAGACACAGCATGATTTCACATTTTGAACTGTGAAGTGTACTGTGCACCGTGCTTCAGAAAAATAACAGTCGTCAAATGAAACTAAAATTCGAAGTTGGTGTATAGCACAGGTGCACCATTTTTTGTTCTAAAAAGAATTTAACACATCAGATGCAAAGGTGTTAAACATAACATAGTCACATGCATCGGGTTGTTATCCAATGCCATTAAATTAACTTTAAAAGTGCTGCTTTCATGACAAAACTTCACACCCATGGGGATGAGACACAACCAGCCAGTGCTGCATACAATGTGCTGAAGTATGGAAGTTGAACACGTGGTGTTGATTTTTGCACGTCGGTGAAGGAAGTCGTTTCGGCAACCGTTGCTTAACCCCTTAATGTTTGCATTATTTTCCACTTGTTGAAAAATTATTTCTACTCAAAATTATTATCAAATATTAGCCTAAAAACTAAATTGTGTGCTATTTTCCAATTCTAAGCTTTCTTGGGGAGGAATGGATTCATGTGTCGAATTAGGGACACTGGTCGTTTGGGCCAGTTTGTATGGAATTTTGAGTTTTCAAAAAAGGATATTTTTATTTTTTGTCAGTATATTTCATAACAGAAAAGCAAAACTGAAACAAAATGGTTACATGAAGCAGCACTGTTGAAAAGAAACAACTTTGAAGAGCTGAGTCATTAAATCAGATTTTTATGAATTGTTATCAATTTGCATTGAAATGATTGCCTTTTATCCTATAAACATAGTATTTCTCTAATGACAGCAATGCAAAGACGAACGTCAGTGCTTTTGTAATTATTTACGCTACTTGTTGAAACATCGTAACCACTTTACGTCTTAGGAATTTGAAAGTCGTGTTTTTTTGTTGAAAAGGTAATTTTTTTCTTTGTCTCTAACAAGGCATTCTAAAACTGATAAAAATCTTTCTTATTAATGGTTCGCGCTTCGTCAAAGGAAGCATTGCATATACCAGATCAACGTTTGTTGCAAGTTTTGAAAGTATTTGAAAATGCACAAGAATTGCAGTTGAAGTACATTACTGTTAATAGGGCTTGAAAAAATTGTGTTTTTTTAGACTAGCGATGCAGTCGAGAGCGTAACCTTCGAGACCGAGACCTCGTTAAAACTTCGAGACCGAGTCTTTATCAAAAACTGAGACTGGAGACTTGAGCATTTTGCCAAAATTTTGTTTTGAATGTCGTCATCACTTCTGAGTTGATTTTTTTATTTCCGGCATTTTCTGACATGTTTTGGTTGTTTCTTACCTGCAAAAGTAACAAACAAAAATCGTTGAATTTTAGAAATTTTACTAAACTATTTCTTTGCAAC
>JGI24022J15233_10002959_pt1 | contig 16423 bp, 11 predicted proteins | sample Ectturendosymbi2_FD_15233 | JGI IMG/M metagenome (IMG submission 15233)
AAATGTTTTGTGGTTGAAAACATTGCCCTGAAGAAGCCCACTTGAATAGGTGGGCTGGCTGATAATATAATATAATCACCAGAAGAGCTTATTCATCTGTTTGTTTGAGTAATAAAATTTTTTACGTTTCAAATTAAACATTTTATAAAGTTACAGTAGTCTTGTGCGTTTCTAGTCATTGAAAAGCATTTTTGTTTCCTTAAAGCACACATATTAATCTGTTGTTTAATATTTTCACCATTTTTTCGTTTTCGTCCTTCTCTTCTGCGGTTATTTGCATTCGCGACTGCAAAGTGCAAAGGCAACGCCTCGGCTTGCAGGAGCACCAGGCGCACCTCTGTTTCCAAATTATTTCTATCCTGAAACAGAAAATGGTGTTTCATCATACAGATATTTGAAAAAACAACATGCCAGTTGTACGAATAAAAACTAATACCCTTTTTTGCGTTAATACATTGAGAACAGATGTTCTTAAAATTCACGCTTGGTTCTGTAATTTTGGCGAAATCTAAATATTTGGATTTTGCCATGATTATGTTTGTTTTACCAAAACTTGCCAACCACAAACGCTAGTAGGTCAACCAAGGGCTCTAAAGGTTCGGATTTCAGCCTAGTTGTTTAAAAGAAAGAAACGAAAAATTATTTTTGGGATTGGGGCCAAGGGCCAAAAAAGGCTAAACCTACCCCAAATATGACGTCACCTACAAAAACTCAAATCAAAAACTTACCCAATTTATTTTAATCGAAATTACAAAACTTTCTGCCTCTTTAGAGGGTTTGAACAGTGGTCTCTAGCAGCTGGCGAGTTGTGGGTAAATATGAACACAGATCGATCGTATCTTCTGCGGGTTTGTCTCTCATGACGTTATTCTTCCGTGAATAGTTACAAAAGTTTTATAATTATATCCTAATCGAGGATTTTGAAGTGATGTTCTCATTAGAATACTCTACTCCTAAATGTTTTTGATTAAAATTGTTTGCGGAATCTTTGGATATGTAAACCTTTAGGATATCACTCTAAAACAATTGTTGCAATTCGCGGAAAAAGAAAGCTATGACAGACTCAACTAAATTGCAGCACAACACGTCGAATTTGAATGTTGCAATGGAAAAGTGCTTGTTTGTTTTCTATAATAAATTTACAGCAGCTAAAATTTCATTACAGGTTGGCATATACACCTTAAAGACAGCATGAAAAAACGTTCGACCAATAGCAACGGAATGATTAAGTGCGTGTGATCACAATAATCAAAATAGGTAATTGCAAGGCTTTCCTACTGTGGCCCTGAAAACGTTTTTGTTAACTGTTACACTGACAAGTTATTGCTCTCCCTACTGTCCAGTAGGACGAAAAACAGGGAATCATTCGGTATATTTTTGTCGATGATTACGTTTCTTTGCTGAAACCGAAGCTTTTATTTGTCTTACACTAACAAAACCAGTAGAACTTGCCAAAAAAGCACGTAGCGCATATTGTAAAAATAAAGCATGCTATGATTTAGGTATAACTTTGTTGATGTTGCCGAGATTCAGATTTGTGAACTGTGATATTTTCAGACATATTTGGAAGCTTCAGTTCATTTTTGCCGCACGAAAAGAGAAACACTGTGCACACGTCATGTGATCAGGGATTTTAAGGCGTTTTATGGGTTCAAAACGGACCCATAAATTTCCCGTGCTGACCCATAAAATTGGTACTTCCACATTAAATCTGGACAGTCACGAAAAGTTTTAGCTGAGTTGAATTGTTGCTTCAATTAACGTCAAAAAAACGATTTGCCTCGCACCAAATAAGTGTAGTGTAGATAGTAACCTCGTGTATTCATCATAATCATCTCTGAAATCACATGCAAAGCAACGATTAATCGTTTTTGACAGCTTTTATGAGAGAAACAATTACGTTACAGAGTTTTTTTAGGGAAATTGTTAGGTACCCAGCGTGGACCTGTACAGATCTGATTTTCTCTGATTCTAGAGACCCGTTGATAATTCTCTGACTGTAGGGAACCGATTTTCAATTATATGGACACGAATCGGGTCACAAAAACAAAACTGACATTACGTAATAATTAACGTTTTGAATGCCACTGAGTCTGGCGCTTTTAGCAAGCCAAGTCTTTTCCACAGTGTCAAAGGTTTTCACCAAACCAAGCCTTTTCCAGATTTTATACATTCACTTTCTTGTGTGGGTGTTTTCAGAAGATAATGTCACAGCACAAACATAAAGCTAGCCATCCAAGAATAAAGCAGTATTTTTGCAGTAGGCCTGAACAAATATTTCTTGCTGTGCCAACCAAAAAGTGCAAACCCGAGCAGCAGTGAATGCACAAAAGGTTCTTTCGATTCTGTTGTGCAGGAAGTACAGCATTCAACTGTTAGAATCTCAAAAGCATCGTCAGTTTCAGCTAACAGTCAGTCATGAGCATCTATCAATCAGACGTTTCAATCACGCATTGAGCTGAAAGGTTTTGATGAATCCCTACAAATGAATGTGTTTACTCTGCATGCTGACGGGAGCATAATATGTTTTCTATGCTCAAAGCATCCAGCAATTACCACCGGCCGAGGACAAATGGTAATATTTACACAAAAAATGGTAATATTTACACTTCGGAACCTGCCAGACCTCCACTCCCATAACCGCCTGGATAATCATCTCAGCTCTGATTAAATCGATAAAGCCAACAGCCAGGAAAAAACTCAACGAATGTCACTATTTTATGCTATTCATCAGGATCGCATATCAGATAAAGTTAACACGGTAGTTGAGCGCATACATCTGATTTATTGCGTTTTGAAAGAAGAGAGAGCGAATCGAAAAATAACTTCCTTGTAAACTTTGATCGACCGCATTGGCCATAATGATTAACTTTGCGACCCCCACCTTAACAGTTCTGGGTCAGTAACTGAGTTTATTTTGCTGACCTTGGAACATTTAAGTAATCGCATTGTTTCTGATGTCAAGTAGAGCCCATGCTGGGCTAGTATGGTCGACGAGACAACCAATATTGCTGCAATGTACTGTCCATTCCACTTGCCACAACCTGGCCAGAGCAAAGATTTTCAACTCTGTGCCGTGTTAAAACCAAGCAATGAAACCGGCTGTTTGAGGTAACTCCGAATGCTCTCATAAATGTTTCAATAAACGGTCCAGAAAGTCTTCCATAGCGGGGCTTGACATTCTGAAAATTGACAACTCCGCTGATTTATAGTATTTCATACTTCAATTTTGGGGGCTGGGAGCTTTTTTGGGGGCTAACAGCACCATGGCCACGAGACTGCGTTCATAGAAGCTCAACGATGAGGGCACTCTTGAGATTGCTCATGAAATTTGTGATTGAAATGGATAAAATCAGATAATAAATGCAGAGTGACAGAGCGAGCACTAAAGACCCTAGAATCTGCAGATGACGAGTAACAAGCCGATGCTTTCATGGATGAACAACAGCTGTGTAATTAAGTTGAAACTGAAAAATTTGTGTTGAAGTTTTTGTAAATACAGCAGTACTGATTGTGCACTGTGACTGCCAATACTGTAATAAACAATACGTTTAGGAATTATTTTTTTGCATTTGCTAAAAATAGATGCCTCATAAAACTTCTTGGTGTTCCCTTAAACCAAACCTTAAAAAAAACTGGGTGATCACTGGATTTTGAAAAGATTAAGTAAATGAATCATTTTTCTCACCTGAATATGTTAGTAATGGTCTATTGGCTCAATGTTTTGCATAGCTCTTGCTAAAAAATAAACTTTTTGCGTTACAAGGAAAGACACAACACTGCATGGTGGTATCCTATCCTCAAGTGCTCTATTAAACTCGGGGACAGTAGGCCACAAAAAGATTGATGACACGCAGTGTCACCTACTGAGTTTGTCTGCAAAAGTGTTATGATTGGACGTTAGGCAATGGCAGTATAACTGGCACGTCAAATTGCTTTCACATGATTGATATAGTCAAATCAAGCAAATCAAAGGTGTTTCAAGACCTTGTAAACACTGTGAACTTTGCGGTTGCCATGGAAACCACAAATAAATGCATGGTGGCATATGTTTCACACATAAGGACCAAAAATAAAAATTTCGCATAGAACCAAAATTTGACATGCGCAAGCTATGGCATTCATGTAGCGACTACTGTGATATTCCACGAACAGTATGTGGGCCAAACTATAACAAATCTTGCTTGAGATGGTCATCGCACCACAGCATTTGGAACAAAGAGGATTGAAAAACTGACATGACCAAATCGCTTTGTTCCGGCACTATTGGTTGAGCCATGGCACAGTAAATAAAACACTTTTACACGAAGCATACATTGTTACTTTTGCCGAGCAACCAAGCTTTCAATCTCTTAATATCTCTGAAGATAAGTGGCATTGCCGATTTGACGTCACCAACTTGGCGCGCAAATTTCCGTAATATTCAGAACACGATCTTCCCCCATGTGAAATATTTTTTTATTTTCTTGTGCCCTTTCACCTGCTTTGGCCTTATCACCGTCCAGCGTGCTAGCATTGATGTTTAGTCCCATCACAGCGCACTAAAGAGGTTGTTTGTCATTGTAACGAATGGGAACTCACAGAAGCATTCTGCGAAAGTTCTTGGTCATACCGGCGAGTTATGTAAGGCATTTAATAGTTCTGTTGAGTTTCTCGACCACTGGCGTCAGTCAGTTAGCTTTGATGTCCCAGGAAAATTAATTATTTGGGAAAGACGTACTGTACAGTTTGTAATTGTCGCAACTTGTGTTCTTGGCATCAGTCAGTTTGTTACAATGTTCTAGTCAAGTGAAATCAATTGTTTGGAAAAGACGTGTTTTACCAGCTTTCAGTTTACTCAGCTTGTGTTCTGATTTATTCATTTTACTCCTGAGTTTGTTTGCATTCTCTGCTCTTGCTTTGGCCTTAAATCTATGTCCTATTGAAAATTTGCAGATCGATTCCTTTCTTAACCCATTGTGGACAGTAGTACTTGCTCTTAATTTCACTTCTTTGAAGTAAATATAGAGTTTGTTGATTTACAAGCTAAAAAACGCCAAACTGCTTGCTACCCAACGTTACCATCGTGAATAAGCCGCCTGGCAGCGAAAGTGTTAAAAGAAACAAAAGCAGTTCTATCATTCTAGCAAGCATCATACCTCAACAAAAAATTTTGAAAGACTTACTGACACAGAATTAGGCTAGCAGAAATTGCTTTTTTTCAAAAAAAGAATATTCCAGCAAATCTTAACTTCTGTTATAAGCAACATTTTGAATTTCAAATGCCTGTTTGTACAGTCTTGGGCGAAAGTCATCGCAATAATCGATTTGATCCCGTTTCAACGCGGTAATAATCGATTTCATCGCAATATTCGATTTCAACGCATTTTGCGATTTATTACGTTTGTTTTTTCAAACTGATTTTTACAAACTGCTACTGGTAATCTCAAAAGTGCTTAAATTATTGCAAATTTTTCTAAAACGTTCACAACGGTTTCTGGAAACCTAAGTGCTTCGAAGAGCATTTTTCGACATTCTTTCGACATTGGAGAGTGATGTCCGAAGACGTTTGAGAGTAAAGAAGGCAGCATTTATTTGGGTAGTCTGTCTTAGTTTACAATTCCCACATTTAAAAACTGATGACCACTGGTTCAGTTTTATCCAAGATGCGATAACGTTTCTAGAAAATTCCTAACTACAGCTTCTTGAAAGTCGCAATGGTGCCATGATATTTTGTTTTTGGTGCTTCGTTTCGACGTTAAACTTATTTGAGTAACATTTACTTCGCTACAACCACTTGATGTTTCATCGATGATGACAGATCCGCTTGTAAACGATCCAGACAATGTTGATGTCTCTGTTTGGATAAATGCAGTATCTGTAAATAAAAAGATACCAACTATTATCTGCATTGACGTTCATCCATGAATCTCTTGGTATATCGATTAATCTAGACAATCTTTCAAAAATGTTCTATTTAGTGATACATTTTAAAGAAGGCACAAATACTTACCTATCTACGGAAATTCATTTAACCTTGTTTTGTTGACATTATTATAAACATTATTAAAAAGATGAAATGAATATTTGAAAATTGCTTTTGGAAATACGGGGTAAACAAACCAACAGAAAGTTGGTTCGTAATTTTATATTTAAAAACTAATCAAATATGCATCTAATGCAAAACGAAATTATATATAAAAGCGTTTATCAGTACTTCATATGGTTCAGTGTCACTATTCTGCAGAGAAAAAGACATCTGCAAACCAAAACGTAACCTAAATTGCATCCACCTTTAGGTGATAACAAAGAAGAAACACGAAAAGAACTTTTAAGCAGCATTTTCCTATTCACCTTCAATTGTCCTGTTCTCGAGGCGAACTATTTGTTTGGTTATAGTAAAGTGTGAAGTAATTTTTTTTTTGTATTTTATTACAAAATAAAACAATTCTTGCATGGCGAAATTTAATAAATTTCTATCGTGGGGAGGAGACTGTTTTGAACAAATGAGTATCTTTTAAAGGATGTTTTTCAAGATTTGCCGTGAACTAGAACCCTGCCCAGTTGTATTTAAGAATGTAAACGCAAACAGTTTTAGGTGCTCAGGCTTGTTTTTCAATAACTCGGAAGCTATTCTCAAGGTGATCTCAAAAATATCAAATTCAAGATTATCAAAATAAGAAGACGTTGTCAGTATATAGGATACTTTTACTACAGCGAAACCTAAGCTGAGCCGCACAAAACCTTCGACTGGGCCGCGGCTTGGACATAGCTGCTCTACAACTACAACTGACATGGTGTTCTCACTTAGACAGCTCCAAAAAGAAAACATTGAGAAATCTCGCCCGCTGTAGGCGGTTTTCATTGACCAGACCAAAGCTTTCAACACGGTGAGGCGGTGTTTCGTGCTTGACGAACAAATTACTGACTTTATTTGCACGGCTAAGGTGCGATGCGAATCTGCGCATTACAACAGAAAGCAACAAACACCACGTCATCCAGCATTTTAAAGAGAATCAGAATTTCGAAAAAGATGTTTCTCAGGAACGAAATCAAAACGCACTTGAAAATATGACAAGATTCCAAGCAATTTTGGATAATCGGGATCCGGCTTGAGAAGAAATGATATCCAATCTAGATCCGAATCCAAAAAATTCTTATAATCCGGTAGGATCGGGCCCGCTAAAGCCACGATCATGGATTTTAAAGTTGTGATCGGCCATATACTCGCGAACAGAGTGAGCAAGAGAGTCAGTGAAGACATTGTCGGATCAGGAAGACAGCAATGAATATTTTGAGATGGGTTAGCCCACAGGCTATGTCATTGTGACGTCGCTTTAGGGCAAAACCCGGCTTTCCCGTTGCCATGAAAAATCATTGCTTCCATTCGAAAAGCCACAGACCACCACGTATTCACATCACCCACTCACTGCTTAGTTGTCAACAAGTTCTCTTATCTGAGATCTGTTGTCAACTTTTCCAACAGTATGAACGACGAAATGAACCAACGAATTGGAATGGCTTCGACCAACTTCGGATGACTCCGTTCACGAGTTTGGAACAATTATCACCTCACTATCAAACTCAAAGCCAAGGTCAAATCCGCGTGCATCCTGGGTGTTCTGCTATACAGCAGCTAGACGTGGTGCACATACCGCAGTCGAGAAAACCGTCTCGGCACATTGCACTTCAGATGCTTCCGCTCCATTTTTGGTGTCTCGTGGAGGGCCATGCCCCTAACTTCACCATCCTACATGTCACCGGCTCATTTGACCTCATCGGCATTATGAGACAGCGACGTGTACGCGTTAAGTCCGTCATTGGGGAGCTTGTCGCCTGCCCAAGGATCCTTTACGGCGAATTCTATAACGCGCTTCGTAGAACTGGCAGACCCAAACTGCGCTATAAGAACGTTAACAAGCGTAACATGGCGAGCTTCCACATCTCTCCACAGTCATGGGAAACACTTGCTGATGACTGCAGCAGATGGCGTGCTTCCCGGAATGAAGGCTATTCATTCTCAATTACAATATACGCAAAAAATGGAGAAGAGCAGAGATCATCGTCGTCATCGACGGGATGGGACATAGTAGTGGCAACCAATCGTTTAGAGTTATATTCAGTAAAGGGGCAATATTTTAGAAAACAAGAAATGATGCAATCTTAGCCAGTGTAAGCCAAGCAAAGTAATAGAGGATTGCCATAATTTAGAAACCTTACACAATATAAGCGAAAAACAATCCCCAAAGCATATATCTATTGGTGGTCAAACTTTTGATATCAGTAAAATTAACTCATATCGATTTAAAAGTGTTATATTAACAGGAAAAACATTTACATCACAAACATCGGAAAAAAGATAGAGTTATTTGAGAGTTATTTAAACGTTCATGGATAAAACCACAACGATCAATTTGGCTAGTTTAAACAGAGGAAAAACGCTTGGCACAAAGAAATGAATTTTCAAGTCTATCAGAATTTTTTCTTACTTTTTGAAAATGTGCTAGTAAACATGTAACTTTACAAGGTTTTCCATCTACCATGGTACAAATGAACTTTTATAAGCTTTTTTCAGGTTTCCTAATCTTCACACTCACAACAATTGAAAAACGGTTGTGATTTTTATTGACGCAACGGTTGTGATTTATAAAGGTTGTACGCTAAGAAACACAATTGCAATATTTACAAACAATTAGGTTTATCTAAAAAAATTTTTGAATGCAATCACGTATTTCAAAGTAAATGCTGTGATTGCTTTTCAAAAAAATTTCATTTGGAAAAGATAGGAAAAGTAGCAGAAACTTATTACCAAGTTATTTGACTGCTGAGCTGAAGCGTGAGGGATTAAAGAAAAACGAAGTGGCGCTGATGGAAAAGGCAATATACATGTACTGATTTTCGAAACAACGTAGGTGAAGTAAGATTCTATTTCAATAAGACCTATGAATGCATACTTTTTGGACAATACTATCCTCTGTTCAACATCGTAGTGACTGATTGTTTGCTGATAAAAGGTCTGGTATGATAAATAAACAGCTATCGTAACATATTTCATTCCACAATACTGAAAATCATTTGAGGGTGTCTGCCAAATTGATATCTTGCACACACAATTAAGACCAAACAAGTGCATTCAATGTTGATTTTTGTGATTAAACCGAATAGGAAATTCATCTCTAACTACTGTTGTTTTTACAAAGACACGTGGGAAAAGCTGGGCCGCTGAAGCGCTGCTCATTTAATGTACCTGAAGATATTTCCAAAGCTGCTGCGTGAAATACCCAAATAAAGCGTCCAAAGAAAGCAACGTTTTCTAAAAGCGACGGGTGATATTCCACAATTATTGCGCCAGTTGACATAATTCCGACAACTGTACCAGTTTTGCCAATGAACTGCGATAAAACACACCTGCCATTAACAATTACGTTTCACGTAGTAGTAAGATAAGGCAGTTAAAAACAACATCTGTTTTACAGCCGCGTGAGATGCTTGCCGATTATTTCTTCTTTGGATCGTATCAATCAACTGACAAGTCAAAATCCATTTGACTATGTGCAAGCCCTAGCCTGGCCACTGTCTCTTAAAATGTTTTTCTTCCAGCATTATTAACAAAAATGTATTTTCAATTCAGTTATATGAGGGACTTTCGGCAAACATTCAAATCGTGTTACCATAAAAAGTTCATAATAACAATACCGCATTTTTGGAGTTACATCTCTCTGAGTAAAGTTGAACACCAACATAAACACACGTATGTTTCTTTGAGCGGTTGTTGAAAATACGTACATGTGCAACACGATCGTCCCATTCACCGGAGCCTTCCATCAACGATTTCAGACAATCAGTATTTAAAGTGCATTTCACCTTCTCATCAATTTCAAAAGCTCGAGTTGGGGATTTACGTTTTTCATCTGAAAACAAACATGAGTCAATTTTCAGCGGCCTTATGACCATTAGGATGATACATCAATTAACTCAAGTGCAGTTTCGGTGATATAAATATACAATCAGAACATTTGTTCTATTCAGATTGTATTAATTTTGTTACATTACAGCAGGGCCTCCGAACTACGGCCCGCGGGCAATTTCCGGCCTGCGAAGCCATTTCATCCGACTCGCGAAACCAGTTTGTCAAAAATGAAAAACTGATATATTTACGAAAAATTTGTTGATTTGGTTGAATGTAGCATATTCCGAAACAATAACATTACGTAAGATGTCCAGCCCTCGTAGTGTTGTGTAATAGCTTATGTGGCCGTCGGACAAAAAGTTTGTAGATCCCTGCATTGCAGCAATGTTGCTTAAAAGTAAACTTTTGATCGAAGGAAAGGCGTTTGTGACTATTCTTTTTATAGTTTTTTCAGCTTCGTGTTTGTTTCAAATAAATGAAGATGTCATTATCACCTTCTTGTTCAAAGCTTATTTTTGCAGGTCCTGCCACATTGTATAAAATCACGTTTAAATCACATTCCACTCTGGCTTCAGCAACTGGCTGTCTAAACCTAACCATTGGAACGCTGTGCCAGAAGGTTATACTTCATATATTTGGAAAGTCGCACGCTATATTTGATGATAACAGAACAAAGGAGCAATTGATTTAAAACGAGAATATTCTCACAATCCAAGCAATTGGTCTCCACAAAGGCGACAAACCATAAATCGGCAATATTTTGTAGAAAATCGATTTCACGTATCACTACGCATTCACAGTCCTAAAATCATATTCTCATAGAATCAGTTCTCACAAGCATATAATTTTAAGCGTTGTAAGCTTTCATATATTAGTTCATTAGAAAAAATACTTTGGAGGTGCAGTGGTGGAGGTGTTCAGCAATTAAGATAACGAAAGTTTGATGAGATTAAATCAATATACAGTTGCACCAACTGCACCAAACCGGTGCAAACCGGTTCAGATAATATTTGCGCAATAACATTTGTACTGCACGTTATGAAAACTTACTGCACTTAAGCAGATGATTCCAATAAAATCGCAAACCGTAAGTCTCTTCGATGCATTTGAGATCAACTTTCCCTTCAAATCCTACGCGATAAGGAAAACAGCCGCCATTATTCCATTCAACCAAGACTCCGCTACGCTGATGTTCTGTCGTGAAGTTTCTGCAAAGCAAAATGCTGCCAATACGACGCTGCTCAGCTCACCAAAAAAAACAACACCACAGGTTTAAATAAATCATCAAAAATTATTCCAAACGTTTTAGGAGCACAGGAGTGCTTTTCAACAACTCAGCAATCATTCGCAAACCCATCTTACCAGAAAAAACTAATTTTCTGTATTTTGAAACACATTTTCTTCAGAAACATATTTTCTATCAAAAATGTAGTAAGCACGCATAGCAAAGACACCAAAAAAGCAGCAAAAATACTGAACTTCCTCTAGTAGCTTTTGTTGTTTTACGGTTGAAAATGAAAATTGTATTCTACTCGAAGCTTGTGATTCTACACGCACCAGAAGCAAATTAAGTTGAAACATTAAAATATGTCATTTCATAGTATTATTTTCCAGTGTTTTTGCCCGTGAGGTTCCTTTAGCTAAAATATCAAAATTCGTTTTGCAGATTAAGTATGAACAACCGAGGTTGACTATAAGCCATGCGCCTCGACTAGGCTGGTTTTTGAGCCATGCACCTCGACCAGGCTGGTTTTCAGCGGAGTCCACATGGGACGTAACTACGAAGCTTGCTTGTGCATGAAAACGTTGCATTTGTTTTTGCCAAAATGGCATTGGAGACAGAGTTTTTGTTTTCACACGTCAGGTATGCACTGTCCTCTCGGCAGTAACCCCCTTTAGTCGAAAAATACAAAACATATGCAGATTTCGATAGGGTTGCTCGGCAGAACACATAAATTCAGCCGCTGAAAAAATCAGCTATTACGTGCATCGTGGAATGTGAGGGTAAATTTCATCCTCTCTATTGTGTTCAGTGGCTGCGCGTTCGTAAGTGTTGGATGGTGTTTGCTTGGTTGCCGCAGTGCTTTGCATGCTTCCATATCTTCCGACTCAGTATTATGCGTTAGTTGGCCCAGCGTCGGTCGCAGATTGGTCGTCGAAGTCATGTGCCTTCCTTTTTTTTGAAGGTTTTGACCTTTTTGTTGATCTAATCTAAGTTAATAAACAGGCTGTGCCGTGTTGTGTCATAATAACGTGTATTGTAAGCTTTTTCAAAAACTACGTTGAAAACTGCATTGCACGTTTTTGCAAAAGCCACATCAGCGTGGATTTTGAGTACGAAAACGTCAAAAAAGAACTACCGATGACTACATCGCAAACAACAACACTGCAGCTTTTTGCACCGCACCACATCAGGCTTGATTGCACTGATAAAATAGTTTAGCTCAGGGGTCTGCAAACGTTTTGTCAGAAGGCCACATAAACTATCACACAACAGGTTGAAGGCCGGACATCTTACGTAATGTGATTGTTTCAGGATATGTTGCATTCCACAAAATCAAAAATTTTTCGTAAATGTATTATTTTCTCATAATTGACAAACTGGCTTCGCTGACCGGATTAGGTCCGCTGGCGGTAATTTGAACATCCCTGTTTTAGCCTGATGCAGTCCACAGTTGAAACAAACAATTGAAAAACTTACCAAGTGTTGCCAATAGTATCCGTGCGCTTGCTGATGGCAGATGTTATTAAAATTGTTTGCTTTTTGCACTAGTTTATTCATTTCAAAGCAGTCATTTCATTTGTGGCTTGCCTTTGTTTACAAGAAGAAATTGGTATCACTTAGAACTTTTAGGATAATACAGTTTCAAATTCTCTTCAGCAATTCAACCACCACTGGAGTAAAAGATTTGCTTTGTCCCAAAAAGGCGTGAGCATGGTTTGGTTTTCATACATACGTCACTGCAAACCAAACGCAACTCACAGATATATCTGTATCTTTCCAATATTTCCTTCGCCACCATCCTGATCTCCCCAATCCCATTCCGGGTCTCTTGTCACGCAAGACCCCTCAAACAGACCAACACTTTGTATCGATCGCTGCGACCATTCTCTTGCAGGAACAAAGTGTCTAAATATAATTGCTTTGTTTCATTCACAGCGAAAGCGAAAAAAATGCTATGTTCGATACAAGTAAAACCACGTCTTTTCGTAAGTGTAGGTCATTAACTAGTTTCAGCTGCGTTGTGGCAGATTGCGTATTTATATGTAGCTGAAAATGGTATGATTTTTGGCATATGCTCTATGGAAGTTGTACAAAAATCTGTAAAAACGTAAATAATTGCAATCTTCCAGAGTCTTTAAGAATTACCTCAAAGTAAGGTTATCAATGAAATTCAAGTCTTGGTGACATTTTTGTTAAAGGTGTAACTCAGCAGCTTCATAATTTAGCGAACGAAAACCATTGCAACAACCTTAGCCAATTTCTGTAAAGTTTGTCAAGGTAGTTTAGCACATAGACGTACACTGCGTTTGGTACATTTTGCGAATTCTTCCTAAACAATCCATGTGATTAGATAAAGATTATGGATTTTTTGTATAGGAGATGTTAAGATAATGTAAGGAAATTTAAACTTGCTTCATGCAGCCAACTACGTGACTCGCCTGCCATGCAACTCTTTCATCAGAAACACCAAAGAACCTGTGAATTACAATATGGCCTGCTATAGACACTAGACAGTGCTGCTGTTTGAAAGAAAAGAATAATGTTGAACCATCAGCAGCGTTACACCGCAGTCATTCAGCACCACACAGACTAAATAGTTTAAAACCGTTGTGAGGTAAAAACATAGCATCGGAAAAATATCTTCCATCCCAAACGAGCTAAATGTCCTTTACGCAACGAACCCAACTTCAGACGTCACGATTTCAGCGAACAGCAACGGACGTTTTGTGACGTACAGACAAGGCACTTGCAATTGCCGTCAGACTTCAACTTACCGACAAACCTACTTGACCTTCAGAGATATAAATATCAACAGCAAATACGCTTTGGAAAACGAACTACAACCTCTTCTCAAAACTCTCTCTTCACACTCAAAGAAAAGCTCTCTTTGGTTTGTTTGCTATCGAAACTTTGTATGCCAAAGTCGAAAGATATACTGTACTTGATTCTTATAGTGTGTAGATCAATCAAATCAAAAAGTTTTTGTTTGTGTTGACATTTCGTGGGTTAACTTGACCTTGCCCCGGTCACGTCATTCCGCTCATTCACTTATTTGCTGCAAAGAAAGTAAACGGCAGTGATTCATACGCGAGTACGAAAGCACGGCGCCAATTTGTTTTTTCTGAGCAAGCTGCTCATATCAATAAATATATCAAAAATTATCAGACTGATAACAACAGAAAGAATGAAATCAATCGAGTCACTCGACTGTTGTTGTCCTTTCAAAAGTTCAGCACTAACTCCAGGTGTTGGCAACACAGGCTAAGCCGAAAAAATATCAGTGAATAACACTGGATTTTCGCTTGTGGTTTGTGCCAAAATGATACAAAAAGACTCGATCCAATAGTTTTTGGTGTATCAACATAGGTGCATTTTGCACATCAGCGACGATATAGGCCCTAAGCATTTTAAATATCAAACACCAAGTAGACCATGAGCTAGAGAGATCACAGTGCAGTAATTGCAAACAAAATTTGTTTCCTTTCGTGTTTTCAGGTCATAATTTTGAAGGTTTACACCTTTTAACTTCAGTTGCTATCATATTATTCATAAAAAATTACGAACCCATTAAAGTAATTCTCATCAAATCGGAATGAATCGGTGTTCTTTGTTGTGTCGATCGTTCATGTAGCATTCCGTGCACAGGTCAACGTCGTAACATTCAACACATTTCCAACGAGATCCGGAAATGAAAGATCCGCGGTCAAAGCATGTTTCGCACTCGGTGCGTGAATGATAAACGCCTTAGAAAATGCATTTTTGCACGTTAGACCAGTTTTAAAACCCTGGTGTGCACAAGTGGTCAGCGTTTAATTGCTTGTTAGACTGACGTTATCATCTGGTTCTTATCACCTGCAAAATTTGATTTACTAAACTTTTCGGAACTTTTATCTGGCAAATTTCTTTTGCGCAAAGAAACTTTTTTGAAATGTACACCAGCACCTGCAGGTCCGCTGTCCAAAACTGCAACGCTCCGAGATTTTTGGCCAATGTGGAACGTTTCTTGTTCGCCTCTGTCCCATATCACTCGAAAAAAAATTCCAAAAATGGCATTGGTCACAGTTCCGGCTTCTATTATCAGCAAACCCTCCTGGAAAAATAGTGCATTTGAACAACGCCTGCTACACACCAATCAAGATGACCTAACGTAAATCAGTTTTACCACAAATTGTGTGAAAACCGAAAAAAACTAACTTCGAAACTACTGATGTCATAAACAGGTTTTTTTTAAGGCGATATAGTGACCCGATTCGGGTCCCTAGAATTGAAAATCGGGTCCCTAGAATCAGAGAAAATAATCATCGAGTCCCTAAAATCAGAGAAAAGCGGGTCCCTAGAATCAGAGAAATCGAGTCCCTACAGATCCATACCGGGTACCTAATATTTTCCTTAAAAAAAATCTGGTCATAAACATTTGGACTTGCATTCATCTCATTTCAAATTAGTTTAATCGGCACTGATGAAGATGTAAACGTGTTGCGCGAACGTGCGTTTCAATGGTTGTCAGATTCAACTTTCTACGTCGCAAACTTTTTTAGTTTTGAGTTGCTTGGCTTGCCTTATGTTTGCTTCCATGGGCGTCCACAGTAATCTTTTCACGAACTGTGAAAACTCGCTGAATTGTGAAAACTCGCCACAGCAAATATACCTTTGCACTCAGTGTGAGTATTCACTCTGAAGTCGAAACCAAACTTAACGATTACGACGTATTCTCAAAAGCTTGAAAAGACGTATTCTAACAAGTCACGTAATTTTATACTGTTTGCAAAGAAGCCTGCATAAGCGTATTTTGATAGCTATTCACTCAGGAACATTGGTTATACTGACACAAACAATGAATTTTCAAACTTGTGTAAGCATTGCTGCATATTCACTCATGCTTTTTTACTCACAGAATAATACCACTGTGGGTTACCCACTGTCTCGCTACATTTCCTGCCAAGAAACAAGATTTCTGCTTTCAATAGTCACATGCGGCAAAGCGCCTACTACCGTAACTTGAAGTCAGTTTTGCCACAGGCTTTGCTGCAAAAATCACTAGATTCACGAAGAAAATTCACTAGATCTGAAAAAAATTAAAATGTCTACGTAGAAATTAACAGTTTTGCTTGAAATCAATTTATCGCCAGAAACAATTATATGATTTGCAAGTTTGTTAAAAAATCATGCTGAAAAAAAAAATAAATAAAATAAAAAAATAAAAAATAAAAAAATAAAAAATAGAAACGCAGATACAACGACGATTGCTACAACTGAACAAGGAAAAATTAATCTCAAAAACAGAATACAAAGCAATTCGACCCACTGGC
>JGI24022J15233_10002963_pt1 | contig 16420 bp, 12 predicted proteins | sample Ectturendosymbi2_FD_15233 | JGI IMG/M metagenome (IMG submission 15233)
AACAATAGAGATCATGCTCGCAATCTCTCTTACTATTGCTTGCTCGTGCTACATATATAATGGTGTTATTCTTCACGCACATCCCGTTCGTGGTGAAGCACACAATCAACGCAACACCACCGGAGAGGCTGCAACAAAATCTGCAATCAGTTAGTCAAATAAGTGAAAAAATATGGTTTCTCACACAGGACCCAAGATGTTCAGACCAAATTCTTGCAAGGGGTTAAGTCTATCCTGGAAAAGGGCCAAAAAAGAGCCAAAGGGCCAAACGAAAGTTTTGGGACCAGCAAGTGTTATTTGGGACCAAATTTCTCAAGTTTGGCCCCAAATAGGCCACTCTGGCAACCCTGCTTCTTCACACTAGAGCTATCAAAGGTTCACCAATGGACATGGGCAGTGGCAACATGGAGTGGTTCTAACGTTAGCGATGCCATTCGGTAGCAAGTTGAAATCGACCCCAATTCCAAACTTCTATCGCGTTTATGAGGTTAGCTGTCTCACAGTGACTCGATGGTTGCTCATTAAGGCGCTTGACAGTAAGTGATAGTACGATCAGTTGTCAGAATGAGAATACGCATGAAAATAGTTGTCAGAATGAGAATATGCATGAAAATAGTTGTCAGAATGAGAATACGCATGAAAATAGTTGTCAGAATGAGAATATGCATGAAAATAGTTGTCAGAATGAGAATACGCATGAAAATAGTTGTCAGAATGAGAATATGCATGAAAATAGTTGTCAGAATGAGAATATGCATGAAAAACAAGCGTGTCATCTGGACCTTCACACATCAATAACATGGGGAAATATTCTTCAGACAAGTCAGCTGACAGGCCGAGAAAAGGGCCTCTGTCAGTATTAACAAAATGAGCAGTACAATTTAAACGGGACTCTCCATAAGAAATAATACACTAACCAAATACGACATCAGAGACAGAATTGAAGAACGGCACTACGCCCGGAAGGGTCGCAGTAAAGGAGTTTTTGCAAAAAACACGGAAGACAAACCTTTCTAGTAGGTTCCTTTTTTGCTTTCCTTCTGACATGTCGGGCTCCGTCATCCGTATCTTCGTCTGAAAAGCTGCTGGCGTCTGAGCGGATATTTTTAGAATCTTGTCGTCTTCTCCGAACGAGTTTATTTGAGAAAGAACTCCCATGCGAGGTCGACTTTAGTTTTCTTCCCTTTGCGACTTCACCGCTGAGAACCCTTTTTGAAGACTTCGAAAACCTTGTGATTTTGTTCTAAACAAGGATTGTACACAATCACCCAGCGTTTCAGGTGACACGCAAAAGCATTAATGTTGATGTCACTGTCTATATTGTGGATGTTCGACACGCAGCCGAAAGTCAAGAGTGCGCAAATGCAACCATGCGTATATAAATAATTAACGTTTAAAAAGAGTCCTGTTCATACGTACAATCACTGGGATGCACCCAAGAAGACATGAGCGTGATAAATATTCGCAGTACAGCATTGCAATCGGCCACACACATCTTCAACAGCCACCAGAAATTTTTAGGAACACTCGTAAACAACAAGCAATTTCCAGAAGCTTCTATAGCTGTGCAAAACGCCAAAATGTTTTCACTTGAGGAATTGAACATTGGCCGAACCGGAGCGAACGACTCAGCATTTCTTTCACTTTAATTCTCTGCTTTTCAGATCCCCTGCTTTTTATGAGCCACGTCTTTAAAGTTTCAGAGTTTCACACCAAGTTTTTGTTCGAAATGTGAAAAGCACTTGCTTTCATACCATCTACCACAGAGTAAAATATATATAATCATTTTTTAATGTCTTACAAAAACCTAATATTTGGGAACATTTGAGTGAATATTTGTTCTGTTAAAAGGTACCGTCCATAAATGACGACATACATTTAGTTAGTGAGGGGTTTCAGTTTGTGGCGTTTGTCATCAAGGGGGGAACACAAGGTATGGTGACGCCATAGAAATGTTCATGGTTTTTCAACAAAACAGTGCAACGAAATGTCTGCCTCAATCTGCAGAAACTTTAAATATCATTTCAGAAATGCTTTAAACCAAGCGGTCTTTGCCAGAATTCGTCACAAAATGAAAGTATTCACGTAGACTGAGTGTCAATACTGTGTAACATACAGTAGTATCAATACTGCGTAGTATCCATTTGCAGCAACCAGCTTGCATTTGGGAACGATCCACGTCTGCTGATCTGGATATTTTTGTAATTTCAGGTACTGTACTACATCAAATTTAGCATCTAGAGCAGACAAAATGAATCTAATGAAAAAATTCCAAACAGCAACAGCTTTGAAGAAAAAAGGATTAGTCAGTGGTTATTTGTTAAGCCAGTACAATTACTTGTTGATCTTAAACCAGAGCGACGAACAATAGGCATTTTGCTGAAACGTTAAATTATTTCGTATGCTTTAGTACAGGGTTTCTCAACCTGTGGGCCACGAAGGAATTTTTGACGGGCCAAGGCCTTGTACTATTGAAATTGAGTACGTTTTGCAAGATGACTCTCGAAAACAGCGACTTTTGTTGCCATGAAAACGAAATTTAGAAGCAGGCTCTGCTTAGGTATCCTGGGTGGTCCACCACCCAAAGGCTTTTTTTGTTAATTTACAAACAGTATTTAAAAAATGTAAAATGCTTCCATGACTTTTCCTGATTTTCAGAGACAAATGGAATGGTGCCAGAATTATTTTACAAAAATGTCGCTGAAAGCCTGATGTATAGGATATATCCTGGGTACTATACTACCCATGGTTACCTGATGTGTAGCAAATTTCGGACACCCTACTAAGCTAACATTTCAATGCAATTTTAAGTGCAAAACCGGTTTGGCCAGATATGACCACCGATACCTTGTATGCGATGAGTCTTCCTACACCATGACTTGATATGAAAAAAAACGGATCTAGCACGTGCATGACATTTTCTACGCACAAACAAAAATCCCCTTTTTGGTGGTACCGTGCATAAAATTTGTATGATGTATATGTGTCGCTGCGCAGACACAATATTGTTGCGAAAGTGATTAACAATCGAAATATGGAAGTAAAAAAGTTTGGTCTGGAAATAACGGATGTCACGTGTCCCAGGAAGACGTATGTAAATTATGGGTAGCATTGTACCCTACTCTTCCTGACTCTTACAGTAAAATAAGGTTTCCTGAGCAGATGGAAGATGACTATGCATTATCAGGTATTGAGCCTCGAATATTTTGCTTTCTAACAACAAGCAGGCTCAGCCTTCGATTGATTGTAGCGCACGTTGTGTAATCAAATGTTGTTTTTAGTTGTTTTTATTTTTGCTCTGTGTGCAACAGTTGTCGCATTGGAGAAGTTGTATAGTCGGTGGGCCATGGACCTTCCGTTTGTTTATTAAATGGGCCACATGCTTGAAAAGGTTGAGAATCCCTGCTTTAGTAGCTTACAGCTGTGAGCAACAGACGTTTTAGCAAACCAAAGTTCGGTTCTTTGAAACTTTGCAATGCATCTCAAAATTAACGTGTTGTGAAAGTCAGCAGCTTCCGCGGGCCGGAGCCTGATAGAACTTGGATTAGTACAGTGGTTCTTGACCTTTTTTACATATCTTTCCTTTTCATCGAACAAGATTACCAGATTTACCCGCAATGGTACTCATTTATTGAAAATACGAAAATAATTCGTATTAACACTATTACAGTTTAGAATAATTTATAAAAATTTACACTGGCTGCAATTTATGGTTCAGTAAATTTACCCCCTTAGAAGATGAAATTTACCCCTGGGGAAATTTACCCCAGGTTAAGAACCACTGGATTAGTATAAGAAAAAACATAGGTCAAGTATCCTGCCACAATTTTTGCACTGTCTACTATTACTTCTAACAGTTTAAAAATGTGATTTGAAAATGTACATACCTTTGTACATATTACAGTTTAAAAATGTACATAAATTTGGACATATTACTTCAGCACGTGGCGCAGAGTATTTGTCGTTATTTTGGGGTAAAAAAATTACTCTTCATGACCCAAATTTGAGTACACTCTTTTATTGTTAGTTTTCATTTTTTCCCGTCCATTAGCATGCTCTCATTTGTTCAAGTCCACAATCGCTTTTCAGTGCGCGTTTTTTAGTTGAGCACAAATGATATCACACATCAACGTAACCTGATTCTGTAACGTAGCCTATGCTCGGTGTAAGCTTATAGTATCTCTTGGAGCATAAAAATCAAAAAAATAAAATCAGCTGACGTCTATCTGCATGACTAAGCCATACAGTTTATATGAAAAGGGACGCTGAAAGGTTTACACTGCCCGTTGCACTGATTCGGCATAGACCGATTGTTTTCAGCGTCCAAAAATGAAATGCACCGGATATTCAGCTAGTGATGAAGAGCTCAAATACATCTAGTTATTACATGCAGTGGCTTCATAAGTAAATAACTCAAACACAACACCACCTTAAAAAATCTAAAGCCAAACAGAGCATTTCGAATGGTTCAGGTACATTAATGAAGTGTGACGTTATATTCATAGGGGTCAGTATTGCGATGAAAGGGGAGGAATGCCACGAAACCGACGTGGCGTAATTCATGGACATCCCCAACATAATAAATGTGTACTAGAAAGGATCATGCGTTTATTCAAATAACGTTTAGCCAATACGGTGACGACACTTCGATACGGTGACTAGTGCGTGGGGCTCCCAATGACTGCACTGATCACGCAATAAACAAGACAGTAAAGTATGGGTCAGCGTCATAATCGCAGCATGGCGATAGTCATGAGGAGTCGTCATTCCCTCAGATTAAGACGGTTCTTGTACAACAAACCCGACCAGAATGCGACATCCGCCGAAGGTCAATTTCACTAGCGAAGATATTTTACGTTTTGATGACTGGGTACTTGCGCTGGCTGTTAGACCCTCGAGCGATAAGACTTTGTCGGACCGATACCGATATTTTTCTTTGCTGGTAAGCGATGCCGATATTTTTGCATCACTTAAACCACAACATTACAATGGATGTCAAACCAGCTCACAAGAAAATGGGAATGGGCTCACAAGTGAAGAAATACACAGAAATGTTTGCATTTTTGGAAAATAACAATTTAATCATCAAACTTTAACAATCTTGATTTACAGTTCAGGAGGTTTAGCATTACTAAACCAGAGATGGAGTAAGAACTTGTGCTTCCGAACATTACGTGCAAAATAATAGCATGTTGGCTTTAATGAGAAAATATGGCAAATACGTATCGGCAGAATTTCGCAGATGCGATGCATCAGCATCATCATCATCGTTATATCGGCCGATTCATATCAGCATACCGATGCATTTGGAATCCGAAAAAATCTGCCATGGAGCGACTGCGGCTGCGGGTTTAGGAGAGAAAAGTGGTGGGATCAACGCCATTTCCACAGAGATTTTTTGACTGCAATGGACAGTGACGCTCTGCGGACAGCGATCAACATTCGGCTTATGACACCGGATAACTTTTAACACAATGCATTAATACTCTGCTGCATTCCATGGTCCACGAAGAATATTGAATCTCTTTTATTGAAAGGAATAAAGAGATATTGAAAGAATATTGAAACGAAGAATCTCTCCATAAAACCAGAAAACCAAAGAAAATTTCAGGGCAACGCAACGCACCTTCTCTAAAGCTGTTTGTTTGGGTTGTTTACCAACATCCGGATTGAGAACTGTCCTTTTCAAGATCGGTGGGCTTGAATCGTCCGTGCCAAATTCGGAGCTTGTGTCACTGAACTTCTTACTAGACACATCCGACAGGCTGGCGATGGTCACCGTCACTTGCTCCGCTCTACCAGAAAGCAACTTCCTCTTTTTCCTGTCGTCACCGCAGTCAGAGACTCGGCGCGTCTGTAAAAAATAAGGGGCCGCAAGTTGCGGCAAACATTTATTTCAGGTAACATAAATGAACGCACTGCCACGTGCCACTCGGGTTATTCTTGTAAACTCTTAGCACTGAGCTGCTCAACGCACACCGAGCTATAAACGTTGCGTCACGGGGGCCGAGCGGTATATACGGCCTTCGCGTGGGCTGCGGGGTTCTTTGCTGGGTTTCATTTTATCGTAATTGCCAATGCACTGACACCTGGCTTTCCGAGTCTGATGGTTCTTGTTATGAGAGAATCGTCGTGCTAGGGGCTGGGCTTGAGTGTTCACTGATCGTGTCTGCGAATCGTTACCTTCTTGAGAAACGGACAGTTGGAGAATTCCGTAATGATCACTTGAAAGCGATATTTCTAAACACATGTGAAAACGAGTCAACCGCATTGCGGAACTAATTGAAGCGGGTCGCTCTTACGGGGCATAGTTTTGTTCGACCCTTCGTTCGATAATAATTATCATTTTGCTTTTGGCCAATGCCTCGGCAGTCTCAAATTTCACCTCACAGCTTCATCCACAGAAACCAAACGGCGCTTAGAGAAGTCGGTGTTGTGTTAATAAACTTCTAAAAAAGTGAAAAAGCCGATTCGAGCAGCTTTGACAACCTATCGGCCAAATTTTAAAAACTCACAGCCCAAGCCGAGACTCACAAGATCATGTGATCTTTACTGTGCGCATGTGTGTAAATAAAGACTAAAAACCAGTAACATTGTTTTGCTTGTTACGGTTCCCAATACTCCGAATTTTATCGTACGTGGCTCTAACGAGAAGTAGGATCAGCCACTCCTGGTATGTGGTCAATAAGCTGCAGCCAAGATCAGAAAACAAACTACCGATACCTCTTCCGTTCGAAACATTGTTCGTATAGATGACTGCTTGGCACTCATGGCTCTGACAGTTTCTTCCGCCGCTCGCTTGGATGACTTCGTTCGGGGAGCTTCTCGGTCAGAATTGTCAGACGATGTCTCGGTCGTGATTTCACCATCCTCCGGTGTACTTTCCCTGGACTCGACTTTCCTGCGATCGAGGGATGAGGAAATCCGCTTCATTTTGTCGTCCGTCGCGGTGACTGTGTGGCTCTGTCCAACAGACGAAATACCACACATCAAGGGAGAAACACTGCACTTGAGCCCGGTCAGAGCCTACAACTTACTGACGTAAACATCAAAGGCGCGAAAGTGTCTTCCGCCAGTACCAGCGGTGAATCGAGATAGCACTCGCTTGAAAAAGACAGTTCACTTGGGACAGCAGCAAATGAGAAAAAATATTGTTCTCAACAAGTAGGCGGTCAGTATTCGTCAAGCGTTACTGAAACGAAGTTGAGACGTTTGCTGAAAGACGCGCTTCATTGATGAGGTGCAATTTTCTTCTGTATCCTGATAAGGGGTTTCACAAAAAGCAAGGTATTTGGCTGCATGTGATCTTAACCTACCAGGTGTAATTATTAAAAAAGTGTGTAAGCCTCCCAGGCGTGGTGATTTAATGGTGATAGCCTTTCCAATTGAAATTTACACAAATTTTTATCCACATAAAAAGTAATTGAACTAGTCTTCAGCCTAAAGGTTTTATCAGGGCAGTTGCTAGTGACCAACGGAATCACCATGTTCATCTTTCAACAACGAGAGCTTCTCACACAGAGACTGGCGAATATTTTCAAGAATCTCGGGAAAGCTTTTAGAGAGTAACGGATTTCTAATTTTTAAGTCCCAACACAAAAAGATCACAAATATTCTGCAAGGCAGCTCGAAAATATACGTGATAGGAATTGGCAATGCAAAGGTACAGCACTCTGTAGTACGCACTCCTAAAGCTGCGTCGTAGTTTTACAGTGTTTGCTTTGACGCAAAAAAGAACTAGTTACAACTCGGCAGAGTCCTTCAACAGCACTTGCGCAGCAAAAGTCTGGCATAAACAGCAAACCCATAATTTCACTGCATTTTACGACACAAAGGTGTAACTAAGGAAGTGTACCTTGGACTATGCCAAATGTTGAGTTAACTCTTATTTGCGGTTTCAGAAGCCTTGTACTTTTCTGCTACAACACTTTTACCGCAATGCACACGATGAATCCTTCCAGTGAGATGAGGACACACAGCGATTAGTTCAGGAAGAACCAGGGCTGTGGAGCCGGACCCGGAGCCCAAGCGGTTTTGGATGGCTGGAGCGGAAGCCGGAGCCAAAAAATTTGGATGGTGGAGCCGGAAATTTGGGTTCCGGTTCCACAGACTTAGTTTGTGGAAAAGCGAGTTTTACCCATATTACAATGTTTTTTGGTTTTCAATGGACCAAATTGTTCTGGAGCCGGAGCCCAAAACTTCTAGATATTGGAGCCGGAGCTGGAGCCAAAAAATTTATATGTCTAGAGCTGGAGCGGTAGCCTGAAATTTGCGCTCCGGCTCCACAGCCCTGGGAAGAAGTACTACAGAAGTAACAGGGTCCTGCCTCATTCAAGCCTAAATCAAACGATTGGAGCGAAATTTACAAAACCTTCTTGACAGGTGTAGTGATTGTATACAACGTTCGCTACGTGGACACTGGCCCAACAGTATCCACCAGTCGCAGGTGACACACAAACGCATTCATCAGTTGGACAAACTTTCCACGCAGGTTGACCATTTCTCCGATAAATTCCGTCCCTGTGACTTGATCCGGGTTGATCGGTACTTCTATTCGAATGTCATAAAACGATTAAAGCAACAACTTTATTCTTACTTTCGTTTCAAAACTCACTGTGTTCTGCGTTGCGCTGTTACGAGACTGACTGGGACGTAGATGAGAGAAGATCTGTTGGCGAATGTTGTCGACGGCCACTGCGTTGCCGCCAACCTGTCTGGAATCAGCTGCAACAACGCAAATTACAACGACTTGCGCATGCGCAATAACAGGATCTGCAAGCAGCAGTAGCACTCTAATAGGGCTTTTTTTCTTTTTCAAAAAAAAAGATTTACATGATAGCTTTCACAAGTCACGAAAACAACACTACACAACACCAAGAACTATGAAACTTACTGGAAACATTAATTGCTGTTCGCATATACCCAACTTAAACGTGCAGTAAGGGTTGAAAGACCAACGCACGCCTTGAACACTTACATTTATTTGACTCTTTGATTACTCTTCCATCTTTTCCGGGTGCCAAGAGCTTTCCATTTCTTCTTTTGAAAGCTATGGACGCTTTATCTTCATCAACACTATATTTTATGTATTCTAAGCTTTGCACAGTACGTAGGTCATGTTTGTTGTCACAACCGTCACCCATACCATTGCTTGACTAACTTACAATCTCTTCCTGTCGCGTGATAGTGGACATAAAAACGAAGTAAGTGAATAGTTACAACAAACAAAACATACATAAATACACACATTCGCTGTAATTCCATTATTATTCGATGTTCGAATCCCGCGAAATAAAATTGTATGTCGGATCTTCAACCTACGCTGAAATTACCTTGCAATATAGGCTACACATGGAGATGGCGTGAAGTTAAAAAAAGAATGGTTGCAACCTTCAAGCATAGCCAGCACATCAACAACCACAAAAGAGAATTCCAATAATATCACTGAAATTAAAAAGATTTTAACTGTAGAAATGCCAAGTATCCAATATGTCCTTGTTCCATGAAAGACAAACAAAGAATTTTACCATTTAGCTAAATTGCACGTAATTCAGTACATTCAAAACTCCGCGACAGACCATTTATGTACCACGTCAGGCCATATCAACGTTTTTTACACGTTTGTGTGTAGTGGTCTGCCATTTCAGGCTTATACGTATTGTAGACTCTCCTTCCAACTTCATTCACTGACGTAAGATACAAGCTCAGTAAAGTTAGTTTTAGAAACTTCTAAAAACATCGCAAACATCACCATCTGGCTCAGCCCATTGCCTTCTTTTGTGAGTCTTAATACCTATGCTCAGCGCATCGTCTGCCAACACAGAAAAATATTTAATCTGAGAGCTGAGACAAGCTTATGCTTCTTGGGACTCACACAGGCCCCAACAGGAGATTCTCTAGATAAGTAAGTATAAGAATGCAATGGCTTGCTTGGCCTCCCATTTGACTGCCTCACTTTGTAAGTCCACTGAAAATTGCTCCAAATCCATTCAGTTCCAAAACCAATTAAGTGAAATGAGTGAGATTATGATTAGTGTGAAGAAGTTCCACTGATGCAATGACTAATAAAAATCTGACAAAGAATATCATCTTCTTTTTTTGAAATGTTTTCTGTATGGATAAGCTTGTTTTCGTGCTTCCAGAGCAGCAGCTTTTGCCTTTGACTGCTTAAGTAAAGGATGCATAGAAGGTGGTGGTTGGATGTTAACAGAGAGTTTTGTTTCTTTTTTTTCCATGTCTTTCAACTTCTGTTCAATCGACTTGATCATCGTAAGTCTGAAAGTGAGTAGCAATAGATAACATAACACTGTTTGAAAGAAATATATTCGGAAGTTGAATATGTTAATTACAGAATTACACCTTCTGTTTTCGAAAAAATAACAAAGCTACAATGGCAAAGTTAAGAAACACAGTGTAAATAAAACACACCTCAAATAATACTCCATATTTTGCGGATGTTACCAAGATCTGTGTTTAATTAAATTCAAAAAACTCATCACCTATTTAAGCATTTAACTTAACAGTAATTACAGTATGTTGTCAATAATAACCTAATTCAGAGGTTGGCAATTAATTTGACTCGGGGGCCACTTTGAGAATGTTGCGTTTAGTGTAAAGCCGTACCTTCTAATGGAAATAGAAGCAATCTCCCCTTAATGGTAGCCTCAGCACTAATATTTAGTGTGATTTGGAAGAAATTTGAGATTTGAAGATTCTTCCTGAATGCTTCTGCGGGCAAATGAAAACGCTGTGGTGGGCCACATTTGGCCCGTGGGCTGCTAATTGCCTACCCCTGACCTAATTTATTTATTTAAAACCATGAAAAATTAAAGTAAAAAACAAAACCAAAATTTGCTCTAAAATAGGCACAACTTTAAATAACCTTTATGGAATGTAAGCTACAGTTTTCACAAGTGGAAACTTAGGAAAATATCAAATTCTAAGAATCTTGACACTCAACCAACCTATGACATCCACATGAAAAACACTCATAAACAAAAACACGTTTTGTTAGATACACAAAGTTGTACATGATAATGTTTCTAACACCAGAGGCAGACTACCAGTATGAGACAATACAGCTAAAAATTACACCAGTGCTCACTTTGAATGAGATCCACATGTAGAACTCGAGCTTTTGGAACTGTGAATTATGTCTGAACTAAGGTTTAAGCTGACTGGAACAGACTTTCTGTCATCCTGTTGTTCATGTGCCCACCTCACTTGAAGGCGCCTGGACAATACTAACTTTCCATTTAATGCTTTGATAGTATTTTCAGCATCCTGCAAAATCCACATTTATCTCACATCAAATTACGAAAAAATCAAGTCAATTACAGGTGGATTGTAATTGGTCAGCACAGTTGTATCTGGAAGTTACAATTGTTGTTTGCTCCATTTCCCTATATTGTAGTCTACTAAAACCAGACAGAATAAAGAAGATCACCCATAAAAAGGAATGACTTGACCTAACAAGACAGTCTTTCATGTTGTTGTAATTTGGTACATTATCAAAAAAACTGAAATGTATTGTTTTGGCTACACTGTTTTTGTAGTATAGGTCAAAAATAAAGACTAGTATCCAGCAAAAAACACAAATATTATTATATTGTTCTGAGAATTTCAAATATAAGACTATTCTGACAAAAATCCAGTCAATTAATTCAGAATTAATGCTTAATTCTCAGCAAGTAAACTGTACCCATAAAATATTCTCAGGTTGTATTACAGCAAGTTGCGCTAAAACAAAATTTGCACCATCCAAATATATTGCCTACAAATTGCACTAAATGCAACCAAATGTACACATGGCCAGTTAAGCATTTATCCCTTACAACCGCTGCATTTTATCAACATTGCATTAATTCAGTTCAAACAGGTTTGACTATGCTATACAGTCAAACTGACCAACTTGGAAAAGGGAAAATCTAGACAAGTTGAAATTATGTGCATCTTAGTTGTTTACAGTATACATATACTATGTACAGCTAAAAGCTCCAGGTTTTCTGTATGCTTCCGAGGAATAAGTCAACTGTCCTCTGCTTTAATCTTTTTGTGATGATTCAAACTTACACACATGTATTCAAGTACTCCCCACAATGGGAGAAGCAAGGATTCAATCAGCAAATTTTTAACAGGACATCAATTTCACATGAAATTACAAATTCTCAGTCCTGAAATATGCAAGCACAAAGCTTATAGCGGAAAAGTTGAAAGGCTAAGGCAAGAGCAGCGAAAGCAAACATTTTATTTGCACATATATTTTTGAGTGCCATTTCAGTAACTTGTTTGTTTGTTCCCTGAGCAGTAAACTTTCACCTGTCAGAAAAAATCAGAAAGGTCACCTGCCAGAAAAATAAAGCAAGTCTAAAGCATACATAATAGAGCAAAAAATGACCATTCAATGGAGTAATGATTTGTAGGGATTTACTGTGCAGATTTTATTGACAACAAACGCACTTCAAGGCCATTAGCCCAGAGAACAAATGCAGTGAAGGCTCAACATCAACAAAGTCTGGTGGAAAGTAACTGACAAACAACAGCACGATGAGCAGTTGTATTTAGCACTTTTTTCAAACAAAAATATGGATTATCTCAAAAAATATTGAGATAATTTGGAAAAACCAATGTCATTTTCAGATTTAGTAACATCAAAATACCCTAAACCAGTGTTTCTTAACCTTTTTTCTGCTACGCCCCTTTGAGTAATTGTCCTTTGTGTCAAGCCCCCTAACAACAAACAAGTTGTATGAGTAAATGTGTTAATTGGTTAATTTCTTTATGAAACTTTCCATGTTGCAGAGCACATAAGGTCTTGCGCCCTCCTGGGGAGACGCACACCCCAGTTAAGAACCCTGCTCTAAACCCATTGAAACTTTCTTGGTACCAAAATGTGTGTTTACGAATGAATTATTTACAATAGTCTTACTATCAAATCCAACAACTGTAAATAAAGCTAAATCTGCAGTGCTGTATTGAACATCTTTATAATCATGCAGTATTGAACCACTTTGAATACATAAACAGGACACTATTACCTCTTTACAGTAGAAAGTTGCAAAACTAAATCCTCTACATTGTCCTTGAAGTGGACCAGATTTATGAAACAAAAAGTCAAGGTCTTTTATTTTTCCACAGCGTCTTAGCAGTTGCAGCAGTGAGTACCTGAACAGATATTTTTGGCAAAATAAGGTGCATGTTATATAGGCAAAATAAGGTGCATGAGAACCTTTCAAATCATATTGGCATGTTTCATCTTTCAGCTTTTTTGAGCAGTATACAACAAAGCCACATAACATTTGCGTGCAAAACTTGCTTCAAAAAGTTTGCATCACCAACTGGCAGACAGAAAAAATTACATTTGGTAAAATATCCTTACAAAAAGCTTAAACATAAGCATTATTATCTTAACACCTTGAGAGCCAGGGTACGGTATATTCCTACTATGAAATTGGCCTAAAACCAGCAGTTGTCAGTTGCCTTGCCAACGCCATAGCTCCTCCGCCGATTGTGCTAGAGAGCTGTTCAAACCATCAAAAGATTCGGCAAGTCTTCTAGTCTGCACTAAAAAAACTTTTGGTTGGGGGTTGCAGATTTTTTGTGAATGACATCATAAATGAAGTAGTTTTTGGGCCATTTTGGCTCATGTTACCTGGCCTAGGGCCCAACTAGAGCTGGATTCAAGTAAGTAAGTATTTAAGTAAAATTTTTACTTTTTACTTACTAAAGTAATTTTTTGGACAACTTGAGAATAAGTAATTTTAAATTGTCAATTTTTGCATTGGAAAACTGGTACAGTAGCACTGTAGGATCAACCAGTTTTTTTGTTTACAAATGTATCTCAGCTACTGGACATGCTTGTTTTGCTTTGATTTAGAATTTTCCATGTCATTTCATTTGTTTTGAAAAATGGTGTCTGTTTTCAAAGATTGTTAGCAAATTAAATCCATCATGTCAAACTCAAGTGGTTGGAAAAAGCTTACTGGCAAGAAGTCAGAGGTTTGGAAACATGTTCTTGTTAAGTCAAGCGATGATTCAGTTGTGAAATGCTGCTCAGCCAAGTTCAATCCAGAGCAAGTCACTACATCTCCAATATATCACTTACAGAAGAAAGAGGGCATCAGTTTGCAAAAAAGCTCTGAGCAAAAGGAAGTTGATGCAAAATTTAAACAGAAACAGCTTACAATTCATTCATGCTTGCAGAAAAAAGTTTCTGCTGAGGTTGTCCTTGCAAGACTGTTGGTTGTGGATTTATTGCCAATGTAGAAGCTTGAGAAAAGCAAGGACATTCAAAATGGTTGGGCTGATCAAGGCCTCAAGATTCCAACATCCAGAAAGGTCATGAAAAAGATGTTTCTTTCTTTCAGACAAAATCAAGACAAATTTCAAGCGAGAATTGGCTGCGCAAATCAGCAATAAAGACAGATTTTCCATTTCCTTGGATGAGTGGACACAAATCGAAAAAACCAAAGGTACATCGGCCTGAATTTGCACCTGAATGATGCCACAGTACAATCACTTGACATGGTGAGAATCAAGGGATCAATGACAGCAGAGAGTGGTCTTGATCTTGTAAAGAAGCGATCGGAAGATTTTGGATTGACCCTGCAGGAATTACTACCAAACTTTAACTTTAACCCGAAGCATATTGTTGGCATGGTAACAGATGGTGCTTTAGTAATGGTCAAACAGAGAAGCTTTCTGCCATCATCCTCCAAATATGCCATCCTCATGGACTTCATCTCCCAGTTTGTGATGTTTTATACAAGAAACGTCACAATGAAGAGGACACTAATGAAGCAGCAGAAGCTCATGAGTATGACATTTGCGAGAGCTCTGATGATGACGAACCTTGGCAAGTAACATTGCCAGATGATTGCAATGCAGATTTTGTTGACACAGTGAGTGATACTATTTCACAAGTGTTGTTTCACAACTTTTTCCCAATGGCCCTATTGATGAGAGTGCTGAAAATCTTGAACATGACATCACTGAGGAGCCTCCTATGAAGAAGTCCGAAGCAGAAGAGCTCAATGACATTTTATGCCAGCCAGAAGATCATTTGGATCGCGTTCAAGAAAATGTTTTGACACACATCAAAACAGAAATGACATTTTAGGAAGCAACAGAGGAATGTCCCAAAGTCTTGAAGAGCCTGAAGTCTTGTCTAAACTCACTTCCACTTTCTTCTGTTGAAGCAGAAAGGTGTTTCAGTGTTGCTGGACTGTCTATTTCAAAGTTGAGGACATCGTTGAGTGATGAAATTACTGATTCTTTGTGCTTTGCACGTAGATACTTTGTGTGCAAATAATTCTTCTTTATGGATGTGTAATAAATAAGGTGATTAAAATATGGTATATTGTCTCTAAGCACTTTTTAAAAATTACTTGAATTACTTAAGTAATATTTCAAAAATTACTTCTTACTTAAGTATTTTTTTCACGCTTGCTTGAACCCAGCACTAGGCCCAACCGCCAGGCCGAAGTATTTCGCTGAAGTTTTTGTTGAAAACTGGGCTCAAATCAGAGTCTTTTGAGCCTTTGATCGACGTTCTAGCTTTTCTGGTTCAAAAGTTATGATCTAAAGTAAACAAATTAATTAATTATCTAATTAACTAATTGATCAAATATTTTTATTACTTTAGATCATAACTTTTGAACCAGAAACCCTAGCAGGTCATCCAAAGTACCAGGACTCGGATTGAAGCCTACTTTCCAATAAAAACTTCAGAAAATTACTACCATCTAACGGTTTGGGCCCAGGGCCAGGTGGCCTAAAAGTCCTCCACTTATGACATCACTCACAAAAAAAACTGCACCCCCCAACCAAAAATTTTTTTTCATTGCAAACTACAAGACTTGCCAAGTCTTTTGAGCTCTCTACCACTTTCAGCACCAGAGTTACACTCGTGCAAAGCCACTGGTGACTCGATTGTTTTGGCACAAATCGCTCGATTTAGACCAGACGTGAAAGTGTCCAAAAACTCTCATAATGTCTGCACAAACTAATAATACCCAACCAATGGGTATATTTTTTACCATTAAAGGATTCAAAGCATTGAAAAAGCTATGGTATGCAGTCTTCCACTTCTTGCAATCTTTCAACCTCATTATGATGAGTTCAAACAAAATTAAAGATTTTGTCATAGACACTTCAGCCGTCATTGTCAATTGCTTGCGAATTTATGCTGAGTTTTCAAACCCTTGAAGTCCAACACAGGCCACTTTTTTGACCAAATTTTGCAACTCCATAACTTGCCAGCCGATCGTGTTCAAAGAGGTGTTCAAACCTTCTACAGATTTGGCAAGTCTTCCAGTTTTGTTTAAATTTTCTTTTTTCTTTTTGGGTTCTCCGTGGGTGATGTCATAATAGAGGCATGTTATCGCAAGTTTTTGGCTTAGGTTACCTGGTTCTGGCCCCC
>JGI24022J15233_10002968_pt1 | contig 16409 bp, 10 predicted proteins | sample Ectturendosymbi2_FD_15233 | JGI IMG/M metagenome (IMG submission 15233)
AGCCTGCTAAGTGCTTCTTTGAGCCTGCTAAGTGCTTCTTTGAGCCTGCTAAGTGCTTCTTTGAGCCTGCTAAGTGCTTCTTTGAGCCTGCTAAGTGCTTCACAGTACATTTTCAATGGCTGCGCAAAAAATGATTTCGAATCTCTCATCCCTCAAATCTTGCCACCATCAGAACAAGGGCGTTGTCCTGACGTAACATTTATCACTAAAATTTTGCAAAGGTGTTGCAAAAAAATGAAATGGCAAATGTGTTGTTACAAAGGAAAACTTTTCAAGGGTAAAAAAGTCAAAAGACCAAACTAATTGTTTACGACCAACGCGCATTGTTTCCGTCCCAAACCTGCACATGTCACCGTGTGTCTGAAATCCACTAAAAACTCACGCAGTGTGTTCCATCACTAGTGGCAATTTATTCAGTGGTTTATATCAAAGCCAATAGAAGTCTTGAAAACTCTATAAGGAAAAATGTAAAACCTTGTCAAACTTCAGCGCTTCTTTTACAGAGCACTGTTGAAAAAGTGTATGTCGTTCACTGAGGAACTCTTTTAAATTTGCACTTCGGTTAGTTACACCATGATCATCGATAAGAAACAATCGTTCATTAGCAGCGCTGCTTGACATCACGCAGAGTGTATTTCCTGCAAGATGACTGAAACCTAAAAACTCTTTTCTGTGGTTTCACCACCATTAGCAAATGTCTCTGGAGCAGCTATATCAAACCCGCGGCTCGCATGCGGTCCAGTAAGCTTACCATTGTTGTGTATGTACAATACGCCTGACTTTTTTTTTACAATCTCAAATTCGACATTTTCGATGCAATGGTGTTTAGTGCCTGTTTATCATGTGCATGTACTACGCACTGGTAGATTTCCACGTGCCCAGTGACACCTCGGTGCAAAACTGATTTCTAGTTTTCTGATTTTACTCATGTCTTCCTCTGCACTAAACTGATTTCTAAGTACCCTTGTTCTTCCAATATTACTAAATATCCTATGGCATAGCAGTTTGGGTGTGATTAAAGGTACCATACAGTCGTTACCCATGCAGTTAGTGTTCAAATGCTCTCAGTAGCTTTCTACACAAACGTGCAAGACCGGGAGATCCTACCAAATAAAGTGGGGGACCATAGAGGACAAAGATGGAAGAAAACCTTTATAGACAGTGTATCGACCTTGTTAATGCCGGATGTAGGCGTGTGCGTTGTGTGCGGCAACCAGCGCGCCTCCACAAATATGGGCCTCCACATAAATGCCTGGTTTAAACTTTAGCTTTTTTACCTTCGAACTTGAGCGATAAATTTTCAAACTGCTAAGTCTGTAAAGCGAATACCTGATTTTATTACTATGTTTTGCTTTCGAAAGCTCCGTCTAGTGTGGGGCTTGTTTGAAACTACCTTTGCAGCAGAATTACCAGCAGGTGTCGCGACCGCTTCATTTGTGAGTAGAGTAGCGGCGGTACTTGTTTATGTGGTTGTAAAAATTATTGTAGCATAATACCGGAACGGAAAATGAGAGTTTAGTGCTCTAAGCTTATGTAGCAATGACAAAGACAGAAAATGGAAACATTACAGTAGTTTTTAGCGATGCGGTGCCTCAATGTTAGGGTATTATCACTGCTTAGGTTAAAGGCAAAGTTTGTTGTAGTCTGCGCATAGTACTGATAGTTAGGATTTGCTCTGCCCGTATTCCTTGAATGATCAGTCACCAAGTCAATGGCAATGACATATCAAGAGCTGTGGGGGGCAACGACTCGATAACCTTCCGTTTTTTTTCGGTGCCCTGGCGTTTTTGCAATTGCTATGGTTTCTTTCACATCTTTGAAATTCTTATTTTTTGCCAAATAAACTCAACTATGATGTCACGAGACATAATAAATGATTATCATTTTAGGCTGTGTCAAGTGAAATCTATACTTTATGAAACTATGCCAACGCCAAAGCCCGTTAATGTTCAGGTGTCCTTTAAACATTTGACGATTCCGTCTCAGTGGGTGTTTTATTTTCAGTTATCTTGTAAGTTCAAAGTCTAAAGGGTATTCATATGGAACAAGAAGCCTCCACACGGCTTTGCGCACACGGCCGTCCAAACATCAAAATCAACCCAGAACTGGTCCTAGTTCCCAGGATGCTCAGAATGCACAGAGTACGCGGAGTTGTAGTCCGGCTGCACAAAGCAGCTGTAGCTTCATCTGCTGCTCGGGCATACGGACGGGGGGAACAGATGTTGATATACGGATTGGTAATGAAGACATAGTTCTATTTGAGTTTTATCGTTCTGTGGTCTCAATACGAGAATTTTAAAAATCGCAAAGCTATCAGTTTTTAAATAGGTCTTTGTTCTGATTCTCACCTATGATTATGAATCTTGGATAATGAATGAAAGAATGCTATTTAAAGTATAAGAGGCAGAAATGGGATATTTGCGAAGAGTTCACTCTGCGACGCTTTGCAATAAAATGCGCAGCTATAAAAATCGCAAAGCCCTGAATCTCCAGTCACTTCATCTCCGAATCGAGAAAGTCCAGCTCGGTTGGTTCGGATTTGTGTTCAGAATGTTCCAGGAAAAATTGGCGAGGCAAGTCCCGATGGCTAAACCAACGCGAAAGCGGTCAAAAGTTGAAACGTTGTTTCTAGTTGACGATTCAACACTGTTCCCTACCTTTCTTCATTCAGGGCCTGTGATGTGTCCACGTCAGGACTAGGAATAGCAAGAGCTGATGACAGGAAACTTGATGCTGTACACATTTTTGAAAGGGTCTGTGCACACACCGCTGAGCGCCTTTAGGTACCCAGAATAGGTAGGGAGGGGCATAACGCACATTTTTGCAATTCCAACTTGGAGGGCGCACGCACATTTTTGCAACTCCAACTTGGAGGGCAACGCAAGTACAGTATAGTTAATTTTTTTATCGCAATAACCCAACTTCCTTAAATAGCTTTGTTTTTTTTCTGTGGGAAATTTTCACCCAATCGTGAGATCAAAGTTTTGGATAGTGCGACCCTTGTAGTTATGCAGGAAAAGCAAATTACTTGCTTTAAGGGAAATGATGTTCTCAAAGCAAGAATGATACAAATTAACAAACGAAATTAAACAGTACTTGTGCAAAATTGCATCAAGCGGCAAGTTTTTAGATGTAATGCAAGAGACACATAAAAACACACTGGCAGTAATTCTTAAACGAAATTTCGTCTTAATCAAACTTCGATCCTAGGGTCAACGCTTTGATTTTCAGATCGTTATTCGTTATCTACATCAATAATTAAGCGATTTTCCGCAGATTCCATTGATCCGATTGAGCTGCTTGGACCAACTCCAAGCATTGTTGTACCTGTATCCTTCACCAAAGGATTTATCGATTATAGCAATCCAAACGTAACTTCAGGCTTTCTTCAGTTACGAGCATTCGACAAAAATGGAGCATCTTACGCGATGTGTCCTGGAGTGAGGTAGATTTGTTATTTATTCGCTTTGCATATCTTATGCGTGTGACACACATCATGTTACTTGAGCATCCACGCCTCGCAGTGTTTAATGCACAAACATGGAAATAACAAGTTTTTTGCTAGATGCGGGTTGAGGAAACATACATGCAACGGTAGACGTAACTCAGTTTTCAGGATCACCTTAAAAGTATTTAAAATTAAAAACAGCGTTTCCTAAACATATTTTCTTCGATAGGTTGACCTAGTACGCGCACTAAACTTTACAACCTTTGAACTGCAATTATCTACTTTATTATATAAGTCTGGGAGCTTTCAATTTACAGCAGTCCACTGAATCAGGTCGAAAACCGATTGAAATTACTAAAAAGATGTCCAGAGGAAATCGTTTTCTTGAGAAGAATTCACTGCTTGATATTTCGCGAAAAAGCGTACAGCTATGAAGTTCGTCAAACTATGTATGTTGAACCACTCTCCTCCGGATGGAGAGATCTCGGTAACGATGCTTCGGCAATGTTACCAGAATATCCCAGGAAATATTGACAAAAGAAGCCGTGTTGGCTAGACCCACGGGAAAGCGGCCCAAAGGTCAATCTGGTCCAGGTGGCGCGATTACATCTCCGACCCTTCCTGGACTGTCTTGGTGTGGAATCAGCAGAACTTTCTGAAATCGTTTAAAATCATGAGTGTTTCGATTTCTCCTAGGGCTGCTGCCTCCGCGACCCTTCATAAGCAGAAAAACGAGAATAAAAATGAATGAAATATCAAAACATGATGACGTAAATGGCTAAACACTGCGCCCTTTTTCAGGTTAATAGGAGATGCTGATCCTTCCTTCTACTGCATCGGATCTGGAAATACAAAATCGTATGATTCCAATGGATGTGGAGATTTTGCAGGTAGAAAAACAGAAAAAACATTTTGTCTCTTTATACACCTTGCTTAAGACTTTTGTAAAATTTTTATGCTTGTTTTTAGCTACACACAAGAAACAACAGTTGCTTTGTTTTGCTTTTTTGCTTAGCGTGGGGCCAGTTACCTGAACATTACGAAGTCAACCGCTCACCAGCCGGAAGTCCTCGTTTCACCAACGACATGGATTCAACTATTTTAATTTTTATTCGATAAAGTTGTCGACTGAAATCGCAATCAAGCAGCAGTACATAGCTTGCAACAGTATATGTACTAGCTGACATTTGTCAATATGCTACAACGTGTTGTTCATTCAGAGCGTGGCAACCAATGTATATACTGTACCCTTTGTGATATATTTCAAACCTGAGTCGTCACTGGTATCTGGAGCATCTTCAATTACCCCCAACTTGCTCGTATCCTTCAATTCACACATAATTGTATCACAAACTCTTAGCCCTTTTATGATACACTGCAAAACATTTTGTTGACATTTGTTCGTATTTAATCAAACAAGGAACGCAGACAAATTGTGCCTTATCATGAGCAAGCAGAAGGGTAGATATATGCTTTATCTAACACCTTTTGCAAAGGTTTTCAAGGAAATTTGGGTGTTTCACAGTTCAGGAAAATCATGTAATTTCATCGATTTTTTAAAAGTCAAAAAACTATTTCTGCACTTTTACTTATGCGCGTCTTTTGCTCCTAGCATCACCTCTTTACGTCGCGCACAGCATATCAGGATAGAATGAAAGCTTATTTGAAGAAGGAAGGTATTTGTGACGTCCCATTCCTATACGACATGATGTATATTTTAGGTTTTACCAGTTTAGATCTCAAGTCTAATTTCGTTTTCCATGATCTCTCCCTTCCTAATTGGCGTAGTTTCCTTATACAAATGCTTCCCTTTAATTACATTTGTTATCAACGTATGTGATTCCTTTTATTTGCTTGTGTTATTGCCCGAACTGTTACTGGTTCATCGAATGCGGTTATCAGTTGGTAGAAACCTTGCACGATGGTAGTTTGCAGTTGTAGTGCTATCCATTGCGTGATGTTTTACTCAGTAGCATTGTTAGTTATGATCGCAACTTTACTTTCCTATATTTTCCAGATGCGTAGCGTAATAGCATTTTGACATAAAGTCACTTTGACTCTCTTACCTGTAATACATCAATTTGCATATGCATATTCATTTCAGCCGCACATGGGTTCCTTAAGGCAGTGGTTCGCAATATTATTGTGATCACGTTCCACCTGGCGTTTTTTAATGTCGGATTGTACCGCCTGGTTTCAGAGAATGTAATTAGTCAAAAGTACCTGAGATTAATAGACCACGAAAACGAATTCAAAAATTGTGTTGTGTTAAACACAATTTAACACGAGTTTTGCAAGCGGTTCTTCTGCACAAGATGGTCTATTTGGGGAATAACCTCACTCACAGCGCAACGAAATTATGTCCAGGCGAGGCAAAACGGTTACGGACCTTGGACTTAATGGCCATCATGTTAGAGAACCCCTGCGCATACTCCAATGTTGAGGGGGAAACCAGTAGGTGAGGAGCAGCGTTATTGGTCAGCGTCTTGTATGTGGAGGCCATCTGCAGCCAAAAAATTACGAAAAGCATTCTGTTTGCATTGTTTTTGTTATCTAGTCAGCTTTAACGTCAGTAATCTCCCTATGCTTCCCCATTCCTGCAGGTAGAAGAGCAGTATCGATTGATAATGGACTGAAAATGTAGTCGCAACAAATTACAATACATCCAGAAAATAATACATCAACTATGTTTATAGTAGTGTTAGGTGACGAACAATTTATTGAACTAATCTATGAGTTGGCTTCCTTTGGATGGTGGTAGGAAGTTCGTCTGGGTGGAGGTAAGGAGTTTGAACATTCCGTGCTGTTTGCTGTCAATGTTCCTCATCCAGATGCCCAGCTTCCGGAAAATGCTTTAGGTTTGGAGATAAAACCTTTAATACAGCATATAGATTTTGGAGTCTAGAAATAACAGATGTGTGTGGCTAAGCGTCTTATACATATCTGAAAGGTAATTCAATCTTGACTTAAACTCCTAGTTCACCAAATCGTTGTTAAAGCCTTGATTTTCTCCCTGAAAAAACGAGTGGTTCATCCCTCAGTTCAAAGACACCCTTGTCATATTCTCTCGGAAGTGCCAGTGCACGTCTGTACGTCTCTGTGATAAAGAGGGAACTTCCGGTAGGCACTAAAATCTTCACAGAGCCGGTCAAGCAGTCGAGGAATTAGAGTTGACATTTTGACAAAATTCACAATTCTGATAACTCGGTTCAAGCATGTTAGGAATTGTAAAGAGGACACCTTGGCGAAAAGAGCGAATCTGAATATAAAACAACAAACAACAGTGGCTTTCTGTGACACTGGTTTCTCATGGGCTTAAAGTCATGTCTTTCAACTTAGCATAAACGGAGAACCATCTTTTGTGCATCAAATCAAATAACTCCAATGCAGATCATTTTTCATTAAGGAATTTGCCGAAACATTGAAAACATATATACATCTTGTTTGAAAGACAGGTATTCGCTCAACGGTATATCGGTCTTCACAGCATTATGCTGTTGGTGACGTCCGACGATTCGTTAAGTTTTTAAGGAAAACCCAAATTGTGATGGTCTTACTCCTGCAGTTGTTTGGTCAGCAATGTCTACAGACATTTCTTCGATACGGCGCTTTACAATTTTGTTAGAAAGGAACACGCTATCCAACTTTATGACTGCACCTTCACCAGTCAAGTGCCTGACATGTATCTTTGCTGCTGGCAAGACAAGGAACTCCGCAACATTATGAGCCTTAATGTTTTGCGCCTCCAGGCGAATGACTTGACAAGATGTTTTTATAATCCCGACGTGCCTTTGGCCTGTCCAGTCTATGCGCTGGCGTTTTCACGTTCTCACCAAGTCGCTGTAATTTGCTCTGATTTCGATCCTTCTTTTTTAGGTGTTTTGACACAAGATGGCGGCATATCACATTGGGTTTAATGGATGTATTAGCAATGGTTTTTCTGCACACCCTGATGTTATCTCACAGTGATAAAGATTAACCTTGCGTGCCCTGAGTTATACTTTCCATTTGCCATATTTGACACATTGCCAATAATTACGCAAAATACCGGTTTTACCAAAACCAATACAAAATAGCGGCAAAATCAGCAGATGGGTAGATAGAGTTTATTGGCGCAAACATTTAAACACTTTCATGCAAATTAAAGTTAAGGCGCTGGGACACCGAAAAAGACAACTGCTGCTGTTGCTTTGCAGCAGGCAACTGTTGCTTTGCAGCAGTTCGTATTTTGGTGTCAAGAAGAGGTCAATTCTCCAACTTCCACAAAAGCCAGCCGCTTGAGGAGTCACGTGCACTGTGGTGTGCAAAGATTCACAAGTTGTGCAGAAGCATTTCATGATGGTGAAGAAATCCGCCAAAGGCGACAAACCCGCTGCATACAATGGAGAAGAATCTTTTTGGCGCATTTTACCTGCAAACGAAAGAAAGAAAGGGACGGCGGCAGCAAAAAAGAAAACAACAAAAAAACATGAAATAGTAATGAACCGTCAATTCATGCACACAAAACACACTAGAATCTAAAAGTAATGTTGCACTTACAGTAGCCCCGACACTAAGTCAGACGGTGTTTATCCAACGAACCTTTGCTTATTGCTGTTGTGCATTGAAGATGAATTCGAACAAATTCTTTTGCCTTTTTTGTCCTAAGGTGCAGCATGAAATCGTCGCAACCTGAAAGTGTGACAGGACTCCTATAAGATGGTCTCATGAAACTTCACATGCGCCGAACCCAGGCTATACAAAAAAAATTAGATTTGTTATGACTGATATCAATCTATTACAAATTTGATTTTGAGAATAAGCAGCTTAAGCGACAAATTACCATTGCTATTTAATTCTGCAACAGCACACAAGATTTTTCTTGACTTGCATAGAAAATACCCCTTCGTGTTACGTTAAAAAAATATTATACGCGAATTTGACCTGCAAGCAACACAATTGCAGTTTTGGATGTTTTGTGAAACGCAATTGAAGAAGGATTTGTTGAACCACAAGTGTGACCAACGCCTATAAAACATTTTTAAAAATAGAGGAGAAATAATGTGACGCATGGTCACAATATGCAATAAGTTAATGGGTTTGTTAAACATTTATTGCAAAAAGTAATGAAAGCATGCAAATAAATCTGTACAGTGTACACTTGAGATTGTCTTTTGAACGCGATGAATTTGTGCAAACCGAAACGAAACCTTTGTGTCATGAAAACTTTGCGCATTACAAGAAGATTTACGACGTGGCACTTTCGGACAAGCCTATATGCATCGCAGGTTTGATGAGCCTGAAAATGTGTTGCTATGTAAATAGGCTGTGTTCTAATAACGTTCGCTTCGAATAAGGAACTCTGCAGCTTGTCAGCCTTCGAAAAGCCAAACCTTTCAGTATGGCATCAATCTTATTTCAAACTGCGGAGTGTTCAAGTCAGAGCGTTGTGACAGGTGGCAGGAGAGCAACGGGGCAATAACCTCCCCCCATTTACAAAACGTTGCAGCAATAAATGTTCAGGTTAAACAAGCCTTTGGCGTGTAGACAAAAGAGATACTTGGCTGCAAATCAAGAAAACTGCTTGAGCAACCTAACCTACTTGAATGTTTAGTCGAGGCTGATCAAAGCAGTACGGTTAACCAATTGTCAGCGATTAACCAAACGTTGTGTGTATTTTAAGTGTTATGTAATTCATTTTATGGCTGACCGTTACTTGAGGCCTAAGCTCTTCGAGAAAATTGGTGATTATGAAACATAAACTTGTACCTGACCGCTGGCAATCACTAATCGCAAGTAAAAACAAGGAGTAACGCTTTCGCGCCTATTTCTGGTATACCAGCGTGATGTATTCCACCTAACGGTGATATAAGCGTCATTTTAAGACCATTGCAAAAATTCCTCTCTGAAAGCTCTGGTGTACTACAAATATAACTTGTCATTGTCTGCATCCGCACACATAGACTGTCATATATTTTGCTTTTAATGTTGTAGATATGTGATGAATGGCACAGATTTTGACTGATGCAGGTTTGATACTGAATGCTTGAATATGGTGGTGATATACACTTTGTATGCCTTGATGCTCAAACTTTATTAAGAAGCAATCCAGTTACGAAGTCTTTATTACGCCATAGTTTTTGTTTAGCAACAATAGCATTCATTCTTGAATCTCAGTTGCGATGGTAAAAGTGACGGTTAAAACCACAATTACGTGGAGCTTTAACGTTTTCATCAATTGTCTTTTCGGCGTGAAAAAGGTCAGTCTTGTTATGTAATTAGAGTCCGATCTTTGAGTAGTCTCAAAGTGTTGCAACTTTGGTCTGATGTTAATCTCCACCCGGCCTGTCATGCAGTAAATTTGAAATCATTCAGCTGCAACGGGAAGAGTCAGCAGCAAAATGTAACAAGCTTAGTGCATGTATTGCACAAACATGCTGCCGCAGTCGCATTTCACGCTCACAGCGTTAAATGACATAAAATCAAAACATTTTTTAAACAGATTGAGAGACTCTATCATTTACGTTTATCAGCTAAATATGTCAATTTCAAGCTCACGATTTCGACTACAAGATCCAGGTCTTATATGCAGGCACGTTTAATCGAACTACGTCGGAGGTCAGTGACTTAGAGCAAACTCGCAACTCGACTTCAATCGAACCTGTGTTGGTGTACATCCGAAGTGTGTAAACATAAGAAGCGCAATCGTGATGGCGGCCACGGTGACTTCTTGTTCAACTGCAGTGATGGGTGTAAAAAGCATACTGCACATTGTGCACTTAATAGAGTTTTTACAAGCGCATTTGCAGGAAACTTTTAGGAGCAAATGGTGACTCTATCTAAAGTAGAATCTTAGAACTTAACTAATCACAAACTTGTCAAGACAACGAAAGCAAACTTTTGATTTGCTGGCCGAAATCTGAACGCGATGTTCCGGAAAAACGCCCGACAAATGCATGTTTTATGGCTGACGCTATAAAAACGCAATATTAGGTATTTGAATGTTGAGACTCGTTTGTTGTTTTTTCCCCAACCCCCTCATTCCCCTTATTAAATTTTAGGGTACATGCCTGACCGTTGGTAACATTTTGCGAGGCCAGTTGCCGTAGTCCTATTTGCGTCGTGTATTTCATTGGCTCACTTCTTGCAGCAAACATGCAGCTTAATGTAGCACAAGTAAGAACAAGTAAGAACAATGAAGCACGTTGCATCTGCAATAAATCTTTATTTGCAGTAAAGATGCAGTATCTGCGTGTGGAAATAGAAAGCTCCTTCTCGTGGACAGTAAATGTGTAGGGTTCCCCGGATAGGAATCTAATATGTGGAGGCTTTCTGCGAGTGCGAACTTGTCACCTTTTTTTGGTTTCTTGCTGCGTCTCTTTTCTTTGCACAAACCGCGGTAACGAAAATTGTTCTTGATGAACATCGCGTGGCTGACGCCTCAGAACACAAAAACGAAAAGCGCAGCATCTCAGCAAGAAACATGAGATCCTCCCAAACACACACGTTTACAGGTTGTGAGACGTGCACATACGTAAAAGCCCACAGGTTGTGAGACGCGTATAAGATACGCACAATCGGAGATGTGTCGTCGTAATGATAACTAATTGACGAACGTGAGTGGCGATGTTAGCATGTACATCTGTGGCAAAGTTCAGGTTCTAGCCCTAGGGGTCTACTACAGAAACCAAGTAAGACGCCTGTGCGCAGGGCGCAGAAAAACAGTCTTCATCAGTCGTTAGCTCGCCGTGCTGGGCAACTATCTTGTATTTATTTAAGTCAGTGATTCCCAATCTGTTGTACGCGTACCACTAATGGTATGCAAAGGGCTTAAAGGGAGTACGCGAATAGGCCAACTTTTTGTTTCTCTTCATAAAAAATATAGTCCCAGCTACAGTTTTTGCTTATCTGGTCTATTATTAAATTCGTGAATTTTTGTGTACTTGCTTTGTTAGGTTTTGAAAATGACCATTACAATTCATAACAGCCATTTTGTTCATGTCGAATTTGTGTCAAATTTGGTTTTCTAAACTTTTGATCGAATGATATTTGGTGGACTGAGTTTTCCTGAAACAAGGATGGTGCGCGTTGATAGTACGCTGCCCACAAATGGTACCTGATCAGAAAAATTTTGGGAACCGCTGATCTAAACGAACTCGAGCAGACTGCTTTCTACCCTTCTTTCACACATAATTAGAGGTCATCACAATTTTAAATCGAAAAAAATTGGAAAGTTTCAATATAGGTTGTTTAAGTACTGCATATTCTGGAAAAAAATATTTTTCCTTTGTTGGGCCACTGTATTTTTTCTTCGGCAGGTGATTTAACAAATATCATTCTGTTTCTCAAAGTTCCTCTTTCAAAATGAAAACCATAAGAAACATACTGATTTCCTTCCGTAAAAGAAAAGTGCACTCGTGCAGTTCTGATTTCATTGACGCCACCGTAAAACTATAAACACAAGAGGAAACTTGTAAAAAGTTTTGAAAAACCAAACAATTTCCATCTATCTTCATAGCGAAATCGTCATCTTTATTGTACTGTACTTCAAAGCGTGAACAATTTTTCTTGCGTGATTATAGTCTTCAGCCTGGTGTAGGTAGACAACTTGATCTTTAAAACAAACTTTTTGGTAGCTTGGTCAATAGCGCAGGCTATTGAAACACAAGTTACTGATGAATATCAGTTCGTCCTGCTATCAAGGGACAAATGAGGGTCAGTATTTCCCAGTCACGACACCAGACAGGATCACAAATGCCCGCCAGCACGTGCAAAATACACAAAGTTTTAATTTTTTCGAAAATTTTGCATCGATGTAACCTTACATTTTGAAATAAACTTGCTTTGTTTGCAGCCAATCAACACCGAGTTTTCCCACTATTTCCGAGTTTTCCCAGAGTTTTCCCATAACCGAGTTTTCCAATTATTTCTCGTAGTTTAGGCAACGGCCTCGCACTTGCGTAAGGACAACATGAAAATGCCCGGAATGAAAAATGTGCTGTTACAGAGAACGAAAACGTTTTCAGGATTTTAGGTGCTGTTATTCAATAATTCTAGCTTTTGAAAAATAGGCGTATTTACCCCTTGGCGTACTTAGGGTTTCCCGAGCTCGTGGAGAAACTCCGTTTGGGCGCCCCAACCAAGCCCGTTCGTTTTGCATAGATGCAAAGAGTGAGTTGAGAGTAACAGGGCGTCGAAAGCTGACTCGGGCGGGCATATAGCTCGTCGTTTCTAGAAACTAGATGATATAGGTAGTTATGTCTAGAAGCTACGAGACTTTCTGCTTTTTCAGAGGGTTTGAACGCAACGAGATCGTTGTCACTTTTTTTACTCCTGCTCTTGCTCCAACAAAGTGACAACAATTGATTTGAAACACGTTGTAACGTTATAGCCACTTTCCATTCACGAACACTGATAGTTGCACATTTTGGAAATATCTACATGACTACCGCTGATTTTCAATGTTCAGTTCAGCTAACAGCAGTGTCATCGGTTGCTGGGCTCGTGACCGGCTCAGTGTTTACCATTATTACCAGGGCAAACAAAAGATCAAGCCATCCTGTTTCGCAATTTAGCAACGGGCGCTTCATTTATTGCATTTGCTAATGAAACCATGCAAACCACTGTTTTTAAAATTGCTAGCATATCATTCATTAATATTTTGCTTATAGGAAACCGCTGTTTTTAAAATTGCTAGCATATCATTCATTAATATTTTGCTTATGGGTTGTTGTATGCTGTGTCTTGCAGAACACTACAAGTTATTGCAATCCTGAAACTTTTTTGTTTGTCAGGCAAATATGCTGGAGCGTCTTTTAAAAGCTGACGTTGGACTTCATTTGCCCAAATTTCCTCCGCCAGCTACTTGCTGCACCATAAATATTTTGAAGTGCTCAGAGTTCTTTTGTGTTCGCCGAAAGCATCTGAGTCCATTGTGGGGCAATTTTAGTTTAACGTGTGTCAAAAACACAAAAAGAAAAACCAAATGTTACATGACGAGGACGTCAATATTCATTCCAGTTCATTTTACAGCACGGGTGTGTTTTTCTTCAATCAACTTCAGATACATTTTTGGAAACTTAAAATCATGCAATAAAAATGTAAAGTCATGCATCGAAATAAATGTTCCGCAATTAATTTTACTGTATATTTCGCTGCGTTTTACTAGTAAGTCCAGAGAAATCTGTGTACTTACAGTTTTACTTAACGCAATACACAACTGTATTTGATATTTTTGTTCCAGAAAGCATTCAGCTTTTTAGCGATGACTTCCTTGGTTGCACCATAGTTCACAAATATTCGCAAGCAGGCAGTCTGTTATTGATTCACTGTGGGATGTCATGGTGTCTAACATCAAATGCACTGTCTGCGTGGATTGTCACATACATTTTTCCACATTGACGCGGGGCTTAGATACGTCCTGTCGCTGTAATTTAAGTATTGAAGTGATCAGAAGATAAAAATGTTGTTTACAATAAAAAAAACTCTCGCAGTAGCAAGAAAAAAACTCAAACTAAATAAACACAATCACTTCTCTAATTACTAAACCACTGTAAAGTTAAGTCATTGACACCAACAGATAACAAATCAACGCACGAAGGGATAAGTGAAATCATATTTTTAGAAAAACATGGTGTACGTCAAATGATAAAGTTAGATAGCATGTATATATATTCATTTATGAATGTCGCGCACGCAATATGCCCACAATTTTGTCAGAACTTTGAAAATGCAACAAAAAGAACTTATAATTTGTTCAGAATTTAAGTTAAAAAAATCTGCATCATCCAAATATTTTTATTTATTTTATCAAGAAAACAACTCAGCCAATCACGTGGTTGTGCAGCCACTGTAGACGTCGGTAACTGCACATCAGCGCTGGGTTACCAGATTGGCTTTTTAGCTCAAATTTCAGAAATTTGGCCTCGTTTCAAGCTGGTTGGCCTATAAAATTTTAGTTGGCCTTTTGGCCGTTTTCGACTTCATCTCAAGCTGGCTGGCCTTTAAAAGCTTTTTTGCCCTTTTGGCTGGTTTTTGGCCGTTTTACGCTGAAATAGCTTCTTTTGAAGAAAAATATTACTATTCCATTTTTCGGCAACACATTTGCAAAATTTTTGTGATAAATGCTATATCAGACCCCGGCATTCTGGTATTAGTAATACTGGAGGAATGTTGATTTCGAAATTAAGCTTTTGCGCAATCACTGGAAATATGTGCACTCACTGCACTGTGCAGTGTGTTGCAAGCACAAAGCAGGCTCAATGCTTGCAGACAGGTCTGAGTCTCCACAACAGAAATGCTAAAATGACGTCGAAGTGGAAGGGTTCTCATGATTCTGGTCGGAAGTACAGGATTTAGTGGAAGATGACTTTCGTATGGGTGCAGAAAGCTGCTGATGGATCAGATTGCAAACTGTGGCACCGTTTTAGCCAAAACGTGCAATTTCACAATCCATGAAATATCAAAGAAGATTAGTGCTCCAGTACAATGCCAAGCAAGATAATCTTAATTTCGAAGGAAATGTTTTTTGTATGCGTATAATTTAGATGTTTTCCAAGACAAAAGAATTGCAATACCGCAAATAAAGTTAGACTTTTTTCTGGCTTTTCAGCAATCGGTTTAGCCTTTTTCTGACCTCTTTCTAGCATTGTTTGTCTTTTTAGAATTTTCACCTGGCAACCCTGCATCAGCGTTGCAATGACGTGAACGAAAGATGATTTACAACTGCAAACATCACGCCCTATTTAATTTGCTCCAAGTGGAAAGTCCATGTTTGTCCTTCTACATCGACTGGAACATTCTGGAGAGGGAAACCTCAGAACCAGAGGTCAGAATAAGAACAGCAGTGAAGAATACTAAAAGACGCTATAGCTTCATGGCCTGCTTGTGAGGATTCTGCCTGCTTGACTCTGCTTTCATCCTTGTGCGACGATTAAAACTTGCACCTATCAGCCTGTCAATAGCTGTATACCACAGTAGATACATACGCAAGTGAACAACAGTGAAGTGAGTCGTTGTGTGTGAATTGTTAAGTGGTTTAGAAATGGAATTCATTTCAAGTAAGAAACGCAAAGGAAAGTAGCTTTGAAAAGTTTCATGAGCGTTCGTGATAAAGCAAAAATGACTTAATAAAGATGTAAAGACTACCTCAAATCTAAAACCGCGCATCTGCAGGCGAGGACAACAGCCTCATGAGAGCGCCATTGTAAAACTGTCCTTTCAAGTGTACTTTCAAGCATTTTCACACAACATTTAATTTGAATAATTTGCTACTGTGTACTAGAAATAAATGTATGTGATGTGCGTTTCAAACACCATATGAGTTCCATTGATCAACATCGTTCCATTGTATGGGTGCATTTACAGTAAAACACCGTTGTGCATCATTTCTAACTAGATTCATTGTAGAGAGTAGAACACACACTAGTAAATGCAAAAGTCACATATGACCGCTAAGGCGAGTGGCAAGCGGGTTGAGAAAAAATTATCAAGCTATGTCGATAGTACCAAAGCGAAAAAATACTACATTGGAAGTCTACAGTCTCATCAAACCCAAACAAAAATTTGGCCATTGCTTTCCGTTTCAAAAAATGGTGCTAAGGATAGCATAATCACGATCATTGAAAACTGTGTTAAAATTAGCAAATTTTCTGATATAGTAGTAGTAAGTTTATTGGCGATAAGGAAGATATTGCATTTGCATTTTCATAGTAAATAGTTTGCCAGGACACCGAAAAAACAGTACGGTTATCGAGTCAGATGTCCCTAAACAAGCTAACATTAAAGACACATTTAAGTTAATGAAAGGGTCATGTGAAAAGATAATTAGAAACGCAATTGAAGGAGGTTTGCAGGATGATCCACACAGTTGCGCAGGGGGTGCTGCGTCGCAACTGGTTTCTCTCGTTAGGGTGCACCAGTTCCGCAAGGAACTGAGCTGGACGAAGAAAGTATAAACCCAGCCAAAATGAAACTCCGTCCG
>JGI24022J15233_10002972_pt1 | contig 16400 bp, 11 predicted proteins | sample Ectturendosymbi2_FD_15233 | JGI IMG/M metagenome (IMG submission 15233)
TTCACCTATCACGTCCTGCAACAGAAAAGACATTCGTTAAAAAATGGGTTTTTTATCGAACAAAATATGGGTACGCATCTTTTTGGGTCACCCTGTAGTTGTTTTTGTTTTGTCAAATTTAAGGGTTCTTACAGTTTTATTTTGCAATTTAATTAGAGGAAGTAAATTAGTTTCATTGGCTCTTCCCCTGTTGTGTTGATTAAGTTAATTAAGAATCAAAAAGATAAAAGTAAACAGATTTGAGCACTGAAATGTTGGTACAGTATAGTGCAGTGTTTCTCAAACTTTTTTGTTCCATCGCCCCCTTTTCACTCTCGACACGTCGTTTTTGCCCCCGAAGCCTAATAAAGCAAACACAGGGTAGTAGATTTGAAGAATTGTATTTGAAGAAAGTCTTTAACAGTTGAACCATGCCATTAAAAAGCTGAACTAAGCAATTGTATCACGACGCTAATATTATGATGAGAATGCTTGTGAAAATAATCCAGGCCTTCGGAGTCGGAGCTGGGCATTTTGCCTGGAGCCGGAGCTCAAATAAAAATCAGGTGCCGGATCCGGAGTTCAGTTAAAAATTTAGGACCGGAGCCGGAGTTCTGACCATTTGAGAGGTAGCTCCGGGACCTTTCCTAGATACTAACGGTTTTGCCAAAAAAACTTGTGTGTACTCTTTATAGCACACTAAACGCGATTGTTATGAGTTAACAACAGCAGACTGCAACAATGGATCTGCAAGCCTTTGATGTTTCCTTGGTTTAATAATCACTAAGGCTGTGACATCGTAGCTGGCAGGCGTGGTGTTACTTCTTGAACAATGGTTCTCAAACATTGTTCTAAGAGCTGGATTCAGCTCCCAAGCATACTTTGTGTGGCTTTTAGCAATCCCTCTGTAACAGTTTATTTGAATAAGAGCTGATGAAGCCTACTTCTTTGGCAAAATATACACTCTGTAAGAGCTTTATGTGTGAATATTTGCTGGGAAAGGATCCCTTTCGATGGGCAGTGTTTTTAAGTAACACCTCTAAAATTTTGAGTAACAGACTTCATTAATGCCATAAAACAAAATGTGTCAATTGTCTTGTGGTAAAATTTTTTGTGCGTCTCTCTAAAAATTCGTAGGTTTGGATTTGGCTGCCTTCAGCAAAATGGTTGAGAACCACTGTTGTAGAAGTAAGAAAGACGATAACTACCACAACACCCTACTTTCTAGTCAGATTATCAAACCGGCTCTGTAGTAGTGTAGCGATATAAAAAGAACTGAGCTATAATAAGAGTAGGTATATAATAAAATATGCATAGCTTTCGTAGCTGTGTAATCATGCTGTTAGCAGGGAGTATGATTGAAGCTATGATACCATTGCAGATTTAAATCGTGAAATGCATGACACGCCATTGTAAAGTAGGAATTTTTACTACAAACAAGCAGTAGCATAACATAAAAGTTATAAAAATTGGTAGCGAACTGCAGGCGCAGATTTACCTAAGCCTACGTCCCCCGATTTCAGGGGGCCTCAAAACTTGGGAGTAAGGACAATTTCCAACACTTCGATAAGCAATTATATTTGTATTTTTGTTTTGGTTCAACACACGTTTTTCACTATGGCCCTAACAAAAGATCTCTATAAACAGTGGTTCTTAAACCGGGGGAGTGTCAACAAATTTCCAGGGGGGCGTGAGCCCTGAAGCACTGTACAACATTGAAAGATTGATCAATAAAGTTATCAAACAATACATTTGCTGTTACAACTTATATTTAGCCAGGGGGGCTTGAAACAAAGAACAACTACTAAAGGGAGGCGTGGTAAAGAAATGGTTAAGAACCACTGATACAAAACAATGAGGGCGAAGGATTGAAGTGAATGACGAGGTACATTCTCTTTTCATGGCGTTGAGAATTGGTTATTGTTATGCAAAATGTGTGGATTTTATCATGCTCCCATTACCCACTTGCCCTTTGGAAAGAGAGGCAACAGGAGCAGAGATTCCTTTTCATAACACTTACTTTTGGAATAATCGATACATAAATTGTTAGCATGAACCCAGTGATCAAGGTTTTGAGCCCACTGTTAACTATCTTTTCTAAAATGTTGCGTCCCTTTCCTTAAGATATTAAGACTGATATCATCAGCATATGAAACAGTATTAAAGTTAGAGCCTTTTACATTGATATATGCTGTATGAGGAATAGTAAAGGTCCAAGGAGAGATCCATGAAGAACACCGCATGTTGCATTCAAAATACAAGATTTAGTATCTGCCATTTTAGTACACTGAAACCTATTGTCTAAGTAAGTTTCAAGATGTTCTAGGAGTGCTCCTCTTACTCCATAGCAAAACATTTTTTAAGTACTGTAATACACTATGATCAACACCATTGGAAGCTTTGCTCAGGTTTAGCAACAGAGTACATGTTATTACCCATATATACTTGTTGTATGAGTCGAGTTTTTGGGAAACGATTTTGAGGTTGTATTTTTTGGGTCAACTTATACACAGGTAATGTTCATGGAGATGTTGCTGTAGAGTCGCATACAATGTGAATGTGAAACGAAAACTCTGCTATTATACATGTTATATACGGTAGGTATGTGCCGGCCTTAACAAATGGTCAAATTATGGTTCTTCACAAATACGGTAGCTCAAATTATGACCACGCCGTCAATACACTTTGGTGATTTCTCTGTTTACACAAATAAAAAGGAGACAACGATTGCTGTTTCGTACAGTGACTGTGCTTGGAATGTACAGTTGACTTATACGCAGGTAATAATTAAAATGATACAATTTTTAGTCTTAAAATAGGCATCGACTTATACACAAGTATATATGGTAGTTTGTTTGGCAGCAATTGTTAATTCTGTAGAATGGTAGGTGCAGAAGCCATATTGCAGTGGGCTCAGTATACCATTACTTGTAACAAAGAAGTACAAGCTGCTGTAAATTGGTTTTTCAAAAACTTTATAGAGACTTGGAAGTATGGATATTGGTCTATAATCATTAGAATTCGGAGTAGTTATTTTAGCAATGGGTGTAATTTGAGCAACTTTTAAAAGATTGGGAAAAGCACCTTTTGCTATACATTTATTAAAAAATTTGGATAACCATGAGCATAAACTATTAGCAGACAATTTCAAAAACTTTGCTAGGATGTCATATGCATTTGATGTTGTCTTGCATGTAATACATATGAAATTATTTGATTTGCTTCCCAATCTTTTAAAAGTATATGAAATTATTTGATTTGCTTCATCAGCATCATTCCCACTAACCAATTGGCTAGTGAGAATGTAACACAAATGAGTTATCCAATGTTGTACTGCAAGCCACTGATGCAGAAGACATACCATATTCATAAGCCTATTATTTGTCTTAATTGCATATCCGATGTATCTGCTTCTAAGCCTTGATTTTTTGTTGATGATATTTTGTGAGGCTGAATAAATTTCAATTTGAATTTTTTTGACAAAATGCAACTATGTTGCAAATTGTTCCATTATGTTATTTTGGAGAGGAAAAACTACTTGCATTTTCTTGCTTGTTGTAGCACAACTACAGAAATAAAGGAACACATTTTTTTGTTTTAACCACTGTGATTAACTTGACACTGTTTTATTTGGTGATCTGCATGATCATATGAAAGCTACTTAATACTAACAAATGAACAACTTACACAGATAGAACTGATAGTTTAGTTTGTTATGGAAGAATTGACACAAAATGGTATGTTGTTTGGTACTTTCTTTTGGTATCAACAAATGTTGCTTTCTATTTTTGAAATTACAAAAACTGCTTCAGCTAAAAAATGAAAACTGCAATCAGGGGCATACCAAGGGAGGGGCAAGGGCACAATGCCCCAGGTGCCGAATCACTTGTGGCACCGCAAAGTCCCACCAATGTCACAAGTACTTTCTTCAATACAGTACATTTGCTCCCAAAACACCTTAGGTTTGAACATGGGGGCGCCAATCTTGTTTCTTGCACTAGGCACAATCTAACCTCGGAGCGTCCATGACTGCAATGAATTTGAGATCCCTTATTCCACTGCATTGTCAAACAATTTTGTCAAGGTTCATACTGCAGTGACACACAGAGGATTCAGAAAACAACATTTGAACTGTTGTCAGCATGCAAAACTATATTATAAATTGTTTTCTAGTTGCTCATAATCCTGATTCCTGAGTGTACAGGACATTGCTNTTACATGGTGATGTGGAATTGTGAAGCAAACTTGTTTGAAGTATGCGAACAACACAGATGTGCAGAACGCATATTCTGCATTCTTAAGTGCTCTGTTGATACAACGTCTACAAACATGTTGCCTTGTTTTAGCAGCACTTGCTCCTATTAGATTAAATTTGTAGATGGTCTGAATTGAACACAACTGTAATTGGAGCTCAACTGATTAGGTTTTTTTGGGACAATGCCAATGTTTTTCATTGCCGATAACTGATATTTTTGAATTACTCAAAGTACAGGTGATAGACATTGCTTCACTGCAATTAAGAACCGTACAACATTGAATTCTGCACAAGCCTGGGTCACTAAAACAGTCAACCATCTCAGTGCATACCCTGGTTTGTTCACAGGCAGTCATCTGCTTATCACGCAAAAACCTGCAAGCGAATGTTACATATAGAGTTCATTGGGATGATTACACAGCATTCTGTACATTACGCACAACTTGATGTAGTCGGAAGGCTGTGCACCGTAAGGAACAGGACAGAGCATTTGCATTAATCAATCAGAGACGCAGTAGTAACTTGGGTTTCCAAACACTCTGTGAAGAACAATAGCATAGCAGCTTTCATAAGCACATATTTCTGATATTTTTTGGCAAAATTTTGCCAATACAATAAATATATTGGCAACATCGCCATACTGGCCAATATATATCGGCATGTCAATGCATTGGTTGAGCTCCAGTAATGATAGATACAACAAAACTCCAATTGCTGAGCTTAAAATGTTCATATATAGTCAATTTCACTTGCCTCTTTTTGGAGGAGGTTGGTGCAACTTTACGTAATGATTGAGCAAAGCTTGTTGATATAACCTGGCAATGCACAAGCCCCACAAGGTACATAAACACAAATGGCAGAACAATCTCACTTGTGGGAATATTCTGAGGAGAAATGTATGAACACGACAAAATATATGCAAGAATACTAAGAGTGTTGTTGAAAACCACTGCCTACCTCAAATTCTTCAGGTTTCCCAAAACAGTGTGCTGCAATTACAGTGACTTGTACAGAATAAAGCACAAATAAAACAATGTAAATACACATGCTTGTTTGTTGTATCCACCAACTACGGAAAAAGGGAAACAGGGTTAATCGAACCATACCCATCCAAACAACAGTAGCAACGTTGTACTGTGGCTTGTTCTTGCTGAAAGTTGAACCTAAATCACAGCATGATCTAATCAAATTACTAACACACTTTCCATATGAGCTTTTATCACCACTTACCAGCTGAACAAAAAAATATTAACTTGCTTTTGCATATACTACATCTATTTACCTTCCAAAACCACATAATACTGTAGATTGATGAACTTACTGCTTACACATATACTTTTATATAATCACAATTTCTTTAACAGCCCAACAAAAAATTAATGTAAATGATATAAACATGTCTTGCTACTTTAATCTTAGCATTATCAGTTCAGCAAGAAGCAACTCAATGAAAAAGTCAGAAAGAAAATGGATTATCTTAAATATAAAACACCTCTTATCAAGTCCACATCAATCAACTCCGATTTCAAACTGGTTTCTTGTCCTTTTGTAATGCTATTCATTCTCTGTTCTTGAATTCCTATTGCTTTTTCCCATATTTGCAAATCATATTCTTCAATCTATACAAACATGTGATTGCTGTAACATCTTCAGAGATCCTACCAATAACTTTCTTCATATGCACACCTTACAAAGTTTACACAAAAGTCAACATGAAACCAAATGCTCTGACCATGTTAGGTTAATTTCAAGCAAATGCAGCACCATTGTGTGGTGAAACGTGTCCTTGCTTGGCTCATCGATTTTGACACTCAAGCATTTTCACCAGCCAGCATGATTGCAATAACAACTGTGGTTGATTGTTTCTCAGATTGCTGTCATATGTTTTTAACTGCTTCAACGAGATTAAACGTAATAAAGCATTTAGATGCAACTCTGATTTAAGTGGTACAAGAAATTTTTTATGCTCCATCATGGACAAACATCTCAGACTGGTAAATGTTTTTGACCCAGGCCAATTTAGCATCCAGGACAAGCCAATAGAAAATTGGAAGATTATTTGGAAAAACTAGTCAGCAGTTATCTGGTCAGGATTACTGCACAGGGCAAGTTGGACATATTGCTTGGTCTACTCGATTCAGCAGTTTAGGAGTGTATGTGTGAATATTAGACTTATACAGTTAAGCCATAACATGCGCGTTTGTCAAACTAATCAATGAAGTGTTTGCAAGATACAAGCTTAACATGTTAAGCCCAAGGTTGCCTTTCAACTAGAATTCCCTAGGTCCCATGCAGTTTTGGTGCCATTAGTGTTTTTTCCTCTCCCGAATAAAACATGTTGAAAAGCATGCAGTAACTACTCGAAGTAAGGCAGGAGGCAGTGTTCCCTCTAAGATTTCTGTAAGTTGGCTGGTGTCCAAAAAGTGCCGTCAAGATCAAAAGAAACTTAGGCGCCCTTTGTAAATTTTAAATTTTCCTGTAAATTTTCTTAAAATGCATCCATTTTTACCGAAAAACTTTTTATCAACCATTTTTATGAATGACCAAGAAAAAAAATGGTCTTCACTTTTTCCAACATGTACACACGTAACATTTTCTGATAAACAAATGAAAAAAACAGTCATCGCAAAGGCAATAAACGAAATCAGCTGCATGTAAACTTCTTAGCCAAATGCAAACTTTTTCTCTCAGACAGTGGTTGCCCTCATATGGTCCTGAATGACTGTTCTTGTCTTTGTTTGTGCATTGCTTAGTGTCGCACTAAACCAGTTGTTTTCAACTTTTTGTACCGGGACCCATTACCGCAACCCACTCTAACCCAACACCCCATCTAAAACTTGAATTAAGCAAATGTAATACAGCTGTGTACATAAAATATCTATCAGTGGCCCCTCCAACCATGGTTCACGACCCCCAGGTTGAAAATCATTGCACTAAACCAACAATACAATTGAATCAGGCTGATGATACTGCGCAATTTCTTTACTTAAACTTTGCCAAAATGTAGCAACTCCGAAATCGAAACAATAATTTGTTGGTCTGGCCGATTCAGTCTGAGCCGTTTCGGACATGGGACTTTTCGGTCTTGGTCATTTTGGTCTCGAGACATTTTGGTCAGACTATGAAATCTTGCAGAAATCTTACATGCCAACGTTTTATTGCAAACGTACTAGAATCAACGAAAACTCTAATTTACAAAAATGCAAACGTGATCCAAGATCCAACAGTTAATCAGCATCTACACATGATTTTCATGTTAATTTTACTGCAAACATACTTAAAACAAGTTGGTATAACACCGACTAACATTAATCGTGAAATTGCGCCAAGAACTTTTTCATAAAGCTTGCATGGAGAAAACTTCCAAAATTCCTCCGAACTTCACAGAAAACAGCTTTGTTTTTGGACGCATAAATTGTGAAAATGCACCCAGAAATCTTTTTGGAAATCTTGAATGTGGAGAGCTTCCAAAATGCATCTGAACTTCACGGCAAACAGCTTCGTTTTTGAACACAAAAATCGTGATAATGCACCCAGAAATTTCTTTATAAACCTTGCAGGTGAAAACTTCTGAAATGCGTCTGAACTTGGCATGAAACAGCTTAATTTTTGGACACATGAATCGTGAAAATGCACCCATAACTTCTTCTGTAAACCTTGCAAAGAAACTGTAAACCTTGCAGAGAGAACTTCTAAAGTGCAGCTGAACTTCACAGCAAACAGCTTCGTTTTCAGATGCAAACATCGCAAAAATGCGCCCAGAAATTTTTTTGTAAACCTTGCAGGCAGATAAATTCCAAAATCGGTCTGAACTTCACATAATTGCACCCAAACTTTTTTCATTTAACCCCATCAGGCGAAAATTTCCAAAATGTGTTTGAACTCAAGAGCAAATAGCTTCATTTTTAGATGCAAAAACCGAGAAAATGCATGCATATCCTTTTTATGAAGCTTGCACAGAGAAAACTTCTAAAATCCGTCTGAATTCACGGCAAACTGCTTCATTTTTGGACGCAAAAATCGTGAAAATACACCCAGAAATATTTTTGTAAACCTCGAATGCGTCTGAACATCACTGCAAAGAGTTTCGTTTTCGGACACAAGTCGTTAAAATGCACCCAGAAAATTTTTTTTGAACCTTGCAAGCGGAGAACTTCAAAAATGCGTCTCAACTCAACAGCAAACCGCTTCGATTTTGGACGCATAAATCGTGAAAATGCGCCCAAAACCTTCTTCATAAACCTGGCAAAGCCACAATTTCCAAAATGCGTCTGAATCAACAGCAAACAGCTTCATTTTTGGACGCAAAAATCGAGAAAACGCGCCCACAACTTTTTTATAAAGCTTGCACGGAGAAATCTTCCAAAATCCGTCTGAACTTCATGGATAAACAGCTTCGTTTGTGGATGCAAAATCGTGATAATGCACCCAGAAAATTTGTTATATATCTCGCAAAGCGAAAACTTCCAAAATGCGTCTGAACTTAACAGCAAATAGCTTCATTTTTGGACACACAAATCGTGAAATTGCGCCTGTAACGTTTTTATAAACTTGCAAGCAGAGAAATTCTAAACTACATCTGAACCTTTTTTCACCGCTCACTGCTGTATATCCATGTTGTGACCTGAGAACGGCTTAAATCATGAAAATATGTTGCACACATTTTTGAAAAAATAATGAACTTTTGTTGTGAAATTTTCTCCTGTGGAAGAAATTGCGTCCAAATGTGCAAGTGCCGATTTTCAAAATTTTTGTCGGCTTGTGTCCAAAAAAAGTGCCNAAAGTGCCATTTTTTTCGGCTTAGAAGGAACACTGTAGTTCAGCCCAGTATGTTTGACTTTCAAGCATGGCACTGTGCAGAGCCACACAGCAATGCCTGCAGTAACAATGTGTTTCCTTCCTGTGTCGATTTTTCAGGCAGACCCTACATAGTTTCTGCAGTTTTTTTTTATGAAGTGACGGATAAACATCCAAGAAATTGTGTTTGCATCCATGATGCAGTTGATCTACAGGATCCATTCTTAGTTGGTTGGAGGGTCTACGAGCAGACACCATCATTTTCCTCATGGCAACCACTGAACTCTGCACCAAGGTAGCGAATAAATTTGTACACAATTGTATGCAAAGTTATGCATCTGGTTGCACTCTTTGTTTAATAGAGTATAATCCTGTTGTAACTGTTCTTTGAATTGTCTGAACCTATACTCCAATAAGTTTGGTATATTATTTTAGTGTTGTGTAATTGATATGTCTCATGTTCCATTCAACTTGAGGCACAGCAAGACAATGGAAAATGTTATGTGTAAAAACGAATAGAAGCCATAGCTGGAACCATGTTGTGTAAAAAGAGAGCTACAGAGCCAGAGCTACACTCATGATTCATGAGTGGCACACTTGACACTGCTCCAGCTCTGGAGCAGCGTCAATTTTACATCGGCTCCGCAGCCCAGAGTAGTACAAGGGACCTGTTGCAACCTCTTTGGGGGTGTTGCGTTGATTGTGTGATTCACCACAGACGGGATGTGCGTGAAGAATAACACCATCATATATGCAGCGCGAGCAAGCAATAGTAAGAGATTGCGACGCATGATCTNTATTGTTGCTTGCTGTCACGGTTTGAAGCTTTGCGCACATGCCGCTCGGGATTTCCGATTGCAACAGCCCCAACATTCCACAAACCAAGCTAGTGGTAGAAAACAACAAGGTCAAGGTTCTGTGGGAGCCCCAAATAAGAACAGACAAATAGAAGCTCACAGACCCAAACCAGTAGTAATAAACAAGCAGACTGATAAAGGGATGATACTAGAGGTTGTTGTATTGAATGATACACATATATGTTAAAGAATGAAATAGAGAAAACTAAAACCGAGCCAAAAACTAAAAAAATGTGGAACATCACAGCCAGAGTAGCATCAATCATAATAAGAACTCTAGAAGCAACTAGCAATAATGTGGAAAAACAAACAAGAAATTACCAAACAAAATCGAAACACCACAGCTGACAAAAACAACAATATTGGCAGTGCAGATTCTCTATGAAAGATGCAACAGCTCCCCACCTATAGATAGGACTATGAAATTATAGAAAACACCTTACTCAACACAAGAGTTGTATGAATAAGAGAAAACAAAGTGGAAAAATACAATGTGACACTTTGGTTAGTGGGTGGTTCCCCCATAGCAATATCCACAGTTACCAGGTAGTTTTGGCAGGAAATTCAAATCCCAGAAGGTAGATAATGTTAGGCATTTTCTAGCTTTAGGCGAATTTGGTAAGCATGGCAAACATTTTGTTACCTTTACACAAATCAATTGCCAACATATCAAATCATTTCCAAAACATTTTAGACTACATACCACTGCAACAAGCCTGGACCTACCAGATCCACTCTTTTGCAAAAAAAAGCAGCTAATGCTGGCATTAAACAATTAAACTTTATAAACATGCCTACATAACGTTTCTAATACATTATTTCCTGCTTTCCTAGCATTTCACAGTAGTGTTTCCAATACGGGGTCAAATTTTAAAACCAGGGTTTCAAGTAGCTGCGAAAAAAAACCCGGGAAAACCCAGGTTTTGAAATGAATGCGATATTGAGTGATAAAACTCAGTGTCATTATGAAATTACTATTGTTTGTCCCTGCGCAATTTATTATTAATTAAGTTTAAAGCACAGGTTTTCAATGATGTTTATAATACTGACGCATGAGAACCAAAGCACATTTTAATCATTCAGTTTACTTCTGCGTTTTGTCACAAACAGTCCCGTGGCTGACAAATCCCTTTCTGGTTCCATTGATTCAAGCTGATTTGGGCTTGATTGTAAAGTAAGGCATGGTACAGTTATTCAGGTTATTTGACCTCTTCTTTGTAGCCTCAAAAAGACTCATTTTCTTTTTCACAATTTGTGATTGGATCTCTTTCTGAGCTGGAATAGTTTTGTGGTCTTCACCCTCATGGTTTACATTGATTTTGTGCTTTGATTTCAAATGGTTGATCATCCTTTCAGTGCTTGAACCACCTTTGGTATAACAGAGCACAAATTGCACTTTGGTGTTGGTTGAGCCTTGTTGCATGAGAAACGGCTCTAACCTTCTGATTTTCTTTGATTACTACCGTCTTTAAACTGAATGTGTATGATTAAAAATCTACTTAAAGTTATTTCTAAAAGAAAGCCAAATATTTTGCAGAAAGTTACTGCAAACTGAAAAGGAACGAATGGATTTTGTGAAGGATCATAGCTTGTATATGAACTAACACATAACACCTTGTAAAGGAACTAACTAGCAACTACGGAACTACAGCATGCCTTAGAAAAACTACCTCACATGGTAGTTATTTAATTAGGTGAACGAAAAGACTAAAGTTTGCGTACACACCTATTATGTGCAAAATGATGTCACGATCCATGTGAATAGGTCAGTTGAACGAAAATATAAAAAGGACCAACAACGAACATATGATAGTCACCAAGCAAAACCCACACCTCATGATAACAGTTGAAAGTTCAAAAATGCTAATTTGGCTGTTACACACGCCATCTGCAACTTCAGTGTTATCAGAATTAACTAATATTTTAATGCAACATCAATTCCGGGATTTCAAAAATACCTAGGTTGGTGGTTGAAAAAGCCTAGTTTCAGGTAGTAGAAATAGCCAAAAAACCTGGGTTTCAAGTTTGGGAAAACCCAGGTTGAAAACACTATTTAGCAGCATATCAAAGTATTTACATAGTACAAAATCAGTCACTGCTGCAGGGTCTTAGTTCTGCCTAGGTGGACCAACTGTAAAGAACTATGCTTTCAAACAGCCTCTGAACCAGGGAGTTCAGGTTCTCATTCCAAGACCTAATATTACTTAAACTCAATCTAGGACCACCTTTTAGACCATTTCCAGAAGTGTAAATTAGAAAAAACATAAATTAAATTCCTAAGAATTTTCAAAGCAAAAATGTAAATTTACATATGCCGAGAACAGCTGCATAGAATCATTCCTATGTAGATCTACATAGCCCAGAAAAAAAGTGTTAAAGAGCAATTGCAGTACTCATCTCTTCACATTTAAGGTAAACAGCACCAGGCATATGCAATGACTCAGGAAGAATTTTGACCACCACAAACATTCTGAATGGGTTCACAACTTTTGGTCATGCATGCCAAAAGATACAAGAATACTGTTTGTAACAGGTAAGTTAGATCTACCTGCATGCTATCAATGGTTATTGCAGCTGATGAAAAGTACCTTATGGTCAACAACAATCTGAGATAGTTCTGCTGGCTTCAAACCAAGACAGAATTAGGAAGAAGCAAGGTCTAAGATGTAGTTAATCCACCTGCTCCTTGGACTCTGGGCTGCTTTCCTGTTGATGTAGTAAGCTTGACTTGCTTTGCCATTCTTTCCTGGAACATTTCTGGACACATGGCCAAACAACACAGTTGGGATCTCTCATTTATAGCTTTACAAATTTCACAGCTGCACACTTGTTACTGAGTGTAACACTGGGAACTCATGGCAAAAATCCCATCTGTGCTGCTTGCACTTGGGATATCACTCTTTCAGTCACTATGCAAGATTCACTACTATAGGTAATGAGTGGAACAAAGACTACTTTAAACACTGACAGCTTTGTAGTGTTTGAAAGTTCCTGTTGTGTCATCGCAGAGTGATAAAGCTTACACAAAACTGCGTTTGCTTTACCAATCCGAGTATCAATCTCCTTGTTTTATCTTTTGTCACTTGTGAATACCACCTCAAGGTACTTGAACTTTTTTTGTTGCAGTGCATTGCTGTTTGCAGCATACACTGAGTTGGATTCCTGGAGAAGCATAATAGTGTTTTCTGGTTCTAATTTTTCCAGCTTGGTCTTGCACACAGTTCAAAACCACTCAAGTACCTGTACCAGTGTTCCCTCTAAGCTGAAAAAAAGGCACTTTTTTTGGACGCCAGCCGACAAAAATTTTGAAAATCGGCACTTGCAAATTTGGACGCAATTTCCTTCACAAAAGAAATTTTCACAAACCACAATTTCGTTACTTTTTCAAAGATGTGCAGAACATAATTTGACGATTTAAGCCGTTAACAGGTCACAGCATGGATATACAACAGTGAGCCGTGAAAAAAACTTCAGACACAGTTGGGAAATTCTCCGCTTTGCAAGTTTAGAAAAAAGTTCTGGGCACATTTTCACAATTTATGCGTCCAAAAATGAAGCTGTTTCCTGTGAAATTCAGACGCATTTCAGAAGTTCTCCACCTGCCAGGTTTACAGAAAAAGTTTTGGGCGCATTTCACGATTTATGCGTCTAAAAACGAAGCTGTTGCCTGTGAAATTCAGATGCCTTTTAGAAGTTTTCCGCCTGCAAGATTTAGAGAAAAAGTTTTGGGCGCAATTTCACGATTTATGCATCTTAAAGCGAAGCTGTTTTCTGTGAAGTTCAGACGTATTTGGAAAGTTTTAGCTTTGTGAGGTGTATGAAAATGTTATGGGTGCAATTTCACGATTTATGTGTCCAAAAACAAAGTTGTTTAACATGATAATCAAATGCATTACAGAACTTTTCCGCCTGCAAGATTTACGGAAAAAGTTTTGGGCGCAATTTCATGATTTATGCGCCCAAAAACGAAGCTGTTTCCTGTGAAATTCAGACGCATTTCAGAAGTTTTCCACCTGCAAGATTTGCAAAAAATGTTTTGGGCGCATTTTCACAATTTGTGTGTCGCGCAAACAGACATTCTTGACTTCAACATGTTGTAAAAATGATTTGAGCACGTTTTACTTCAAAAGAGTGAACATATTTTGTGAATATTGACCTAAGGTAAGTTGCCTTGCAAAATTAAGCTGAGTCGTTCATATACAGGACTTTGTCCTAACTTCTGCTTGTATTCTGAGTGTAATGCACCTTTGACAGACAGTAAAACTTGTTTTTTGTCCAGCTTATCACAACTGTTATCAAGTTCCAGTTTCAGCTCATATCTGATCACGTGGCTGGTAAATGGCTGAGACCACAAAGTTTGATGGTAAAATTTCACGAGCATTTGTGATGTATCAAGTATGAAAGTAAACAAACCTGCAAGAGGCGGCAAGAAGCAATGATTAAAAAAATTGATAATTATAATTAATATCTATGCTTGGCGAGATATAGCTATGATGCACGTATTTCAAAAAACAGTTAACTTGCACAGCACATGCAGTAAATTCCTAACAAAGTTAGTGCTTGTTTGCGAAATTAGGCTAAAAAACATGTGTCGATCAAGTTAGTGTAAATAGTCGAAAGGCTGGGAGAAGAGATTTCTGTCAATAGATTTTGACGTATCGTTTAGAATAGCTATGTCCAATACGATGCACCAAACCCCCTATATGAAAAAAACTGACATGGCCATACATCAGAAATGTTCTGCCTCTTGCAAAAACACTTTGTGCAAAATATTGTTAAATTTGGATAAACTCTGCCGGGTCCACATAAGTCATGAAAATATGGAAAACATTACAATAGGCTAATGCATTACTATAGCTACTACAATAGAATTCCCCTATAATGACTTCAGCTATAATGATGGTTCGACTACAATGACACTTTTTGTCAATTCCAGCAGAATTCCTATATTTTACATGCATTCCAGATCAGCTATAACATTACTTGCCTAGAGCAATGCTTTTTCCTCAGTCCCGCAGAATCTTCTATTGCTTTATAACGACAACTGCAAGTTTTCCTTGCTGTTTAAAGTGTCAGCCCAGTTATGTGGAGTCACCCACTAGCACCAGCATTGAAAGCAACAGAAGGCTCATAAGAAAGGAGAATTAGTTGGTGAAACAGTTTAGCTAATTGGCGGTTATAGGCATCAGGATAAAATTGCAACACTGATGACTTTCTTGCTCCATGATAAGGAAAACACATCAAGTTTTTCATTCAAGAAGATCAGCCTTCATTCCACATGACATCACTGAGGGGGGAGTCTAAGGGTGGCAAAAGCAAACTTGCAGTTTCATACAACACTGCTCATAGATCAGGATGTAAAGTATGAAAAACAGTTGTAACTGCAGTTAGAAAAATGTGGATAGCATCAAAACATGCTTTACTTCACTGGGATTGAAAACTCACGTCATACTTCATCAAATACAAGTGTGAATTGGAGCGACTGATTGCATGGCTATTAGTAATGGGAATGAAACCAAGCTCCTTAGGGTACCAAGTTGCGAGTTACCAACCGGGCACTGGAAGATGATGAGGCGACACTATAACAGAAAAATCTTGCAACTTTTGAAATTATGGAACTGTCAGCAATCAATCATGTGAATAGTACTACAACTGCCTCAAACACAGGCCAAGTAACTGCTGTTTGTCATTGTCTGCAACAGGCATTGGGATGATTGGGCAGCATGCCAACATTATATTGGTGAGGTAATAATAGCACAAATATTCACAGACCTGAAGATAGAAGCATTTAAATTACCTGAAGTGTCCATGTTCAGCAGGTTTAGGAAGCACTTTGAAAGCTTACCTACACCCACAAGGAAACATTCACATTGCTTGATAGCTCATATTTTTATAAAACAAGTGCCCTTGTACAGGAATGGGCAAGTTAAGCACTTCATCTTGCATCAGCCACAACGACAATATTGCATCAACATGATAATTACAAAGAGTTTTTAGAAGTGAGCACAGTAGGCTATATTTGGATGGATTTGACAGTACATGCCGGTGTTCTGCACATGCTACTACAATTATTTACATATAATTAAATGGGGTACAACGATCAGGGCAGGACAACTGGGCACATCAAGTTAGATACAAATATCAAGCAAGATGCAAACTAAAAGATATTGTTAGGGTCATTTTTTATGACAACTTGAGAATATGACTATTTTTCAGAAAATATGACCTTTTGTGACCAAACAAAAATATGAATGAGCTAGAACATACAACTACTGTACAAAGAAGCATTACCAGTGAATACAGTCATAAGAGATGGTAGCCCTATGCTTTGTTAAAGCCCCACTAACACAAACGGCTCAAAAGATGAGCAAAACATATAGTTTGGTTTGAAGCAAATTGAAAATATGCATGGACATTGGTTATTTCTTTGGGGCAGCAAGAACATGCATTTTTAGGCAGTGCATTACATTTCATCCAAATAACTTGGTAATTGGTTCACCTACATCTTTGTC
>JGI24022J15233_10002981_pt1 | contig 16394 bp, 9 predicted proteins | sample Ectturendosymbi2_FD_15233 | JGI IMG/M metagenome (IMG submission 15233)
GATTCAAACTTGCACATATCTCTATTCAAGTATGTACTTTCCACGATGGGTGTAAGCAAGGAATCTATCAGCAAATTTTTAATAGGAAATCGATTTCGCGTAAAATTACGCATCCTCAGTCCTTATTCAAATAGAAGCTCAATTCTCAATTCTGCGTTACAGTAAAATGTTTTCCAACTCACAAGCAGCTAAATCCCTGTCTTTGAGCATCATCTTAAGGTTCAACAAAAATCAGTGCAAATTTTAACATGAAGTACATGATTTGGTGGAATCCAACTTCGAAACGCCGTAATCAGTTTTAGTGCTCGATATACAATATCAATACTGGCATTGTTCAGCTTGTACTTAAGACAATCTAAAAAGTATGTCTTTCTAGCCCAACTAGCGAAACAAAACGTAATTACATTTCGAGACGTTGTTACATTTCACCGCATTGTAATAAGCCTCACCAAAACAAGCATTTCAGCACTTGAGCTTTAGAATTAAGAGTTGTGAATTGATCCTCTCACATCAAGTAGATAGCAGTGTAAACATATTAACCAATACAAGAACACCACACGTGACCAGCAGCGTCTTGTTTAATATGGACTTTCGGAACTTTTCAAAAATATTAAAAAACGTTTGAGGAACAGTACGAAGGTTTACTACCGAGAATAACTACCAGCTATGACACCCAAACAAACCCAAATCAATGCAAAAGTGCAGGTCTGTAAAAAATTCAGATAGAATGTGAGCTTAATCCTCGTGTGTCGTGTCTCCAACAACTTCGTCAAACCACGTTTTGAACGCAATGGAGGGGTTGTTTCAAAAGCAGTCAAGCTTTTCACTGAGGGCAGTGGAATTATGAATCTAGAATTTACAGCATGCTCCTAGGAAACTGGTCAGACGTACAAGCTTGATGTTGTCTTGCGGCCTGAGTAGATGGAAAATTGCGTGAAGATGTGTATGAAGCTCTCCTGAAAAAAAAAACGATGTTGATGAGGATAAACGTCCAAATCTAACCAAATTACGCGAAACATTATTGGCACATACATTCATTTCAAAATCGATAAGACAACAGGTTGTAAAACAGTGTTTTTACCAAAAAAACGTGATTGATTTCGACAGCATAGTCCGCTTCAATATGCCCTTATGAGAACAACGGATCTTTCACATATAAATCACACGTAAGTTATTCAAAAAATGTTCGAAGAAAGCGTCAGGACGTCTTACATGTGCAAACTTGATTACATGCTGTGTGAACATAAATGTGCGAGTGCGGACAACACTTGATTACATGCTGTGTGAATATAAATGTGCGAGTGCGGACAACAATCTGTATTTGCCTGGGTAAAGAACTTGTATATTACATCATACTGAAAACTTGTGCTCAAAACTGCAAATGTGAGCGGAGAACTAAACATAACCAAGCACACTACCGCGCATTTCCTCAATACACTTTAAGAAAATATAACCTAGGCGTACAACAAACTTGAATTTAAATTTACGTAAAGAGAGCAATGAAAACAGTTGAAGATCCATGTGCAAGCTTAGCCGGTATACAACACAATGCAACTATTTATGTGAAAACGAAATTAGAACGGAAACTTAATGCACTAAAATACAGTCATAAATACTGGAAATACTCGGCCATGTGGAAAGGCACAATGCTGAACAAAAGAGATTAAGTTGTATATAGAAGTTTCACACAGCCTCGGGGAAACTTCTTTCAATGAATCGTCAAATAGTACCAACAGCCCAACACATTGCCAACTTCGTTAGGTACAGCTTTGTTCACAACCAAAACTACGAACATAAAGTAGTCATGCGCAGAAACTGCCGCTTCTAACCACAGAGCAAACAACGGGGCATATAACAAACTCGAAAGAAAGTAGATTGGGCGGTGCCGTCTAGTAAATCACACCATAAAATTTGCGAGATGAGCTTCGCACGACAAAACTTTGTCCCAACGCTACCATATCTTGTGATAAGAACAAACCCAGAAAGCTGGAGGACGAAATCGCCGCTAATAAGTGTACCGGGAAGGTCATTCATGCACCAACTTCGACTGCTCGTGGTGACAGGAGTTTGTTTTGTTGCTTTGCTCCTTTGCAGATTCATTTAACGAGCGATGAATTATTCATGACCTTGCACCACCTGTCTAATGGCAATCGGTCAGGGCAACCATATTGGCCAGGGGGTGAATATTTCGCCAACTCCTTCAGCGTCATAAAAAGCGATTGTAGATGGATAATGGCTGAAGTCGCCAACAAAGAATCTAAACGCAAGAATTAGCAACTATCAATAAAAGCGGTGGACTTCATGAAGCAAATGTGTCAAAACCCAAGACCGATAACGAATCAATGTGGTGAAAACAAAGGTATTGCAACGTACAGTGTTCCTCTGATAGGGCCACTCTACTACACAAACCATACAGCCACATTTGGAGTTCTTATCCTTCACTGAGACAATTTGCATTGTCACGATGGATTTAAGTTTTATCCCCGGTGCAAATGAACTACAGCAGTAGTTTGGAAAAGAGCGTAGGGTCCACCGATAAAAAACATTTAGTGCTTCAAAGCACGAGCAAGACACGCTGAAAAGCACACTAAGTGAAACTTGCAAAACTTGCACGCAATGCACAACGTGTCATACTGTTACACAATCAAAATATTCAAAAGCTGATTACTTCGTCCACTACAGATGTTGTGAGACATCCTACGCTTCAATACCTTCGGAGATTTTAAAATGATTTTAATGGCTTCTCATGCTGAAGTGAAAAGTAAAAAAACGACGGATCTCACTACCTGTAAATGCTACTTGTGGAGATACACAGGGAAGAGGCGAGAATACATCTTCCATTGAGGTGTCTGAGTCGGATTTACGGCCACGATCCTGATCTATTGGCCCCATAAAAATATGCGGACCTGGTCCCGCAATTGTGGGATACTCCACAGCACACGAACACATCATCGGGCTTCTTTGACAGGAGTATGTGGTTTCGTATTTTTTACAAAATCAGATCAGACATTTAGTAATATACGCTATATATATTTTATCAACGTTTGTTACAAAATGCATAAAAAAATTATACTACACTTCTGCTCAGAATGATGTACGTAAACTTCACTATATCGTTTTTTCTTTGTTGTTATATCGATTAAAATTTTGAAGATTAACTGTCCCGTTACCAGTGGTTACTAGGCTTATTCACCAGAAAACTTAAATTGTTTGAAAGTAAACCTGGAGGCAACTGCTATGTGGCAAAGTGAGTAGCACATAGATCAGCATTACATATTAGCAAGTTTAGTTGTTCAACAGTTAAACACGACGTGCACAGCAAAACGGGGAAACACAAAAAATACCACAAAGCATCAAGCAATGTCCATATTTGTGCTGCACGTATAAAAAATATTGATTTTTTATCTACAAAAACTAAACGATAATGATGAATGGTATTCCCCAGTACCAAAAAATAGCATTCTTTCAGGAACATGTTGCCGTTACAAAAGCTAAGTCACGTGACGGTGAATAGCAAGATAACTTGTGGCCAAAGCACAAAATATCCTTACTAACTTTCAGTTCACATTTTAAATCCTGCGCAGATACTTTTTATCAATGCCACAAAAGCAAACAATACGAAGGAATTTTGGCCAGTCGAAACTTTTTAGGAAATATCTAATCAACGGTGATGAATCCACATAAAAATGATGCAATCCCAGCATCAGTACTTGTGGTCCAGATGTCATTACGGTGAAATGCAGACATCGAACTAAGCAACTACAATACCTTTGGTCAACACACACCACGTTCAGTACAATAATAAGTTAATAACTAACGACCATTGCGGTAGTTTTACATACGCATGGTGAAAAACAAAGACCTCCTTACTTTTAACTTGCAGTTTTAGTTGTGTTTGTTCTATTTTTTGTTTGTTTCAGTTTTGTTTCTGAGTGCATAGATCTAATTTTGTTCAGAATATGTGTTCGACACAGAAACAGTTTCAAGGAATAGCGACATTCATCAACGTGTTTACATTTTCTCATTATTGTAAGACGCCTACGTACGATGAATGATCCCAAAACATGTAGAGAACACCGTAGCGTTCTTTGCCTGGTGCAACACGGTGTGACACAGAATTGTTTACAGGACCAACTTAACTCACGATGATCTCCAGCAGCTATCATGCATATTGCTGCTTGCTCTTACAGTGTCATGACCTTCATGCAGGAACTTCCTTTTTCGCTGACTTAAGCCTGGTTCTGTTGACATGAACGAAACTTCAGCAGCTTGCAGTGCGAACAAAGACACGCTAGCAACTTGCCAACTTCGCACCAAATCAAGAAAAGTGAACTCCAACTCCGGGGCAAGCCAACAATGAAACAAACGAAAACGGACTGCCGCATCCTGCCATGGAGTAAACAAGGCATAAATCAAATTCACTAACAAAGGACACAGGATGCACTCTTCACGCGGGACAGAAAAACTGTCAAGGCGATGAGTGGAGGCGTCAGCGCGCGCAGTTTTGCGGAGATCAGTGAATTTTCGCTTAGGTAGAGGACGGAACACTAACACATTCGCCTCCCCAGTTTGAAAGCAAAATATACCTCAAACACAAAACTTGTTTTATACGACTTCTTGTGGTAACGCATAATCATAAGCGACAGCAAACATAAGCACTGCTAAACGCAGTGGTTGTTTATGACGAGAAAACCATCTGATCACTGGGTCAAAAAAAACAAAACTCAACTCCAGGGGCATTTTACTCCGAAAGCAAACAAGAGAAGCTGTTTATCGCGCAGTACTCAGTACATCTAACTGTCGATTATACAATTTTTAGCCCAACATTTAATCTGTATTACATTCCTACTACTTCGATGTTGCCTTCTACCTACTTAACAACTGCGCCACTAAGCATTATATATCTACAGTCAGAGGTAATAAAATACGCTTGTAAAATTTTTATGTAGCATATTGTCCACTTCTACTGCAAAACAAAAATGAGGCACACGTAATGATGAAACAAACAAACAAAAAAGTACATCCACATTCACTAAAAATTTCAAAGATCACATCACGGTAAAGGTCTGTGTAATCCAAACGTCACGAAAAGAAAAACTGAACTAGTAACATGCCATACTAGGAACGAGCTAGACTGGTCAATAAAACTGCAGGCTTGCTATCTGACTAAAGCATTTAAACTGCTGCAGACGTCTGACCCAACAGCACACTGGACAAAACAGATATATAATTTTTTAGCTAAATGAACTCCACGATAACAATTATGATTTGCATGGTGCATATGCACCACTTAATACTTAAAAAAAAATGCCACAGCTTATTTCTATTAGCACAAGGAAACACCTTGGCATTCTCACATTCCTAGATCACTTCGACCTGCTGGACAAAGCCAACCAAGGTCAGGTAGAGCTGCTCCTCAAATACGTTCGTTTTGAGGTTTCGTAAGACGCACTTTCAACAAAAAAACCAAAATTCGTTGCAAAAGTCTGCCACACTAACGACCAGCGCATGTAAGCCATAAGCACGTTCCAAGTATTCTGCACTTCCTTGAGTGCACTGAATTAACCGTCATGCATACCAAGCGGTTTTGCAACATGCTTTTCTCACACATTGCCTAAAGTCGAATCACGCCCAATCATTCTTGATTTTGTCGACATCAGCTTATTCTGATCCGAGTGCCTAAATTTAACTGGAGTACAATCAACAACTAAGCGAACTCGATCATTCCGAGGTCAGCTCTAATACAAATATTTTCACACAACTGCAGTAAGGTGTCGTTTCGCTCCTGATCACATCAACTGCTTACGTATGAAAAAGGTAGAAAGTCTCGAACGAAGCGGAAGAAATACTGCGCACGCCTGTGGCCAACCATGTGCAGTCAACCTTCACATACCCGTCGAAGTACGGGTTTAGCACATTTAGACAAAAGTAGGTTTCCATTCTGACCTCAACCACGACGCCAACGCGCATGGGTTACAGTGGTCCTTGCGGCATGCGTTGATTTCAGGACAACAATCATAGTCCAGTAGACGTGATGAGCAGCACCTGTGTGCAGTGATGAATCGTAACTGCCAACATTATAACGATGCGGATCACGTGTTTCACGAGCGATGACGTGCTGAGAGTGGGTACAGTTGGTGTTGGTAACTTTTTCCAATATCGAGTTACACAGCTTCACGACAAAAGCAACCGAACAAATGATTGGAAAATTTAAATGAGCCACAAATGCATCAAAGCGCGTATCACAGATAAAGCTGCCTAACATAGCGGGTGGCTTGCAGAGACTTTTATCATTATTTTCAAAATTTTTCCGCGCACGCCTTTGCACTGTGCACTTATACCTCTCTTCCTTCAAATATTTGTTTTTATTTTCAGATGTTACTGACCAAGCAACAAGATCGCGGTCACATCTTTGAAAATTGATTTCAGTCTTCCATCAAATATTTCCGTTAGTTCTAAACATACGAAGTTAAAGAAAAGACGGTACGAAATGAACCTGGACGCGACGGTATGTGGTGAGATGGCTGTTTGTCTCCAGCTATTTTTACGTTAAACAATCCTTCCCACACGAGAAAACATCAATCTTCGAAATTCTGCACCAAGCGAAACAAAACCGCTGCGACGACGCGTATGATATTATGAAAAAGTTTATTCCAAAAATTTCGCAAACATACAGATCAGTATGGATACGCACAACTTCAGTGTTCAGTGCTAAAGCGCATGTCGTTCACCCTAAAAATGTTTTAACGAAAGTTACCTTTTTTCAAGTAAAAACAAAGTTATATGCTGAGAACACATTCTAATAACACATGTTCAGTCACATGAGCATGAGCAACAGCCAATACATTATCATGTTCAATAACTTCTCTCGGCACTGCATCCAGTCACAAAGTTCTAGGAGTGTTATCGATAAGCATTAGTTCTACCAGCTTTAAAAAAGATTGTCTGTGGCCAATCATTATGAAAATAACACCAACCACTTGAAGAAAATTACTGACAAAATTAAGGATTGTTTATCCGTCGCAAGTCCATACAGCAACTGTTATCGTACCTTCTTCTTTTCACATCATTGGTTTTTAACCTTTCTACATCAAAAACTGTTAAATAAATTCGTTGCATTCTTTAAACTGATGAAACTCATCTGACATTTACTAGAACTGGATCTAAAAGTACAACAAACGTAAATTGAGTTGTTGAAACAGTTTCTGCATATATGTATACAGCAACCGAAGTGGTGTAGTCGCAAAGCAACTAACTGCAATGTCAATATATTATTGTTCCCGATCTCGTAAACTCAAGTGCACAATATTCAGCATATGACTCAGACTCAACGGAAAGCCACTAAATGAAGGTTGAAGTACCGTTTCAATGGCACTTGGATCGGTCATGCTTCGCAATCGAAAACAGACCATATACAATTGCAGTTCTTAAGTTGTTTTTTACCGGTAGCGCGTTTACAAGCAAATAAACTTCTGATGCACCTTGGTTGGTGAAAACCATAAGACTGAATTTGTACATTTCTAAACGCTGTATTTTTCCAAGAAGTGTTGTCGAATGATGTCAAGGAGTTTGGCATGAGTTAGTGGAGAAGTAGTCATAGAGATATAAATTAAAGACTGTCACACGACTGACTGACACTTGTAACTTTAGCCAAAATACTTTCAGTACGCGGTACGCGCGAATCGGGCAACTGTGAAAACAAAAATTGTATAGAGTGGGTTATAAAAGCTGACGTGATTTCAGAACGTACAGCGAGAATAGACATAATTTTGCATCAGACGTGTTGTACAACAACGTCAGAATGACTGGCACATGCGTGGTACTTTCGTAATGGTGGCTGCAAGCGAACATTCCCACCCACCATTTAACATTCTTAACATCTGCAGCGCTTTGTGGTCACTTTACGCAGACACGGCGAACGAAACGCCACTTCCAATACAAGAGAAGCAATGCAAAATGTCCGCCAAGCACAGCAGAGAAACATATTTTTATATCAAACAAAACCCTCAAAAATTCCGTTGCGTAACAATTAAAAAAGTAAAAAACTACGTTCGCATTACCGCGGGTGCGAAGATGTTGGCAAGTCTCATTTGTTTTCAATTCACAACATCAAATGAGAAGTAACTACGAAACAGCCCGTAGCCATAGGGTCATTATACAACACACGGTTTATACGATAGAGGTCACGATGTATGGGTGCATGCCAAGTGTCTGCACACGGCAGAAAAATATCAAGAATGATTATATGAATAAAATACCGAGGAATGTCACAAAACGCATAAGTCGCAGGTTAAGGCCTCGTCTGCCTATGCAAACTTCGCGTTTTGTGATGATTTTGATCATGAATCATAACCTCTCTTGCACCAGAGAGCTCTCAATCATAAAATTCCTCACTGTAGCAAAACAAAAATTTTGTTTTGTAAAACTAGTGATACTTCGCAGTCATGAATATTGTTACATAGGAAAAGTTTCCAAATTGATTTTCGGAATGCACCCTGTAGCTAGCCAGGACCGCAATACAGAAGCAAATCGCTGTTCGCTTACTGATCTTCCAACTTAGTGCAGAAATAACATTTGCCTACGTGGGTTACAAGATTTATTTAACGCACTTATAACTTTTACCAGAAATTTCTTGAAACGTTCAATATACACCAACTGATCAAAAGACATTTTATCATTTCAGCAACATGCCCCAATATTGTGCAGACACCGGAATTTCCAAAATATTTTAAAAGAAATGCTAAAATTTTGTTCCCAAAACAAGACAGGATGCTCTTAGCAGAAAATGGTATTTCCGCAAAAAAATATCATCAACCGCTTAGAAAGAGATAATGACATCAGGTTAATATCCAGTAGTTTATCATTGTTAATGTAACACCCTTTAACAAATTCACGCTTATCTCTGCTCTGGTTAAACCAAAAACCAAACGTTACGCAAACATGGATCGCCTTGAGTATCAGACCGGTTAAAAAGTACTACAAATACTGCCAGTGTTCAGACATACGGAAAGTCGTCCGCACCTTTAGTCCAAAACTGCATAAGAGATTTTCACAAGCTTTTACACATTCAAAAACACTGTCTATTAATTTAATACAGTAAATAGGGATTCCTTCATACTCTTCACGTGTTTAAAGGATGTCGCGAAATGTCGTGAGAAAATTCACAGCAACCATATGACAAGAACCTACTAAGATGTCTTATTCGTATACGGTGTGGTAGTTGACAGTTTAAGCACCGACACATAGTACTCAAAAGCAACTGGACCAACAGATAAAACAATCAACAGGAGAAACACGACAAGGTTGTAACAAACATGTCTAATAATGCACACCAAAATTTATCGATGAAGTTTCCTGAACTTTTGTGCAGCAAACAGTTGAATTCAGGTGAAGCTAAAAAAGTACGCGTTTTCAGTTCCAAACAAATGGTTACCACAGCACCATTTGCGTTCGCAAGAGACTTACCAAAGGTACAACGGAAATAAAATGATGGTATAAAAGTTTTGGCAAAACTGTGCTTGCGAAATTATGACGGGCTTTCAATAGCAGCCCTTCCACATCAAGAGCGTGTTTGAAAGCATGGATGTCGAATCGAGGCGACCGTGATAAACACCCCAGTAGCCTCGTTTTAAAATACGGTGCAATTATCCCAATCGTTTCGTATAGGCCGTTTTCTATTATTCGGTTCTTAATTTTTATCGATAGAGCAAATTTTTCACAACATTCACATTACTGGCAATCTCACAAAAAAGCCAATTATCTAAAACAGGGGTCTCCAAACTTTTGTCCGAGGGCCACATAAGCAACACAACAGCTCGAGGGCCGCATTTCTTACGTAATGTGATTGTTTCGGGAAATGTTACATTCTACCAAATCAACAAAATATTCTTAAATATACAGTATTATTTTTTCATTATTGACAAAATGTCTTTGCGGCCGGATGAAACAGCTTCGCGGGCCGGATTTGGCCATCGGGCGGTAGTTTGGAGACCCCTGGTCTAAAACAGTTACGTAAGCTGCATTGCGCTTTCACACAAAACTGTTACAAACATTTTCGCGATTGCGCAATTTTAGGTCTAGGTGGACTAGCTTTTGGCCTAAACTTTAAGCGTTTGTGTCTGGGTTCATACTTCGTTTATAACATTTTCGCTTTTCTCTGTCTTATCATGATTTCAAATTTTGTGTGTTCAAGGTCTTGAAAACTTTGGTCGAAGTTGCACCGAAGTCTTCTGTTGTCCGTGGATATTTAACAGACAGAGCTTCTCTTAGCTGATAGTACTTGTACTGCACCTTCCACAATGGTATGAGCAAGCCCATGTTTAAGCAATGCTGCAATAATTACCTGATTTCTGATGAAGTTATTTGAATTTAAAAGAAATGTGACAAGCATCCAATCATCGGTGTATGCATTATCTCTTTCCATGTTGTGTCAATTATGTACAAAACTGTTGGTCTCCTTGGGCACTTGCTTGATTTGTCCCTGCAGTAAGGAGTCAATTCACAATAATTTCATATGTGAACTGCATTTAGATGTGTTGGTAAGCCCAGAATTCTCAACAACGTGATCTCAGTACTTTTTTATCTGATCTGTGGTTGCTGTCACACTTTGTGATTAAAACGAGCAAGAATTTCAATGCAGGAAACAACACGCGTCATATGTATGAATATAGTGAGGCACTTTGGACTTGTCTATATCATTACAGAGTCGACAAACCACATATCCAAACAAAACTGCGTATAGATTTAAGTTGGTGTCTGGTTTTCTGCTGTGCAACCATTGAAGAAGCTATACGAACTACTAAAAAGAGTGCGACAATAGTTGCATTGCAGGTTTCAGTGCCATTTTACCTTCACCGACACTACCGACTTACATCTGCATTGAATCATAAATTGCACCACCAATCCTGCGCTGTCCACATAAGCATTGGCAAAGGCAGCCAAAGTTCTCGACACCTACTAGAATCTTGCCTAATCAGGATTTCGTGGAATTCAGAATCCTAGCAATCCAGTAGTTTCAAATGTCGCAACGAAAATGTTGACGCTTTTCTTCCCACTGAAGCTGGGATCGTACGAATAAGTTCAACGTTGCCGGTAACAAATCCTATGACTTGCAAAGCACATTCAACACGCAGCTCACGCAGTCTTAAGACAAAGTCTGAACAGTATTTTTATTTTTTCCCTTTTCGGCGGCATTACCTGCTCCAGGCAACCTTGGAGCAATCGCTAAAAGACCTTCAAACTCTTGATCCAGGCACGCGTGGACTTTGTGACTCTTCTAAAAGATTGAATTCATTACAATGACAATTACATGTTAAGGACAAGAGTCCTTCTTGTTTGTCAATATGACTCATTAGAAAATAGTAGCAGGATGCTAATGATTCAATTTTTGCTAATTAAAAATCTTAGCAAAAATTGAAAAAATCATGATTCAATTTTTGCTAATTACAAATCGGATTTAGCGACTCTGATTCCACAAGAATTGGCTGCGCGTTCAACTTGGCATGCGATTTCACGCGCATCTACTAAATTTGCAGTACTTTTTCTAACTGAAGTTTGGACGAACAAAAACAAACCATGATTTGGTACGTCTGTAAAAGCGAAGTGCACAACATCTTTACCATGGCAGCCAGAATCGTGGACAGTGAAGTTCCATAAATTCTCAGCGACATTTCAATTCAGTGACATTGGAACTTTCATAGAAACACTAAAGAAACTGCGTAAACAAACTGTTGGAAGTTTTATAGAAACACTGACACTGCTTTAACAAGCTGTTCAAATATTGACTGCAAAAAAGCCTTTCTTCCTCCGGCATGAATAGAGCTTCACCAAGTTTAGAAGCATCCTTCCCTGCGATCATGCTGCTCCTAGTTTTATCAAACACACGAGCACTATCTACGGACAATGTACATTCTTTCACATCGGACCAAGCGTCAAAAAAGTTTTTCAGCAGCATATGCGCGACATTGACAAAGTTCGACACAAACGGAACTTCCACAATAACTACAGGACACGCTTTGCAAACACCGATAGACTTGAAATTAATCATACACTCGAAAACCCTGTAAGCAACATTTCATTTTTTACTTTTACTGGCGGAACACACACGGATCGTTAGAATCAAGAGTAGAAACTGAAGCGGGGAAGGTATAATGGAAAAGCTAATGAAATACAACCACGGTGAGAAAACTCTCATCCTGTTAATATACTGCATTCTAACAGCTTAAGATCGCCAAACCATCATCCAACAGTCAATATACGATCCAACTACAAGCTATGCTGCGCAAAATGCAGCTTGAGAAACACAAGACAAAATCGTTTGGCCAGTCAACAACGCACAAATCTTCTGACAACACCAAACAAGCAAAACATTTACCACAATACGTTCGCTTTGCGCTGTAGCAGCAGTTTTCAGCCTTTTCAAGCCGTGGGATAAATTCCCGATCAGTAAAAGTCTTTGTCGACTAAATTTAATAAATACAATGACATGAGTGGAAAACTCCACCATGATTGTCGTTAACCCCAGAAAGTACGTTTTGACACTATATTATTATATCCAATATCTCCAGTAGCCAATGAGTACACGGATTCATCAACTCTTCTTTGTGGACCCAATCGAGCCTCCAGACTAAGAACTGATAATTAGGTTTGCTACTAGACGAAAACGACGAAAACAAAAGATCAAGCACTCTGTGTTAACATTATCTGGAATGGGTTTTAAAACTGCGCGAAACTGCGACAGACTGATCTCATCGGTTGAATCCGGTCGCATTTTTGCTAAAGACATACCGCTGTTTGCTAAACAAATGATCAGTCATCCCATATGTGAATATTTTATTTATTAATTTAATTCCAGAGCGCTATCAAGAACCAGGAAAAGAAATAGAAAAACGGTTATACAACAACATAGCCAGGTTGCAAATACTGCAAAAGACTTGGCTAAGATGATAGCATTGCAATAAAATTTCAACTCCAAGTCAAAATATATCATTCTCACAAACATAAATGTATTTCTCATTTAAACTTCTATTAGGCAGTTCTTTCATGTGCAGCATTCAAGCAAATAAACTTACCAAGTTATCATTTTTTGATTTCGAGAGCATGCAAAAAAAGTACACTGAACATTCCTGTTGAAACATGACGATACATACCTCCGAATTTCTTCACAATTTGAAGATTAGCAGTTGCCAAGCTGGTTTGCCGGGGCAAGATTAGAGCAGCTCCTTTCACAGCGAAAAAGTTTTCACTGACGCTTCTGCCACAATAGAATTGCCTTTAATCATCAAACCAACGCACAACTGAAACGTAGCGGAACATTTGCAAGGATACGCCATCCAACAAGCAAAATCTACCATCCTGCATACATCCGAGCGTTTGAACACAAAACAAAGAACTCTGGGTACGTCTGCACGTCAATATCGATATCTTTTAAGAAATACAATTATTTAATTACCACTATCAATTTGTGTTTTTACTGGTACAAATTTTGCCACACATACTCGCCTCAATATGATGCAAATAGACTCAATTTACATACCAGAAAACAAATCAGCAACCACGATCGAGGCAGCCCAATAGTGACGTTCAGACAGCAGTAGCGCCACCTCGCGATTATTTGCCAACAACCACACCTCGGCGCACCGAAACATCGTGCTTGTGCTCAAACAAGCAGGAAGTGCGCTGACAGCGCACATTAATTGAACACACCCAAGCGAGAGGATCTACATGCAACGCAACTCTGGGCCTAAGTCGGTGTCAAGACATCGTTCCTTTCATGTTTATCACCTTATAAAAGTCAATTGCTTGACAGCCCTTTCCACACCGTAAATCTTTGACACACACAGGTTAAAGTGATCAAGTGACAAAAGTAAATAAAGTTAACAAGCATATGAAGTAACAAACACCATTAACGACATCGCTAGAATCACCTCTTCCAGAAAAAAAGAATCAAATACAAACTGTTCTCAATAAAACAGATTTGCTGACAATGATATTACACATGTGTGGAATGCACAGCAGAGGTAATACAAACAACAATTTCACAGCCAATTCTTGCCAAAGACATCTAGAACGTTGTTCTGGATATCCCTGATTCTTGCTACATTTTTTTAAATCATTGCACATACCAGCTACAAAAAGTACGTTCAATGCAAAAATATATCTGTACAAACAAAAGAAATCCAAGAGTGCACTGCTCTGTTTAAAAATATATGCATACTACCAATTTCCCATTGAAGCAAGTCCTAAGAAATTACAGATTTCACAATCATGTTTAACCAGAGGCACTGCAGCCACTAAAAACTTGAAAAACAAATCTTCTAATTTTGACTTGACTTGCAGCATTATTACTGGACTTACCCCTGTCTCACTAATCTTTTTGAAGACTTAGCAGGTGACTGCAAGCATGGCACTTTATCCAGCTTCTCATTTTGAAGTTCTTCAAAAGAATCGGACTCCTAACACAACAGACATGTACAAAAACAGTACGTAAAGATTCCATGAAATTGATAAGGCAATAACAAGTCATTTGCAAATCTACATTTCAAATGCATACAGAACGAATGGGATTCAAGACAAGCTATTTCTTCAGGAAAATTTAGGCTCATGTAGTGATGATATAAGCTAAGCATGAGATCATGAAAGTGTCAATGTATACAGAAAATCAAGTTCTGAGTCAGAATTTCTGACTGCAGGTGATTAAAACTGCTCAGTCAAATTTGTTTTTCACACATTGATTTTCTGAAAAATTCAGTGAAAACATCCCAGAATTCTTGAAAGGTCAAAATCCTTGGATTTTTATACACATCAATCCTGGTATCTTCACTCCAAAGGTAAAATGTGATGCACTAGTTGTGAATTGATGTAAGCTAATCACCAAATTGAATGGTAGGAGAAACTTACAATGACAAGCTAGTGGTGTACCCAGTAAGCAAGGCATGAGTATTATCAGCTGTTTCACAAATGGCTTTGATTCTATGATAACAACCAACTTGTAGCATACAGAAGAAATATGTAAAAATGCATATAAAAACAATGGTTTGCACAAAACGTTTTTTCCTCCATAAGAAAAACTTTATCAACTTTGAACTAAAAAGGCAGATTTCATGATGGTCAGAGCAGACCAGAGTTGATAAAAATCATGATTTTTTTTTAATCAAAAAGATCTGTTTGTTATATTTCAATCGGACTTTTTTGAATTAAATCATACTTTTTTATTTCTATGATTTAATATGTATGGGTGGCTACTTAATCCTTGTAAATTCTAACTGTAAAGGATTTCGTTAACTTTAAGTAACTACAAACAGCTGAACTTTCATTCAGACTCTCTTTCATAACACCAGATCTGGTATACAAAATGAAATGTTTACTGAAAAGACAATGCTCAAGCCCTCAGTTTAGTAAATTCATTTACACTCACTCACGGCATGCTAAGAAGCTTGTACATAAATACAAGTTTGCCAGATTGTTTGGCGCACAGTCTATAGCCTAATTAAATATTGTAACATAGCTTTCACTACTTCAGCTTCTGCAAAAGTATAACTGACAATACATGCATAAAACAGTAAAAACTTGTATGTAACTGTTATTATGAATCAAAAATATGTTCCATAACTACCATTTTTACAGTCAGCCGCCTACATGTTTGTTGGAAGCTAGATGCAAGTTTCACTTTATGCCAGTCTACACTTCCAAATTTGTGGCATTCTAACAGTTCTAACTTCGGAGTCAGCAAGGGTTAGCGATTTCAGTCCACTTGTCTTTTTTGCAGTTAGTTCACATAGAATGAATATGTGGTCTCACAGAAGCTATGATTGATAAAACTTTAATAGCTTTTAACTTGTGTCATCACAAGAACTGTCTTCTATACTAACATAAGTGAAAATCTATTAGAATTCTAATCAAATGCGTCATATTAGACATTACACAACTTAAAACAGCTTATGATTTTCTGCTTGATTTTTTTGAATTTTATTGCATGATTTGCACCAAGATTTCAATCAATCAGTCTTGGGGCAGACAGTCACAATAGTAAATTTATGGTTTCACAAGATAACAAAAGGTTAAACAGCATTGCTACACAATCTACTTTAGCTTAAATAGTTTGAAACATCAATGTATTAACACTTTGAGAACCGGCGTACGATATATTCGTACTTCGATTTCGGCCTAAAAAACAGCAGTTTTCGGTTGCCTTGCCAACACCCTAGCTCCTCAGCGCTAGAGAGCTGTTCAAGGGCTCAAACAGATCGGCCAGTCTAGTAGATTACACTCGAAAAAAATGTTTTGGATGGGGGCTGCGGATTTTTTGTGACTGACGTCATAAGTGAAGTAGTTTTAGGGTCATTTTGGCTCATGTTGCCTGGCCTAGGGCCCAACCACTAGGCCAAAGTGTTTCG
>JGI24022J15233_10002984_pt1 | contig 16392 bp, 14 predicted proteins | sample Ectturendosymbi2_FD_15233 | JGI IMG/M metagenome (IMG submission 15233)
AGCATTCTTAGTACCCCCCAAAAAATTTTGAGATATATATTGCTCTATAAGAGATATATGAGCTGCTCTGTGACCCAAGGACCTTCGTACCCGTTGATGTTCAATCTCGTACCCCTTGGGGGTACGAGTACCCCCGGTTGGGAACCCCATAGAATCTATGGGCAGCTGTCCTCTGTTCCTCGACCGTCGGTCGTCCCAAACTCCGCTACAGAGATGTAGTGAAAAGGTATTTGAAGGCAATATAGATGCGAAAAACTGTGAACAACTGTCACTGGAGCGTGCTAACAGACGAACAGACTGCAATCTCCGCCGAATCTATCGTCGGACACGACGGGAAAGGCCATAGAGAGAGAACTGTTTAATTACAATTTTCCAGTATTTATCTATTAAATTGAAATTTTCCAATATTTTACAATTTACAATTTTCTAGTATTTAGCTATTTTTACAATTTTCCTGTTTTTAAGTGTCATATATATTTAACAAGTTCAAAGTTTCCAATTACTGTAAATTGCATGTGTTGTTCACATTTTCTTTCTCTCCCATATCTCATTTTTTCGTCATTGTTTTATGGTACAGTAGTATCTCATACTGGATACCTCAAAACAGTGTCAACAAGGGATTGCACACTGAAAAAGTTTTGGAAGTACTGCTCTAAAGCAAGGGTTGGCAAATGTTTGGGTGCGACCCAAACATTATGTAAGCATCAGTTTTTGCAAAATATTTTGAAATACTACTGCCAGGTGGTCAGTGATTGTAGCTTTGTGATTTTTCAAAATTTTTTGCTTTTTTTTGAAAAAATTGTTTGCGCACCACTCGTGACACTCCAAATGGAGTATGCCTACAGTACAAAGTGAGTGTCGTGAAACAGTATTGCAAACTAGATCATCAATATATGTGATAACACCGAAAACAATCTGTACCATAAAAACATTGCCAGCAATTTAGGCATTCTGTTCTCGTTTAACTCTGCAGGTGAATCCTCTACTGAACGCTTTTTCGACGTAGTCTTCATGCACTAACCACTTTGCAAACATTTTTTTTCGTGAATAATGTTGACTTTACTAATAATTGATTTTAAACCTAAAATATAACGCTTAGTCGCTACCTCAGAAAGATTAGCAAAAGTGGTTGTTTTTGAACACATAAAAGCTGAACGTTTGAGAAATGAAGTGCTCAAAAGAAAGCATTTTTGGATTGTTATAGAAAAAATGTTATACTGTCATAGCTAGGCTGCTTCACCTGGCCGTAAGATGGCTAAGGCTAACCGAAACGAAATCCTGAATTGACGAAAAAATCGGGTTATGAATGAATATTGTGATGCATAGTGGGGTTATGTTGCAGCAATAGGAATCTAAGGCAGGTAAGTGAAACAGCAGTAGGGTAGGTGTAGGTACAAGATGAAAAGATTGCAATGTAATCGTTCTGTACTAATTTAAATATTTTTAATTTTTGATATGATGCAAAAGTAGCTCTCGTGACCTAGTGTTTAGTCGTGAACCACTGTTTGGGGACCTTTGCTCTAAAGAAAGCGTCACACCTCATTGACCTGCACAATTTACGAACCGGCTAAAGCCTGATGGGCCTATATTGCCGAATTATATCAACAATGCTATTCTTTCGAAATACACTGTAAGACTGCACTTCTGTAATAACTGATGCACGTGATCGACAATTACCCAGTTAAACTCAAATCACAAACGCAGTCCGTTTATGCGCTAGCACAATTCTCTATTTACCGCCTGTCTGTGCAAAAGTGGCCTGTTTTTGTTCCAACTGTGTTGCTTTGTTGCTTCATAGCAGCCTTCAGAAGAAAGGTAGCAGTGAAGACAGCAATATGGAAAACTCATAACCGACGTCAAATTTTAAAAGACTCCAAAACGACACGCCAGTCTCAGCTGTGTTACCAGTGCCGTTCGTGGTTCTGCATTAGGTCTATATCGTAGATTTGCTACACAAATGCAAGTGGAAGATTTACTTGTCGAATTTAATGCCTTTGAAATAGTAATCAAATGGCATTGAACCTAGGGTTACCATTAGGGATGACGTGCTAACAAAAAAGGTAAAAAGCTAGCCATTTTAAAACAGCTTCAAACTTATTTTAGAGCAAAAGTTGAAAAAGGTGTGGGAACGCCGTTCCCACGCATTCCCGCCCCACTAAACCCATGGTTACCATATCTGAAAAAGCAAAATTCCTGATAGTCTCAAAAAAAGTCTAAGCGCTATACAACATTTTCCAGTATGTTCTTACAACTACCCACCGCAAAAGTTGAAGTTCTCATCTTCACAGCACGTGTACATTGTTTCAAGTTACACTTAATTTACTAAATGTCAAAATTCCAGACACTAGCGCAATTTTCCAAAATTATTTCCGGACACAAATTTTAACGCGAAAATTTTGGATATGTCCGGAAATTCCGGACGTATGGCAACCCTAATTGAACCATAATGCAATTATGCAGCGTGTAAAACGCGAGAGCTAGAGCAACAGTACCGTATGGAGTCCCTATTTTTACTTGCCAACTCACAAGCAGCTTCTGCCGGCCACTGCGCAGATACTGTAAGGAAAAACATCGCCACCTGCCAATCTAAAGGAACTGTTTTGGGCTTATTTAATTTACTCCAAAAACTGATGAGCTATATGGTATCACGATTAAAGATAAAGCCGCCAGCCGGCACTGTCCTTGTTCGCTTTGAAATTAAAACAGTGTTATCAGCGCTGGGCTTTCAATATGGTCAGTATACAGCTCAAGTTGTTCTCTTGTAGTAAACATCTGCTTTTGATATAGTGCTGGCCTAAGATAAAGAAACGACAATACGTATGTGGTTCGTACTCGGTAGTCGATACTCAGCTTGTTTGCTATTTACCAGAGATGAGCACGGATCAGGGCTGGATCGGACTAGGTCAGGACTGAAGGCAGTTTTGGTCGGATCAGGATTGGATCGGACTACAATTTTTTTGAAAATTGTCGGATGCGAACTGGATCGGACGAAGATAAATTTTGTTGTTTTGATGTGATTATACAAACCATATCTAAAATTTCAGTTGCAATTCGATTTTTCAGATTTGTAAAGTAGGGCATATTGTGCCAGCAACACCAAAAGCTCTGCTAGGACTATCTTGTCATTAGAACTGTATCCACCTTTGTCCACATATAACGTTGAGTTGGCAACCAAGTCGGGAATACGTTTCAGACATTGTTTTTCAGGGATAACCATAAAATACCAAATAGGAACGCACAGCAATTTAGGACATACCTTTATCATATCGTTTATATCTTTTGAGCTCTTGTGTAGATACAAGGGCTATTGTTTGGGAAACAAACAGTGTCCTTAGTGACTGTGCAGCGTATGAAAAACGAGGCCCATCTTGTTGGACCCACGTCAAAAGTTTTGTGATTTTATATTTTATGATTTAAATCGCTTTCAAACTGGTTATTGCCTGAAAAGTCACATAATTTGAACATTAGACAGCCACTTTCTAGAAAAGATGACAACTTAGAACAGCGATTTTCAACCTTTTTTGTACTGAGACCCATTATAGCTACCCCCAATAACTCAACGATCCCACATAAAACTCGAATAAAGCAAATACAATACAGATGTGTACATAAAATATCTACTCGCAACCCCTCCAAAAATGGCATACGACTCCTTTGGGGGACACGACCAAAGTTTGAAACCACTAAAGAAGCCCAATAATTGTCAACAGCAGATAATTTACAGTGTTTTAAACAACTGAAGACCCTATGAGGCGCTCCCCTCTCTGACTTCACACCCAAACGACAAATCCGCCACCCCCACTGATTCTTCTAGTGCTTAATATTGATCATACAGAAAGTGTTTTTGGAAAATTCGTAGATAAATTGAAACTCAGTCCCGAGGCTACTGTTACGCTATTAATTTAGGGCACAATCTTCCAGTAAACCAGTTAGAATTACTTGCCTGGTGCTACTACTTCATTTTTCTGAACCATGTCTTCACCCGAGGGAATGTTGTTTTCTCCATTCACCAGCCAGTTGGAATACGCCACGCCAATCGCTGAAAGGGTAAAACCCATGGTAGATATAATTAAGTAAGAACCATCACTCATTTTGATTGTACGGTGGTTTCCTGGTTGATCTGCATGCACTAAAATATAAATTGGATTGATTTATTTTATTAAAACTTTACACAGGTGTAAAAAGTTGAAACTATTCACTAAATTCACAGCTAGCTGTAGAAATTCCTGACGAACAATTTGGTTGAAGTTTTTAATTCTCTGCAATTCCTTTCTTCTGTAGAGTGCGGACAATAACAAAACAACCAGCAATTTTAATTATTTGGTTGATGTATGTGCCGTTGTAATCTTTTAGGTTGCAGTTTTTAGAAAATATTCAACAGTTCCTACAACATAGTTTTGTTCTTATAGTATGTAAAAGCAAATCTTCACCTTCAGGCAAAGAGCATATATTCGACCATAGCTTGGTTTGATCAAACACAATCACAACCAACAAGACCACAAAAATCTTCTTTGTGATTTTCTTTTATGTCTAGACTGATTTCGCACTAACTCATGCAGTTCAAGATTGACAGTTTTAAATGTAACAAGAGCAGCAATCCATTTTCTCCGGCCTTTGACTGCAATACATAAGTCACGCTTGACTTTTACTCCCGTTGATAGTCCTCGCCATAATTTTGATATAACCGGTAGTTGTCCGCAAGTCAAGAGCAAAATTAAGAATTTCAAGGAAGAGCTTAAAACTCAATAGCGAACCTTTCTACTGCAGCCGTTTGTAATTTCAGTGATCTTACATTAAGAGCAAAGCACGTCAGTACATAATGTTTTTGAACTCAAGTCAAATTATCGACCGTTATCAAAAACTTTGCGACACAAAAGGTTGTCTTTGTTGATATTTAATCACGTCGTGTCACGAGTGCGTAACGGCTGCAATCCAACCTGCGACACCTTATCACAACTCTTCATTCAGAAAGTAAAGTTTTTGTGTGCCAGCACTCTCTTCTTGGCCACTTCAAATCGATGCTTTAAGCTAGCTTATCTTGTAAAACAGCTCGGCTAACCTTTTTCTTTTTCAGAAACACCTAGACATGCAGTACAACCTGGATTTCACACAGATCTTTACAAACCATACAGACAGAACACAAACCAGCTTCTGACGGACTTGCGCAGCGGGAGACAAGCGAGGCAACGCAGTAGTTCTCTAAAAAGAAATCAATTGTGCTTCTAATGGTGAAGAAACCAGGTCAGCCTTCTCAAAACAGTCAATCGAGAAAAAAGTTCTTCAAATACCTGGTACTGCAACGCTTTTGGCAATTCGAAGAGACTGACCCGCTTTGCAAAGACGAGTTACAATGAGGGCGATTGCGTAACTCTCATGTAGCTCCAAATAAACAAACATTGTAAACAAGGTCGTACCGTTGTTGCTCTAGGAACAACGGTTCCTAATTGTTTTTCAAAGGGACCAAAGCTTTAAAAATATTAATTTTCGTAAAATCTCGTGACCAGCATACTTTTATTTGAAAGACGTAAAAGATATATGGCAATTTGCTTCAGTGTTCATGTCCATAAACTCTTCTGCAACATGGAGGGGTAGTTGAGGTACATTCGTCAGTGCACGTTGTCCAATCATATTCATCAGTAGGCGCCAGAGTTCCATCGTAGTAGCCCACAAACGTCTTGTTTTGGCACGCTGTTCCAGATGCCCTCTTACGCATTATTATTGATATCTTTGTCGGCAATGTACATGTAGTGTTTTAATTCAGCGGGCATGTCATAGTTTGTCAACTCGTTTCGGGTTACATAACATTTCCATTGGATGTGTTTTTTTTGCAGCAAGCAGCAACTTTTGTAGCGATCAATGACTGCAAAACTAGGGTCTTGCATAGATTGATTTGGAGCGGCGCTTCCCGGCCAACATGCTGCAGCCAATGGCGTAACCAAAGGTTTGAGCCCGTGAGGAAACGTAGTTGAAAGGGGCTCACTGGCCACTTTAAGGGGCCCAATAACCACCTCTCAGAAAAAAAACTTGAGGAATGTTGTTGAATCCGAATGTGGATGGCTATTCTAAAACCCTTAATCGCCAGAAAATACTCCAAGAAACGCAAAAAATAACAACCTACTGACAACCAATGGAGCACTAAAACCGAAATATAAGCTAAGTAGGGCCCATTTTTTACATTTAACGTGACACGGGGCGATTCGCCCCTCTGCCTCTAGTCAGTTACGCCATCTGACCACAACCCGCTTGTAGGTCGGGTTGCGAAATTCTTTCAGGAGAGCCAGTATGCATCTCCAATTGTTATAATTTTCCTGTATTTTTCAGCTAATGTCACGGAATTCTGTTGCTCTTGGTCGGATCGATCTTCCCAGGTTCTTCGAATATTTGGTATGTTCCGCCTTCCGCGCTTCTGTTTTTAAACGCAAAACTCGCTCATACGATGATATCGCGATTATGACGCAACACAGGTTTTTGACTGGAAAGAGTTTGTCCTCTGTGGAAGTGCGAACTTGAACTGAACTTCTGCTGTATGAGCAGATGGGAGCGAGCAACCACAGATCACGTGTTGCAGAGTGACGCGTTGAGAACGGTTGTGCTTTCGTGATGTCATAAGACAGCTGATTACTCTCCTTGTCGATCAGGAGTGTACTTTGTTTGAAAACAATGGTTTTCAATCAGGAGTCCGCAAAAAGTTTTCTAGGAGTGTGCTTAGAATTAAATCATTCAACAGTTTTGTTGTACCGTGGCGTATATATCATCATTCATCTTTCACTGGCCAGGCATTGCATCTGACACAATGTTATGATGGGAACTAAAACAAGACATATCAGTAGGCCTACTGTTGTTTTTCGTTCACAGTTTGAAAAGGCGATTATAGTTCCCAAATTACAGTTTATAAAACTGTTCATGGACATGATCCAGCAGCACAAGCTCCTTTCAATCTAAATAAGTATTTTGTTTCAATCTTGGAGCAAGTTAATTTTACGCAGACTAATAGATTGATCAACTAAAATTAGTCTTTGTTGCCGTTGGTTAAGAAACATTTTCCTTGTAACTTAATACAGCTTTTACTTTGAATGATCCAATACGACAACACTGTGTGTACTTATTCCATTTGCTGTCATACTTTGGTCAAGCTAGGTTTTCTACTCTTGTTTATATCAAAGTGTCGAAATAAACTGAAAAACGCAACTACGAATTGCTGGGCCTGCCTATTAGTTGCAACAGCAGATAGCTCATTAAAAATAAGAAATCGATTTGAATGAAACAACCTTTTCACTTATAAACTGCTTACATGAAAGATTTTTGTGCATCAAAAAGATAAATCTTTCCCGGTTAAGGTTAAGTGCTGTGCTTTATGATCGTTTGACACAGAGAACACTGCTGCATTTCTGATTAAGCAGTGAGCAAATCATATTTTTGAATGACCCAAAAAAACGCTGAGAAAACGATCTGGTCCGCCACTGTTTCGGGGACGGTAAAAAGGGTCACCCATTCGTCACAACAAAAAATTCGCGTACCACTTCAGAATTAGAGGTCGGGGAGGACTTTTCGGTTTCGAGTCGAGATATGAAGAACAAGTTCGCACTTAAGAATAATAGTGAGTCGCTATAGTAATAATGCATATTAGCAATTTGTTACAGGCAATTAGGCTTGCTATTATTGCTGCCGTTTTTAGCAATCGGGCCTAATTCGGCTTTGCAATTAACCTAATCGAGTTCGGGGTTAAGCTCTTCCAGCCCTGAATCCAACTCTACACTCTTCTAAAAAAAGGCTCTGAATAGTTTTGGGGCGCGTTTCTTGTCATGATCAAGTCACCAAACGAAACGACAACCTGTTGCAATCCATGGTGCTGTCATGCGTTGCTCAGCTCTAACAAACGGCAAATTTATTTTCGGAAAATTATTTATCATTCGTCTGTTTCAGCCAACAAGGTTCTGTATGTACGGCTTGCTCTATAAACCGGTGCTGTATCAAACGGCGTTCACTGTAATGGAAAAGAATCAAAAACTTGAAACTTTTCTTGCAAAAACAGAGGGCCGCAAAGAATAAATATCAACAAAAAATTTCCCACACTCTGGAAAACTATTATTTTGATCGGTCGGTCGGCGCGGCGTCGCTAAGAATAGCACCTGTATGTACCTGGCGCGAACCCGCAATAACAAAGTCAGTTAGCATGGCGTGTGTTCTCGGTTGTTGCTTCCTGCCATAGTGTGAAGTTTTGCGGTTCTCCCGCACTTTGATTCTCCGATCGCAACACTATTAATTATTTTCTGGCTGAACAGTTCACACCCGTATCCCACAGCTCGCGAAACATGGAATCGTGACCAATATAATGATTTACACAAAGCTAACCTGCTGGGAGGTCAGTTTCAAGCTCTTTTTGCGAGCGACTAACCGCCAGCTTACTCTCGAAGTTAGCGGAACTTAGCCTATGAACTTTGCAAATCTACTATTGAAACCAGACCACGATATGGATGAACAGACAATTTATTCTCACTGAACGAACCAAAGACAGCAATTAGAAATACCAAATATAATGCTCCAGGTCATGACAAGATTTGTTATGAAATCTTTAAACATTTGTCAAAACATTCTTTTCAAATTATGTTACTCTTGTTTAACAACCTATGGACGACTGGCTTAGTACCACAGTCATGGATACACTCCACTGTAATTACATTTCACAAAAAAGTAGTAAGCCATCCACTCTGTCATCCGCGTACAGACATTGATTATCAACAAGTAATGGTTCACGTAATTCCATGCCGGTTCTAACTTTAATTGTGCTGCCATTAAGCACAAAAAGTGCGGTTTGTAACGTTCCGAATGATTTTTCCACTGCGAAAAGAGCTTTAGAACAGGGGTGTCCAACGTGCGGCCCGCGGACACATTTCACATAGCTCGCTAATTTACTTTCAGATTGCGTTGTATATGGCCAAACAAAGACTGGATTACGCTTCTGTATCGGAACCATGGCCGGTTTCTCGCTACTTTAAGACATTTCCCGTTGTGTTCTGATGCGTTCAGAGCGAATGTGAGCACAATGTGACAATAAAGATCGTTGTGTGGGAGCAGCGTATTTGCGTACAAGGTTTAGAGTTACAAAATGTCGGAAAGGACTACTGGTTGGCGGGCGCCTTCAAAGGATCAAATTTGGCCCTCTTTGAAAAATGTTTGGGCACCTGTGCTTTAGATGCAGTCGATTTGGACACGTTGCGAAATTTGCAAGCGCACAGTTTGAAAAACTGTTTTTACGCAAAGGCTTGTAAAATAGTCAAACATATAATGAAGGCCATGACTCCCAATCTGTCCTGTCGTGCAGATTTCCCTTCTCTACCAAGCACCTGTCAAGATAGCCTTTTCAATCTCCAGTTTGCTGAAAGCAGGCTCCACCAAACCATCATTTGCTGTATTTGCAGTGTTTCTTAAGGAGTTTTGCAAGATCGAAACGGTCTCTCAAAATACAGAAGAACCTCTCTGCATAATCGCCGTCAAAATACACTAAAAGCTCGCTTTATGACCATCTCGGTATTCAGATGAAGTAGTTACGATCTCTCAAAATATCTTAACAGTCACGAAGGTCAAGCCATAAAAAACCCTGTGCATGCGAATTTTTGCACAGCACCATGAGGTTTTTCAAAAGTCATATTAAAAAATCCAATGTTATTTCTAAAGTTTCTCGCAGCAAAACAAACCAAAAAAAATCAGTAGCGTTTGTCTAAGAAAATCTTCTAGTTTCAACCAAACCAGCAGGAGATGAAAAGCCATCGGATGCTCACAATCATTAGCAACCAGTTACTGCAAGTTCCCAAGAACTTAGTTTCTTCTGCGGTTTTCGCGCTATTACCGAAAGTTATGTCCCGCCACGGGAAAGATTGTCATTTTAATAAAAAGATGGGTAATTTCGTAAATGTGTGGAATTCCAAGAAAACTGGCCTGAAGGCATAGGTTTTCCTAAAAACCGCTTCTGCAAGTTTTACGTACTATATGTACTAGAAGTGAGTGGTTCAAAACTTGGATTTTAGGTAGGCCTATCACAAAATGCCAAATGTGTTCAGCGTTGTCTCAATGGTCCTAAAATTTTTAGAGCCATGCTGGCAAGGAGTGCCATCTGTTTCAGCGGAAATGTTATCAACATTGGAATATTTTTGCAAAAGCGGCTCTATTGTTAATAAAATAAACAAGCAGCAAAGCAAAGACCTGCAATTTAGAAAAACTATTTTAGGAATAGTGAACTTTTGAATATCAGTAGAACAGCGAGCCCCAGCAATTGGGTGACCGAAAGAACAGTTACATTATTTTAGTTTGAGTCGATCTCCACTTTCTCGTTCCAACCTCAGATGCAACCGTCAAACAGTGCCCACGTGGTTAATATTGATCAGCTAATTTTTTCCTTAATGCTACATTCGTGATATCAGATACAGTTGGAAATGTCAAAATTATGCAAATGTTAAGACATTTTCGTATGGAAAAGAAAAATGAACCATCCGATAAAAGAGATGTGCTTAACAAACGTTACCTGCTCAGTAACTTTAGTTCGATTTTCGGTAATTTCATTTTGAACAAAGATGAAATACAGCAATGTGTCTGCTGTTGCATACAGGAATACCATCAAGACGTGTGGTCTGAAAGGCAAGTGCCCCCGACTTCACTTCAGCGGTCTGATACCTATACAAATTCACCCATTAGTCTTACCATGCACAAAGGTTCACTGCGGTTGTTAAGTTTTGCCAAGAATAGGTTGTGATTGTTTCTGTCAAACGCTTTACGGTAGACGCATGCAAAAATGCTGAAAACACTGGGGTGCCTTTGCATAGTATGATACAATCTGTTTGACTAGAATTCAACACAACAGCACCGTGTTGTGGCTTAAAGCCAAACTGGCTGTCAGTGGTAGCCACAAATGGTGAAATGCAGGATAAAATGTAATGCTAAAACAGATTGGCGATAACTGTTGCAAGAAAAACAGATCTGTAATTGCCAGTATCGCTTGTCACCATTCTTACTTTTGCCAATAAGCTCAACAACAGTATTCATCCATTGTTATAGAATTTTGACATGCATAACAGCAAGTTGAGACACTACTACAAGTAAGCGGCAATGCAACACTGCAGCAGGTCGAAAAGATCAAGCAGAGTTGCCAATTTAGAGGATTTTCCGCTAGATCTATCGGATTTTAATCCTGTCTAGCAGCAAAATAATTGGTCTGGTGGCCTAAATCCGCTAAATTCTCGCGGATAATTGGTTTAGCGGCCGATACAATTGGTCTTATTCAAGCGGATTCTAGCGGAATTTTGTAATTTTTCTAGCTTGAAAGGTCTGTTTAGATTTGGCAACCCTGAGTTCAAGTATCTTGGGGTGGTATTCACGAGTGACGGAAGGCAGAACAGAGAGGTTGATACACAGATAGCAACCGCAGTTCTGCGTGAGTTTCATCGCTCTGTGGTCACAAAACTGGAGCTTTCAAACACAGCAAAACTGTCAGTTTTTAAATCGGTCTTTGTTCCGATCTTTACATATTGTCAGGAATCTTGGGCAAACACTGAAAGAGTGCTACCTCAGGCACAAGCGGCAGAGATGGGATTTCTATGAAAAGTTCACGGAGAGACACCTCGCGACAATGTGCGCAGCGGTAATATTCGTAAATCTCTGGATGTCCAACCACTTCTCCGGATAGAGAGATCTCAGCTACGATGGTACTGACATGTGACTAGAATGCCTCAGGAAGGATTAGCGAGGCAAGTCCTCCTGGCTACACCCAAAGGAAAGCAAGCGGCCCAGAGTTCGACCGAGGAACAGATGGCGTGATTAACGGTGACCAATTGCAGTATTGTAGTTGCTGCTGCATTGTCTCGGTGTTTACTTTTCTTCAGTATTGCCTTTGCGTTGCAACCAAAACATTCCGTGTACTTCGTGGCGCCTCATCACTGCTGTATTTTCTTATAATTCCTCTATCATCCCCAGAATGTCGAGGATGTGTGCAATCCAAATACGTATAAAAGTGAATACATACCAAACTAGTAACATATTAACCGTCAAATCTGGCTTTAAATTTAATGAAAACAAATGGTTTCAGCCTCAAGCTACATATCTTGCAAAAACATTTGAAACCTTGATCAAAATAGTTTATGTTTTTGTGTGCCGTTAAGAGCCCCCATCTGCCTTTTTTAGCGGTTTATTTCAGAACTGGACAGTGGAATGTCTTCATTTTTCTTCCACTGCCAGATTCCTCTATGATGATGAGTGAATGCATTTATATCTGGTGAGCTGTTTTAATGTTTGACTCCTCTCTATCTAGACTACGATTATCAACTGACACCAACTCTGTAATCCGCTATGATCCATTTCGTGTTCTTGTGTTATTCCATTCCCTTTGTGGTATGGACCCTGCGTCTGACTCAAAATAAACATTATCATTACTGACTTTGAAGCAAAAGTAAGCATTTCTGACGCACAATGTTACTCACAGTCACTTTCCATCCAGGATGCTTTGCCTGAATTGAGTACTTTTAGAAAAACTCGAATCGCTGCCATTTGTTGTCATATATGGTGATGTATAATTTTTTTTCAACATGTCGGTGTGCGTTTGGCTGTTGCATGTTTGTTTGTCACATTCGATAAATTTCTGGCGCGGACGCATTTGTGAGAGACACCTCCTGTCTGCTATTTGATAGATCAGTATCTGTTCCTGTGTGGCTTCTAATTCACTTTTCTCACGTGTTTTCGCATGTCATCACATGTCAAGATTTAAGGAAGCTTTGTAATTTTGACGGTGGCAGCTGTTGACTTAAATTCTGAAAAAATGAATTTCAGTGATCTACTTTTTTGGATAAAGCCATGTGCATCTTTTGTAGAGACATGATAATCCAACCAGCTACATGATCCATGAGCATGAACTTGCTATGATTTCAATTTCATCAGATCGTCTCAAGCCAAGTTTGAAGCAGGAAGCAGACATCAGTTGACCAAACGTATTATGGATCCTATTATAGACAGTTGGGCTATCAAGGTTATCATACAGTGCTGCAATTCTACTTAGATACATCAGGTAGTCACAAAATTTAGCTTCACAGCAGTAAAACATGAACACATTTACAAAATTTCATTTTTGAAAACCGGGTCATGCACACCCGACGTTATGGTTAGTGTGACAAAAACTGAAGATTAGTATTCCAGGGTTGTCTGTTATTGTTGAATTATTTACTTTTCAGCTACATGTGTTTCTGAAAGACCTGCCAGAAAAGAACTATTTAACCAAAATCTTACATGATATGTTGTGTGTGTTGACACTCCTTGAATTTGGAGCCTGTATCCTGTAGGGTAACTTTAGAGGAGATACAGAAAGTGATACCGTGTTCTTCAAAGGACTGCAGCACCGTTAAATTGCTCCATTAACAAAGTCCGCCACTGCTTGTTTGGTGGTGTTTGGCTCCACGCACGTGACAAGTCGAAGCCAACCATGGCTTGCGAACTGCTTTAAGAGTGGAGCTGTTTATTTTGCCAATCCTGCATACGGTTTTCGTTTTGGTTACTGTCTTCCATCTTCTGCATCTTAGTCTCACAAGATGCCGAAGGTGATTTAGCTGTGTCTGCCTTTAGTAGCCTATCTGTTTTTGCCCAGCTGTTGCAAAGATGTTTGTTTGCATGTCCAGTATGGATGGAAGGTATTCTTGTCATAATTTGTTCATAGTCCTATGTTTTGGTGGTCTTGGTTTGATTTATAGTGTCGCAGCTCAAGATTTTTTTCTGGTCTCTTTTGTCACGCCAGCACTTATTGTAGTGAAACGTGTCTACCAAACTCAATGGTATTGCTAAGTTGCTACCATTGCTGTCTAACCTTTTACAGTAGGCTATTTGATTTGTGATGTAAATGCAGAAGTTCTGACCCGTTGTCTACGGCCAATTATTTTCTGTGTTTCCCAAAGCATGGGTCGCGATTGAAAACTAACTTAACAACTTACTCCCTACAATTTCCTTCACAACCATTATTTTTTACATGCTAACATATGCTGTTTGAGGCTTGAGTCGAGTCCCGTCACCACGAGGTCTTTTGTAGGCTTAGCTACCCCAAACTAAGCTTCAAGTCACACCAAAATAAAATAGGAAACTCTAGAAGTTATAATACCGTATATGTTATTATAAATTTTCACAATGTCAAGCACCTTTGCACAAATGTAAAGGTCCGGTTTTGAAGATTTTCTGGTGATGTTTCTGCTAATAAGTTTATGATGTCAAAAACAGGAAGCACGTCGAGGGTGTCTGGCGTGTTCCACCTACATTTGTAAGAGATGGGGTACGGGGGTGTGTTCGCACCCACACACCTTACATATTTGCAAAATTCGGACAAACGTTGATAAAAATCAAACGATTTTTTTCAGCGAAACCTCACTTGGCCTGAAGGATGTAAAACAGTTCTGTGGAAAAGGAAAGAACGTGTGCTTCTGTGAATTAGTATTTTGTCCAAATCGATATCGAATCGCTCTTTCCTGGAATTTTTGTGTGTCTAAGCCGGTCCGTCAGGGGAATTGAAATCTGTGTAATTACCGCATGCTTTATTTCGTCGTGCGCGTAGCACTAATTTGTTTTGTGAGAACATAGCCTTAAAGTAGAGATCAGACGTGCATCTGCAGCAACGCTATTTTCAAAGAAGTTGTACCACGACGTCAGCAATCAAACATTTCGTTAACCAGCGTTTCGCATGACTGCAATTTTACCACTGCACAGCAACGATACACTAGGACCTAAAAATCATTTTTGGCAAAAATAACATAATGTGAACCCAACCAAAAAGCAACAAAACATCTCATTTCGAAATCTGTCCTAGCGAAAAGTACTCCTCGCGAACTTCAATCGCGAGAATTTTCTGACAAAACCAAGAACGGCCACAGTCAACAAGCGGTTGGGACCATTGCAAATGCTTTTTTTCTTCAGTTTAGCCTTAATGAAATACAGCAGTGTGCATGTCATATGAGAAATATATACTAAAACAGTTAAAATGCATGTTTCGTACGAAATATCATTCCACCTTGCAGATTATACAAAATATGTAGGAGAGATGATTTATACTTTTTTTAAACTCATTTTACTTACATTACAAATGTATGAAAAACATAGCAGCAGTTGTCAAAGACCTGCGAAATTTCCATGAAAGACGTGGTACGGGTCGCAATATGTCAAAGATTTTCTTTTGTTTAGAGTTTTAAAAGTACAAATATCTCAGTAGTCTCCTTCAACATCTGCACGTATAGTAATGTGCTCATACTTTATGACAGTGTTGTTTCTGTAGCATCTAGAAAACCAAACTGTCCCTTTTTTGTTGTTTGTTCTAGAAACGTCTGAACATCCATTGCACCAGAAATGTACCACTGTTTGTTCTGATATCAAGGAAAACGAGTTTTTTATTAATCTTAACTTTCAATTCAAACCCAAGTGCGATCAAATCAGCCTAGGTAATGTGGCCAAAATTTTTTAGATCACTAAACACCGACATTGCGATTCATCAGATTGTTGGTCCATATAAAAACGCGAAATCTGACAAAGATCTTCTCAAACTTCACCAGCTCTGTCTGCTTCCTGCTGTGTTTTGCACTGATGCTTACAATGGAACTGAAAAACAAAGAGGATTAATCTTATGAACATTTCTTCGTAAAACATGCATACAAAAATTTGACAATTGGAGATTCCATGCATATCTCGCATTTTTTGCAAGCATCATGCACGGAGCAGAGATGCACCGCACCTCACCTACGTAGGATCGCACAGGAGCGGAGGGGCATTTGCGCCAGGCGGAAGAGTTTTAAAATTTTGGCGCAGAAGGTATGATCAGCCATAACTCTTGAACGGATCGGGCTAGAGAGCCAATGAAAACATCCCTGGATGCGGGAGAAAGTAGGGTATCCAATAAGCTTGACAAAAATATAGCTTTACATTTAAAAGTTTTGAGAAAAATCTATATATATGCATTTACCCTACTAAATTTTTGGAAATTTTCAGAGAAAATCAAAAATCTCGTTCTTCGCATCCCATTTAGCCTTTCTGATCCAGTTTTTGCCCTTCACCGACGTTTGAAGAACCCTAGAACATCATGTGCTCAAAACGTGAGTTCGAGCTATTTTAGGAATGAAATTAGGGGGAAAATGAGTGTGGGTTGGTAGACTGAGTTCCAGATCACTTTTTGGATTCCTGAGAAAAAATACTAGAGTAGTTACTTGGTTTGTTCTTTGAAATGTTCTAGGATCTATTCTGAAGATTTAGAGACCTACCATGATTAGCCTACTAGCCCAGGGGTGGGCAAACTACGGCCCGCGGGCCGCATACGGCCCTCTAGGGCATTTTGTACGGCCCGCAGTGAAGCCGCACGTACATACATACTACATATTACGAGTCTATGTT
>JGI24022J15233_10002986_pt1 | contig 16385 bp, 9 predicted proteins | sample Ectturendosymbi2_FD_15233 | JGI IMG/M metagenome (IMG submission 15233)
TAGAGAGGTCACGAATTGGGGAGGAATTCCGTATCCAACATGCACACAACGCCCCAAAAATTTTGTAGAAACCTCCGCAGTTGACTATTTGTTAGCAATGGACCGCTTTTTTGCAACTATTGCACAATGAAGTAAACAAATCTGCTCTGAATACATCGCAGTTAGAATTTGCGTCTTTATTCGTTCACGCAAGAAACAAATATCTTTACACATCGATACTTCGCAGTAAAGCTTTCTATTTGTGGCAGGTTTTCATTACACTAGAGACATGATGGTTTTATAGGTATTTTTGGCCTAAACGTTTCACTGGATTGAGTTAATCTACAATATGCCAAATTCAAAAACTGTCAACTGTGGTTGCTTTCCTGAATTTATTTTGGTCAACTGCGGCTCTTCGGTGCTTCGCCTGTTTTGCTCGGAATGGTTTAAAACCCGGGAAAGGGGCAGGGGGTGAGGAGGCAGCGGTGTAGGGGGGAAGGAATAAGGCTGCAGTGTTACTTTTGTCGTCAAATGATCGCTTTCGCAACCTGCGTCCGTTTGATTACGTTTTTTGTTGTTTTACTTTGCATTCATCAAACATCTTAAATGTCGCTGCTGGCATTTTGGAACACTGGTCAAAAATGCTTGTTGCTTTGGCCCTCCTAAGAAAACTAAATTGACGTCTATGAACAGACGGGAGGTTAGGTTTGCGTGTGCGTAGGTGTAAGGCAGTAAATCGATAACTGAGTAAAAACAGGTCAAATCCAGCTGCATGTTTAATGTTCTGTCAGAAGAAGAACAATGACACACCAGCTCACAGCGTCTTCGAGAGTTTTACAAATCTATTTAGAGTTTTACAAAAGTGTTTGTGACTTCTTAAAAATTGAAAAACAAAGATAGGGCTAAACGTAAAATCATTCGAATATGAATATGTTGTATGTGCTGTGCACATTTTCTGATTCAAGTGACACATATGTGATGAAACCATTCAATCAGTGATGTTTGAGCGATTGCTCGGTGCGTTGGTTTGTTCATTCAAATTCTAGTTTTCCTGCTGCAACAATGGAAATCTTTGAATCCAGAAATGAAAGTGATTTGCTCGGTTTGATTCTTTTCTTATTGTTTCATTGACAGACATTTTGGGGACATTGTTGCTGCACACATGTGCGAACAAACAAAGGGAACAGCAATTTGATGAACTCTATTTTGCACGTTGATTCCCAAAACGATTTTTGAAAAAAGCATTTCGGATTTTGCCATAGTTTGAAACGAACATCCGACAACGACCCACGTTTCGGTGACGCAACGACCCGTGACGTTTTGTGTATAAAACTGTTGCCGCCAAGAATTCCTCAAATGCAGTCAAACCTGTATGTGTTGAAATTAGAAAACGGGGAAAAAACGTCCCTTACGAGTTACCTTGCAACTTTCTTAGAATTTGAATGATTCAGCTTCATGCTTGTCTTTAGATCACAAAAGTGACATGTAGAACGACCTCCAATTGTTAAACAGTCCAGGAGGATGTGGTTTAAAAGTTGTACAAAGGTGGACACACTCGGTTGTTAATCGTTTGGTTCCTGTTGATCATGAAGTATTCTTCCATCGCACTGATCCACCTTGCTGTTAATTTGTTACTAGATTTAATAAAATTTCGTATTTATTTTCACGCTAAGTGCAGGGTTAACTTTGCTTCTTAAATCAGGTTAAGCTTTGTTGCTGTTCTTAATGTTTCGGATTTGTGTTTTTAGATTGCCAGTTTTGTCCGAAAGGTGTAGCAGCAGAAGTGCTTGAAACACACAAACAGCTTCAGCTCCTTCGGCCATACCAAGCTGCAGAACCATCGGCACCAGACGACGACCGATGCCACGCCACCTTCGCGTCGAGCACCAATCGCTTCTCGTCAAACGACTGTTTGCCACCGGAGTCAGCAAATGCTGCCAAACGTGCCTGTAGTCGGAATCTGAGCGCAGTCGAGCAGCATCAGCACAGACGACGCACGGAGCAGTTCTCAATCGAAGGCTTCAAGCAGTTGGGCAAAAACTGCTATGCTCCAAAACGCACCTTGTCTGAAAGTGAAAAATACTCGCACAGCGCAAAGAGGCAAACAGGTCTTTTTTGCGACCCCTCCTGCTTAGACTCTGAAATCGATTTAAGTAGAGTTAACGCAGACAAGACGCGACCTCCTGCTTGGCCGCACAAGCTCGTCGTCTCTCAAGCAGAGCAATCTCGGGGGGAAGTTGACGCAACATCAGGGAGTTTTCGCAGGCCTTTGCAACCAAGTCTGTCATTCCCTCTGTTCAATCCCAATCAGCGCCACTTGGCTGAGGGAGGGAGTGACGGCATAAAGAACAGCCCGAACCGGCCGTCACATCTCAAGCAGCCTTGCTCATATGATTCATCGTTTAATTCTTCTTTGTTTTATGACTGTAACTCCACCGCGTCATCGCAACGTCACGACCAGCATCCTTCATCTTTTTTCTACGGGGAGGATTTTCAAAGCAAGGAGTGCAAAGACGCTTTCTCATCCAGCGACTTCCGGTCGTCGTTTCACGTCGAGCCTAATCTTTTTCCCTACCGCCCTGGACCGGACTTCGGGGGCAAGGACCATCTGGCGAGTCCTGGTCGCATCCCTACTTCCGAAGAAATGCCCGTAACCCAGTCGCAAACCATGAACTATCTCGATAGTGCGGCGGGGGGGCAAGTCGTCGCAGGTCGGCAGGTTGTGGACATTCTGGCAGAGCATCAAGGGGAGCTGATTAAAACGGACAGCCCCAATTTTCTGTGCACGCCCTTACCCCAGCACTGGCGAGTCAACAAATCTTTGCAGACCCCATTCAAAGGTAGGAAGCGAATTCAAGTGTACAGTATGTTCTCTTGCACCAGACATACGCATAAAGTTGAACTGCGTCAAATTGAAAAATGCTGGAATGTATTGCTGCTTGTCATTAAACTCGACGTTTGTGTCAATCGGGAGGCCGCATTCACCTGCAACTTGAAAGATCTCAGCCAAGTACAACGTAATTGGCTTTCTTCGCATAGAGAATGTTTGTATGAAACGTATAAACAAATTGAAAGTCTTCAACTTTTCTGCCCATGTCTTGAGCATTAGCAACGAGAAAGCAAGATAATGAAGCTTTCTCTCTTGCAATATAAGACGATAAGTCTTTTTTTGCAGCACTCTGCTTATTTGGAGCGCTGTTGGAAATTGCTCGATTTGTTTCATTGAAGCTTGCAAAAAATATTTTTCTTCTTTCGCCAACGATTTCCCGAGTGTTTGGTGCCATTTGGAATAAATTTGAAACTTGGATGGGAATAATGTTTAAAATGTTGGAAAACAAATATTGCCGTTTTTACCGTTCCAAGCTAACTGGGACTGGGTTAGAAACTGTGTCGCTATACATAAGCTTGAAAATAACATAAATACAGTGATGAGATAGGGGCGTGCAGAGGTCTAGCAATGCCCGGGGCAACTGCTTGGTTGTATGCTCCCCTACCAAATTCTGGTGTTGAAGAATGTGATAATTACAGGCATTTGAAATACATAAAAGCTAGTGTTGACAAAGAACAAGTTTCGAAAAATTGAATCAAAAATATTCTTTGCTCATAAATCATCCAGCTTTGAACAAGCAGAAGCGTTCTTTACTCATACATTCAAGTTTAAGGAAGCAAGTTAAAGAGCTCTCCGTTGCTGGTAACTACACTATATCCGCTTTGTTTTGATTATGGGGTGTATATTGAAATGATAATAAATGATAAAAACAATGTATTTAATACTTTTCAGCAATATGTCGCTGCCGTACTCGTGCCCCCTTGCAAAACTTTCACGCCCCCGTTTAAGACCCAGGCTCTAGAAAGAACTGAGAGATATTTTGAAGACTACACGTGGCAGAGTAACAACAGCAATTGGCCAGTCTACAAAGGGAGGAGAGATAGGGTGTAGGGCTCCAAGATAACGATGACAATGCTCCGTCTCTCTCTCAGGTCACTTAACGTACATTTGCATGACCGTCTCAGGCAATTTCCCAGCATGTGTCATGTTAGTAGTCTTGCAATAAGAAGTAGCATCTTGTTACTTGGATGTCCGGTGTCAAGCGAAATTTCTGACTTGCGAATGCGCAGAGTGATATTCCCGGTCATGCATTTTGCAAGCGGTGGCTGTTCCATGAGGTATGAAATATGCTGAAAACTGATGAGTATGAGTATTTAGGGTTAGAGTAAGAAAAATGATTGACGTCTAAAACTAAGTCAAGTATTTTTCAGTATTACTTATTCCCAAGCTGTTGCTTAATGTGGACTATCTGACGTTAAACCAAAAGCTTTTATTTTCACAACAGACATCAAAGAATTAAATGTCAAAGATTATTCGTTTACTCTGAGAAGCGAAATATCTGACATACACAAATAGGTCAGAAATTTCGCAGAGGTCAGAAATCTCGCTTGACACTGAGGCCTTCTACCCCTGCACGCCCCTGTCCTGAAATAAAGCAAAGCTAAAACGTTCTTGGTCTATCATGGCTTTTCTAGCTTGGTGCTTGTAACTGGGAACGTGGTTTTGAGGGATGCATGCAACTAATTCCCTCAGGGGCTGTTCGCAATACTAGCGGCGCAGTCAAGTCGCTGCATGTTGATCAACAGTCTTCCCACCATGGTAACAGTTCATCTGTAACATCAAAGCAGTAGTGCAAAATTTTTGAGGTAACTCCTTGTATTTGGCGATGTTTCGATAGTTGTATTAAATGTGACACCTTACTTCAGTGATCGTTATACGCTACTGAAAGCGATAAACTGAAAACTGTTCTTCCCGAAGTAACTTTTTTATATTGTTGCGCTAACATACAATAAATCAATCGCAGTTGTGGCTCTTTCCGACATTCCTGATGGAACTCCTGTGACTGTTATGGCCGGAAATGACGAAAACTGTTCAGCGGAATTACGAAACGCATCGGCGACGCTGAAAGGAGGAGTAGCAAGGTTCAACGATCTTAGATTCTTGGGAAGAAGTGGAAGAGGTTCTGAGCTGTTTTGCGGTTACATTTAATATAATTTTTTACCTTCTGTGTGTTAAATTTGCGCGGAAAATGATCATGGACGTATTTTTATGCGGAAAACGTTACTGCAAGTGCCAGTCCCCCCTACAAGTGCCAGTCCCCTCCACAAGTTTAAGTAAACCGTGGGTTATCGCAGGTGATTTTGACAAACAGATGAATTAATGCGAATTTTGTGAATTCACAGATCTCGAAACAGAGTCAAATAAAACCCACCAAAACAAAAATTCGAAATGCGCAGTAAATCTTGCTGCAAGTTTAACTGCGGTTGTAACGGAAGGCTTGAGCAAGTATACTTTGCGACGTCTCTTAAATTTTCACGCAAACAATCAACTGAGTTTTTTGCTTGTTGAAAAACGATGCTACTAAAGCGCAGTAACCATTGTTTGTATTGGTATTGATTTGTACCATTAAAGTTTGCAAGTCTGCTTAGATAGAATTTTGCAACAACGCCTCTTGTCTATACCTCAATAAATCAAAATTGGTTTAATAGGAAGTTGAACACACTGGCTTGGAAGCAATGCTTTTTTGATTTTTTGTCAGTAATTTTCGCAACAGGTAACGATTGGCTTGAAATAACTTTTGCACAATGTAGTAATGTTTCATCTCGAATTGCGCAAAACAATGCAATGAGATTTTATGCCCCCGACTGATAATTGTGTTTGTGCGCTTCTCCGCCTCAGCATCATTGAACCTTTGCGGTCATCATGATTTTTAACTGCGAACGTTTGATGAATCACGAGCGTCTCTCTGCCAACTGTTCTAGAAGCTTCGGATTATGTGGCCTCGCTACATTTCGTTTAAGAATCTAAAATATCCACTTTAAACAATTAAGGTCGTTACAGTGAACAGTTCGGCTGTCAGGTTCAAACCCAAGCCTTATTTTGTAAAAAGTTATATGTGATATTCCCCGTTTTAAGATTTTATTGAATAGAGTAGACAGAAATATCTGTCTTTTCTTTGATTTTATTCCGTTCAGCGTAAATATAAATATTGCGAGAGAACAGGTTAATCCCTTGTGTCAAGTACACAATTGCAAGTTGTTGGTAACTACTAGCAACTGGTTTTAACAGAAACACCAGAGGCAATTTCACGAAGTACTCAGATGTTATCGTTGAAGGCTAAGATGTATGTGGCACTTTTCGTGGCAGTAACTGCATCGCACTGTGCTTCATAATGCAGAGGCCGACTGGTTTGTGTTTTCGGCTCATGAAAAGATAGTCAAATAGCTTAAGGCTACTTTAGGCGGCTAAGCTATGAGCTATTCTTGGAGACCAGGTCGCATGCCTGTGCAAAGCTAAAGCCTTTCCCCAAACAAACAGTAACATGCTTAACTCAAGTCGAAATGCATAAATACGTGAAAGACACATTCAGGGCATCAAAATGCTTATTGAAAATGATACGATAGTCTGAGAGTGCTTTCACCCGTATAGATGCTGGTATAGCATGGGAAAGAAACGCTTCAATAAAACATTCAACGTTTCAACAAAATTTCTGCTGGAATGTCAACTTTAATTGCGAACAAACACTTGCAACAGGCGTTTTAGTTACAACATCCTGAGTGTGTTTTTCCAGGGAAAAGCTTCACTCTGTCCATCATTGTCTTTTCCAACCCACTTCAAATCGCCACCTACCAGCGAGCGATCAAAATCACAGTCGATGGACCTCGTGAGCCGAGACGTAAGTTGCTGAGTGAACACAGTCGAGACCGCCAGCGCCACTACACTGCGGTTGTTTGAAAAAACGCAAATGCCAAGGGGCGGTTTTACAATTGCTGTGTAATCTTACCAGCCGGCTAAATGAAACGCGTGCGTTTGTTTTGCTAATTCAGTTCACATGTGGTTAACTGTATATTGCTTCATATATGCGATACCGCCTGGTAAAGATGTTTCACATCACATGACCGGAGCCGGATTTAACTAGGCCAATAACACGTGTGCCAACTGTTCTTCACAAAAAAGTTGCAGAATTGATTTTTTGCTCAACATTTGGTGTTTCCATAGAGTGATATGACCTGTATTCACTAGCAGTGTAAACGATTTCGCGCAAAAGTTGAACACGCATTACTGCGGCTGGCAAACCAAAAAAACTTGTGGAAGGGAGGAAATAGTTGATGACTAGATTTTCGGAACAGTTTTGGTGCGAATGTCAGTGGTCACAATTTTTCGAACACTTATCCCAAAACACAATCGTTTCATGAAAATTTTGGGGAAACTCTGAAAAACACAAAACATTTCATAAAAACGCAAAACATATCTGAAAACACAACACACATCATAATGCAACGGTGCGGTATAATGTTTAGTTATAGTAACCACTTGCTGACAAGAGATAATGCAGAAAGTATGTAGGCCTAGAAATAATGTAAAGATGCTGCAAATATCTCTCTGGAATAGTTCTGAGAGATAAAAAGCCAGAAAAGGGAAGCAAGTAATGACATGTCCAGAAAATATTGCAAGTGTAAATTATGCAATAAAAAGGTAACGAATCCTTGTTTGTGATGAGCTCGTGATTGAAAATTATTTTTTTAATCGTTGGACATTATTCGCGTGATAACAGATGATTTCAATCAGTGACAAAAAGGAATTTGCCAGATTAATTGAAAAAGTAGTGCATCACTTCAATCTTGCCAAGGATGTGTCAGTGGTAGTCTCCAATTCATTTGAGACTCGGCTAGAATACATATGTACTGGTTCTCACCTTCACTGTTTATTCCGTTGGCCTATCACTGAACAAAACATCATTTGAGAACTGTTTCTTGAACATGATACTTAAGATTGTGGAGTATAGATTCAATTCTAAACAGCATATTAGAAATTCTAAGTTGATCATTTTATAGTGTAATAATTGGAGAGATACACTTTCGCGCTAGAACGGGAGCATTCAATACTTCTCATAACATGGAATGAAACTGCCTGATATGTGACCGGCTGCTGGACTGTTTCATTGCACAAAGCAACCTGTGGTTCGCAGAACTTTACTTGCTGCAAAACTCTGCAGTTGGTGGAGTTGTGGTTTACCGCATCGCATGGTGTCAAAAGCACAATTACTGGTAAAAGTGCTGCGCTTTGATAGTTTTGCTGGTATCAGCATTCGCTGCTTTCAGTGATCTGTACTAACTTTCGTGAGGATGTTCGATGATATTTGATTGAAAATAAACTTAAGTCAGAAAGTCGACATTGTATTTTTACTTTATTCACAATCGCTATTTATTTTGGAAAACATGATCATCTTATTGTGTAAATATGCCTTTGCCACCTTTTCCACCAGATACCGGACCTCTAGTGAAAGGCGTAATGAATAACAACAATAGAAGTTACTTGCGTCGTCAGAACTCTATTGATTGTTAGGCAGAGATCGTCTGCAAAACGATCACCAGATTTAAATTTGCTCTATGACTTCTTTCAACTCGGGCCCTGGCTAAACTGTAAGTTTAAAACCGTTATGAAGCATCTTAATGTTTTGGAATGCCAAATAAGTTTTTCAGCACATCAGTGAACGCTCAAAAAGTTGGGTCATAAAAGACAGAAAACGAAATTTTGCTCAGAATAACTGCAATAACGTTACAATATCATTTCAGTAACGCTTGTCACAATCAGATTGTTGTACATATTTTTACTTACTCTCTTGATGGCAAACACTTGTTCCAACCAACAGTTGTCCCTTTATACGCAGAAAAGCTCTGCGTCATAGCATCAAAAGCACTGTTCTTGCAGCTTTTTGGATCAGTCAATATGGCGGCAGCACCAGTTCCAAGATCACGTGACTTTGTTCGTGGTAAAAAACGTCAAAAGACGGACTGACAACTTTTTGCACTTGGGCTTAAAAAATATAGTTTATTTTTCTAAATTTTAACTATTTTGAGGCAGTCATTGTTTCCGACATGAACAAAAGAACATGAAACAACAAAAATTCATTGAGAGGTGAATTACCGCATCACCAACAATTTCACTGTTTTTTACAAACTTCATTGATATACATTAGGGGGCTAAGCCTCAACTTTTACCGACTGTTGTGAGTAAAATTAAAAAATCGACAGCAGCTGTTTAGAATGGCGTCTTGTGTGGCAGTCCTACAAATGGCGTCTTGTGTGGCAGTCCTACAATGTTTATGAAGGTTAGCAATGTGCTGCATTTATCAAGAAGACGAACTTCGTTGAAGTTTTCGATCAACAAGAATTTAAAGAAGTTGTTTTCAAATTTTCATCGATATGATGACACGTCTGTCTGATTTTTCATGGATATGTATAAAGTTCCTTTTTCTACAGTCTAGCTGTTATATACAACATCGTGTACAACCAAGATGACTTATTATGCTTTGCTACACTCTGCAATGGAAAGGAGAAATAAGTTTTATTTAATGTTTCAGAGAAGTTCCACCTCTTGTTCAAGACAGTGTTAAAACTGTGTTCGGAGGCTTGCCTCAAATAAAAAGTAAAGAATAAGTGAAACGACTTCTCTGCTATTTCTTGTTATGAGCATTGATTCTTTTGACAACGTTTTATGCAGCAAGTGTGCTTTTTCTATTTTGGTTTGTAGAAAACCAAACTTCTCTTGTAATAGCTCAATTAGATATAAGTGCCGCTTGAAATTTACCTTTTCGCGACATTTCTTAGTTGTTATTTTTTAAATTTTTGTAGCTATGTCCTTGTCGTGCAGGCCACAGACAAAAACAACTGGAAGAGCGAGCAAAACTTTTTCCAGATGGTTTTCCTCTTGATTCTATAAGAAGGAACCCTGTTTACCCAAGCCAAGGTGAGGATGCAGTGTTGGCGCAGCGCGCGCTGCAGGTTTCTTCAACCTCCCCATATGTAGCGAAAGCTCAGATGACAATAGGAAGCATATCGCTTTGAACGTCAGGCAGGCTAATGAAGATAAATACTGCTTGGCTGTTGCTTCCTGCTACAGATGGCAATCGGGTGTAAAGTTCACGAGCAAATAGTGACAAAAGTTACCGAAAAGTTTCGTTTGCGAAATGTGTGGAAGTAGCTATAACAAGTTTGTTGAATCATGTTAAGTGAGAGTCTGTACAAAATATTGAGACGGTTCTTTAAAAATTTGTTTTTTGTGATAAAAAACAACAACTTTGTAACATTTTTTCGTCGACAGAAGCAGTTTGAAGCTTATATATTTTTTTGCCTAACGTTGTTTGCAAAGACACAGCATGCGATCAATTACTGAGAGCAACGTCAAGCGGTCTTTAGTTTCGACAGATTTGGTGAAGAAATAACCAACTCATCTGCGCAAAGTCATCTGGACATTGCATTGCATACATACTGTACTTATCACCTTGTCAAGCCATTTTCATACAAACTTATTCATGCCGCAACATAGCAATTGACAGGAAACAAACGACTCGGCAGAGTTGCTTCTTAGTTTTTCCACAGAGTCTTGTCGACATCCTGGCAAGATGGTAAATGTTGCAAAAGCAGATTTTAAGCAACTTCGTTTGCCCTTAACACAATTTCCAGTCGTAAAGACCGCATGTACTTAGCACCTATAAAAAAGTTTAAAATTTGAATTAAATTTGGGCTTCCTTCTAGCGCCTTCACCAGGCTCTGTATTGAAATCTAGTGTCTAATTTGAACGTTTTGCAAGGTATGCGTCGTAAAAATTGTTTCTTTGTCGGTGTGGAAGTGAAGGGTAACATCCGGGTAACGTACTGTATGTTCCTGGATAATATCGCTGAACGCTGAAATGAACTTGTGTTGAACAAGTACATGTTTGACACAGGTTTGAAACCCGTTAAGCCTTCCTGCATGTAAAAGTGTAATTCTGACGGAGACCATTTTGCGAGCTAAGGTTTTTGTGAATGTGCCGCTGCCTGAGCGACAAATAAACTCTCTATTTTGATTATGAGGTTAAGGACGGTCTGTCAAGTGAAGGAGTGGTTGAAAATAAACTGAACGGTTTTGTTTTGTAAACCCACAGTGATTTAATTTGTTTGTTTGAAAGAACGCAGGTGAGAGTACCAGAGGCTTGGAATTAAGTGAGGTGAATCGTTTTGCAAGAATTGTTTCTCTGTTGTGCTGTTTGCAAGATAGCTTTCTTTGGCATAGACGGTGATAACTCCCGGTATCAGATGCAAACAAAGCTATCGTGAAATTTTCCTAGAGTAGGTCGATAAATTGGTTGTAGTCAATAAGCTAAGGGATGAGGCGAGGTCATGGATTGTTGCGGTAAGGCATCTTTTCTCATGTATTCACCCTCTGTTGTTGTGATGGTTGCATTCAAAGTGGTTTGGGTCGAACTTGTGTGAACTTTAAAGGAAAATAGTGGCAAGCCTTCGTGGTTAAGGTTTGGTCCGCACTGGTTTCGATATCGGACTGTGGTTAAGGTCGGACAGCTCTTCTTCGTTGTCCTTGTTTGTCAGTGGTTGTGAGTGACGTCAGTGACGACGTGGCTCACTGCGTTTGTTGTAGCTGACCATTCTTTGTGAAATTTTGTAGAAAAATCAGAAAGAACACGCATCACTTTGTAAGCGCCTTAAAATTGATATAACATTTTTTGACAGTAAATTCTTTTGTTTTTCTTTACTTTTTACTTGACTGGGAAATGTTTCTTCCGCAAAGGTCTGTAGACAGGATTGCTATATCGTGCTTATTTCTAAGATTTGTGCTTATTTTGAAAAACAATGTTGTGGAATACATCACTAGGCTTATTTCTAAGGCGATTGCTTATATCTTATTTATGATTCCATGGTAATGCCTCCCTGCATTCTCATTCGCAAAAATTTGTAATTTGCTTTTTCATTCGCAAAACTAAACTTGTCAATCGAAAGTGAAAAAAACTGTTGGTGAGGTACAACAAGCGTTTCTTCAAACCACATGCTTTCATTTCTGCCTTGAGCTATTAGTTATATTACGACTTATATGAATATGAGGTAATGATACCTCCTCAGCAGGCGAAATGCTTTGTTAAGATGCAATCTCTGATTTTTAGCTGTGAAAAAGTTTTTTTCTGCAGATTCTCGTATGTAGACTTTGTTGCATCCCGTGTCTTCATTCCATTGTGACATCACAAAATTTCATTCACGTGCAGTCTGCTGCATACGTTAATTTTCATTTTCATGATAGATTTCATTTTTAAAAAACGTTTTTTTTTCCGAAATGTGCTTATTTTTGGGTCCAGGAAGATGGTAACCCGGCTATAAACTATGTAATGAACCACAATTCCCCAAATAAGACCAGAGCACCACGGCTCAGTCGATAGTACGGCGACCTTGCTTGCTTTGGTCTAGCAGTCAAGTAGTCTTCAGCCAACTACTTATGTTACGCACTTGAGGGCGGCTCTTAATGTCGCTTTTATGATTTAAAATGAACTTTTTATTTGAGGCAGTGAGTGTCACTGTAAGTTGCCGAAAACGCTACGGGCAGCAATAGAAATGGCATTAAAATATAAAAGTTAGGTAAGGCCAGGCAAAGTGTTGGAAAATCTGGTAAAAACTCATTAACCCAAATCATTGTTCGTTGAAGACGAAGAGTGATGTCAGGAATCGTGGTTTTGTTTTATATGACATCATTGGTCGTCATGAAACCAGAAGACATTATTCTTTGTTTACGATGACAAAAGTGACACTCGTTGCTTGTTTATCACAAGTGTTATTGTGGTCAGATAATTTTGGATACGCTTGGCTTGCTGTTGCGTCATGCTTGCAATCCGACCACTCAGTGGAAGCCTTTTGCCAAAATTTACTTGGCTTAAAAGTACTTCACAGATGACACCTGGCCCTGCGCAGATTAGACACAGGGACCGGAGTGTTGCTTGTTGATTATATTACTGAAATCTCTGCAGCCCCTCAACACTTTGCGGCAAACCGACGAAGCCCCTTTTGCTTTTTCGTATTGATCTGAATTGGAACCACTTGGTCTTTTGTCGCTCAAACGACCATTTCGATGTATCCATGCGTAAAATCACGTGAAACTCGCACTGGTTATTCTAAACATTGCATTTACTGGCAAAGCAAGGTTTCGACTGGTGCCAATGCCACATCTAGAACAAGTTAAAAGACAAGTTGCTAACGCGGTGGGGTGAAGTGCGCCTCCACTCTTGTCACATCTTTTTTATGCGCTGGCAGACTCACTTGTCGCACAACCGCTGAAGAAGCTAGATGAAAAAACTTTCCATGAAAAGAGTGAAACGACAAAACGGCCAATAAATTTGTTCTACTTAAATATCAGTGGCGTACATTGTTAAAAACATCCTAGAAATTAATTTCTCTCATGCTGATAACTCGTTAAGAAGGTGTCTGTGAAGACGCGCTTTAATAGATTTGCCTCTTGATGGGAAGCGCTTGTTACAAATTTAATTAAAAGATACTTTTTTTCGCCAATATCTTGGCAACGACGTTCCCTCATCGCGGACGTATCACCCAGTTTTAGCTGCTGGTGTGGCAAGAGCTTCATCAGAAAGACAATTAAAGAAAGAACAACTCCCAAAACTCAAGGATCAACAGAATCAATCAATACTGGCATGGCGTCATTTTGGTTGCAAAAGCTGAACTGCTTCTATCTCAGTCACATTTCTGGGAGTTCTAACAACACTACGGCTCAAAACCCTTACAGCACCAACACAATTTTTTGTTTTTAGCTACAGTATTTGACAGACATTTGGTTTTCCATTGTGGCCTCAACCATTTGTATGTTCGGATTGAAAATGTTTTGAAAACGACGGTTAAAATGTAGTTTCAACTACCAGCTTTAACATGTTAAAATTTTTGTGTTAATTGGCCTCCGCATGGTGTTGTCATAGCAGTAGCTTGCAGTTTAGTCGCAGGATGGCGCACTATTTTGAACAAGTACTTCTAAGAGACGATCGATTTAACAGTGACATTTTTTGTCTTTTTACAGTCTGTGCGTGGCTGACGTATAAACCATTGTAGCTGCATTTTACAAAGTGTGCTTTGTGTGAGTTTGAAGATGAATCCAGTAATCTACAGTAAGTTCATGTTAAAGTTTTGGCCTTCTGCCAACAAACTTCCCTTCACCCAACTACACTGTTGCTAAAATTAAATTCCAGTTTCATGAACTTAGACAATATTTTCTTCATTTATCAAAATGATTACTTAATGGTGCTCCGTTAATGATTAACACAAACCACCTTATGAACCGAAATAATCCGACCCGCGCCGTCCCCGCAACATGAAATATGATCCCCAGCTATACAAAAGCTTTCTGTGAAGCACTGCTATCGCTACTGGTGCTTTGCGTCACAATCATTAATCTGCTGCCAAACCGCACTGCCTCCAGATATCAAAAAGCAATTTGATCATCTGGCGTTGGAGGACATTCCAATCATACCAGCGCATTAAGTTTGACTTTGCTCTGTCTATAATACGAATTTGAGGCAGCTTCTTTGGTGAGTTGCGATGACAACATTTCATTTCTTACAAACACGAACAGAGCTCATCAACAGGAATGGAATAATCAGCTCGCTTTTCTGTATAAGGATAAATTGTCAACCATTGGATTGGCACAAGCCAAAGGCTGTGTTTCAGTTGTTATCGAACTAAGTCAAATAGTTTTGTAGAATATTTGTATTTCTATAAATGCAAAGAGTTCTGTGTCGTAACAAGAAAAACGTTTGCTTTAAAATTCACTATTTACGCATTTACGTATAGAAATGCATTTTCGCAGTGCTTGTTTCTTCCGCTCACCCGAAGAAATTCACGACCAGTTGTTTTTACATTCAATCGTTCGAAAACCATTTAAAGCAAATGCTCTATATCAAAGTTAAGTAATTCCCAGGAATAATTATTAAAAATTAACTGTGTTTTTACGTACATGTTAAGTAAAATGCGGGCATGGTTTACTTTGTGTTCTAGCTGTGGTTCCCCAAACTACGGTTTGTCCCCGCAAGACATTCTGCATACAAGGTACGGCGTAATGGAGATGAATTTAAAAACAATTTTGAAAAGTTGACACGAAGATTGTAGATTGTTTTGTTTGTCAAAACATCAAGTAGTCACTGTGAGTCAAATGGAAGAAGAAAGTTTCAGTATCTGCATGCAACCTCTTTTCTTAAGCTCATTAGGCAACTAGCAATTCATCAACTCTGGTTCAAAAGTAGATGAGGCCAAAAAAAGTTGAGAGAGCTCTGATAGTTTGGGTGGATTCGCTGAATGCATAACTTGGAGCAAATACTTTTTCGACATTCACTAGTTTTTCAAATATACCTTATGACTAAGGCCAAGTGTTGCTAACACGGAATTTTTAAGAAAAAGTTTTGAGCCAACAAGCTCTGTCACTTTCGTGACCACTTTATCACGCTGTGGTTTCTACTTTACAGAAATGTTTGAGGGACGCGTTGCAACAAGACTTTACGTTTTCACTGCTTCTTTTCAGATTCCAAATTTGGAAGAATATTTCAAATATGCCACAGGCTATTTTTCCACAGCGAGTCAGCTGCAGCGCTGTTTCAGCAGTCTGCTGTATATCACAATCAAGGTGGTCAGAAATTTCTGAGACGCCAGTTTATATTTAGTTTCAAGGCTTCTGTGAAAACTCCGAACATTAGGAGTGAACATTTTCTGACGAAAGATTTTAGAATTCCGTGAATCGATTTCGTTCGTTTATCAAACACTTTGATATAATGGGTGTGGCACGATGTAATGGGCGTGTCATGACAATCGCAACAAGAAAATGTTAAAAGTTCGTGTGATCAGAGTTAAGATCTTAGATGGATGCATTGTGGGAATTTTAATCATTTCAAATTCTCGTGTTCTTTGCACAAACCCACCTTCTATGCCTTTAATAAAAACCTGAACTCCTATACTTTTTATAGTTAGGATTTATGGACTACGTAAATGTAATTTATGTTTTTAGTTTTGCTACGTCACAGCTGCGAAGTTTGTATTCACCTCAATGAAGCTCCAATTTGCTTGTAACGTGTACTGACGCAATTGATAAAGCTGACATGGATACTGATCTGATAAACATTGTACGCATCCATAGACAATCAAGATTACAGCAGCATAAAAATGAAATCCATGAAAAAGTAAAAAGTTGGGTTTTTCGTTGAAGCAAGTAAATCATAAAGAATAATGCTTTCAGCTGCTATTAGTTTAAATGTGAGTAGTTATTAGTTTAAATGTGAGGGGTATTTAGCAAAGGCCTGCTTATCGTCCAGATTTATCTAAATTCATTGGCAAGAATTCTTAAAATTTTCGCAAGAGCAGTGTTTCACGCTTAGTTTATTGAAGTTTTCCGATTTTCTGATAATGCTAAAAAGAGCATTTCGCAAACACGGTACGCAAAAATCATACGTCGAACAAGGTATCCAGACATCTGCCACCTAGGACAATCTCCACGCAGGGCAACTGCCACACAGACAACTGCCACCTAGCATAACTGCCATCTGGGAC
>JGI24022J15233_10002987_pt1 | contig 16383 bp, 3 predicted proteins | sample Ectturendosymbi2_FD_15233 | JGI IMG/M metagenome (IMG submission 15233)
ACTATAAAAAATACTACCCTCTATGTTTTTTCTTATTCTATATAAAATTTTCCTTTGCAAAAATTGATCTCTTTTTCTAGAAAAATTTTTTGCAAGCAAAAAACATTTTTTTTTAGAATTTTTCATAATATCAGAAGATAAACTGGAAAATTCCAGAAAACACTTTTCTTTTAAAAGAAATTTTCTTAAAAAATTTTTATAAAATGTTCTATTCCATATAGATAAATAACATTGTTTTTTATATATATAAAATAAAGAAGCAATGGTAATTCCCCCATTTGAACGAAAAGAATTCCAATGTTTTATTGTTTGATTTTTTTGATAATTATTTCCCTTCCTAGACCAAACATCCCATAAATAAAATCCTTTCAAACCCGAATTAAAATTATGCAACGCCATACCTACTTTTATCCAATCATCATAAACAATAGAAGAAGACATATTAGATAATATGTTCCGTATATTCTTCTCAGTAAAGAGTTTTCTATCCTGAAATACTTTCTTTCTTTTTCGTAAAGATTTATTACTCTCTAATATTCTTTTTTTTTTCTTAAATATTTTTCTTTCTTGAAATATTTTTTTTTTCTGAAAATAAAAAATATTAGATTTTTTGATTAGATGATCTAAAATTAATTTAGGACACTCAATTTGAGGAAATCTTTCTAGATTATGTAAAAACCAAGTATATGTACCCTTTTCTGTTTTACTAAAAGGAATTACACATTGCATTCCCCGTGTTAAAAAATCTATTCCTGGATAATCTTGTAACAACTTATAAAATTTTCTTCCTTGATACAATTCAGGTATAGTTAAATAAATATGAAAACCACCAGAAGGTGTTAATACCGTAGGCTGAAAATAGACTTTCATATCCTTCAAAAAAGATGCAAAACTTTTATCTCCTCCATTTCTAGGATCAACATCTATAACTAAATCTGAATCCCCTAAAACCCATCCAATATTCCCTGAATATTCCAATAATTTTGTAATGGATATTACTTTTTTTTGCCAATTCTTAAAAAAAGGAACCTTTCCGCGCAATAATGTTAATTTTTTTTGTTGATTTAAAAAAAGATTAATGGTAGAATGAATCTGTTTCATTGGTTTATTTACCTACTAAAATTTCAAATAAGGATTTGTAGGTAAATATACCACAAACAATAAAGAAATCAAATCAAAAATTATAAAAAAAATTACATATTTAAAATATCTACACATTAAAATTATTGACAAAAATAAAAAAATATATATAAAATAGAATTTATATGAATTCTATAAATTCTCAAGGAGAAAAAATATGTTTCCTATAGATTTTTTATTACATAACTTTTTATGGTGGATAGCAAATATTGGAACCGGTCCATTCATAGGAAATTAGTATAGATATTTAATTTAATAAAAAATTTTTCTTTTAAATATTTTTTATTCATTAAAAATAAAGCAAAGCGAGAAAGAATCATGTTTGTTTGGATATTTGGATACTTATTAGCACAATTAATATCTGTAGATACATTTTTTATTATTCACACAGGACTTCATCCACACAGATAGAAATATTTTCAAAATATTGTCCAACGTAAAAAAATAAAATTATAAAAATGTTCTAAAGAAAAAAATCCCATGGATTTTCATAATCCTTGCTTTTCTGAAAACTAAGAAATTCCGGGCAATCTTTCTTAGCCTTGCACCATTGACAAGTTTTATCTCCAGGAATTCTAGGCGCATTAATTTGCAATGCATTCTTTGCCTTTTCTGTAACCCATTCTCCAAAATGCAAAATCTGTTCTTTAGTATAAATACTATATCCCGTATTAGAAATACGTGGTTGAACAATATGCAAGTAAAAAAAATTACAAGAATATTTTTTAGAATATTCTTGATACAATCCTAATGCATACAATTGCAATTGCGTATTATGTTTAAAATTTACCCAAGATCTCCCATATTTAAAATCAAAAATATGTATTACATCCGAATTCAAAAGAACACAATCTACCGTTCCAAAACCTTCTGGAACAAAACGTGAATATGATACCACTTTCTCTACAAGAATCCTTGATTCAAGGTTCCGAAATTTCTGAATGTAATCAATATATTTCTGTATAAACTTAGCCATATTTACAGTAATAGAGAAATCAATATTCTTAGAATTAACATAGTTAAAAGGATTCTCAGAATTTAAAAGACAAATTTCTGCTACAGAATGTGCTAATATTCCTTCTTTTGCATACGAAGAAACTATATCTGGATATCCTTCTTCTGCTGAAATAGAACCAGGACAATGTATCCATCTATACGATCCAGATGCAGATAACTTTGCATGAACTGGCATATATCATAAAACTCTTAAAAAAAATTTACAAAATAAAATTATCAAAATTTTTATTTATTATTCTCTAAAATAGATTTTCCAAAAAAAAATAAAACAAAACAAATCCCAATAAATAAAAACCATGAGTTATTCTTTATCGACAAAAAAGCTAAATTAAGATATTTCTTAAAATTTTATGTAAAATTAACAAATATCAAAAATATTAAAAAGAAAAATATTCATGTATACCTTTTTATTTTATACCACAAAACTTTTTTCTTACTCCTAAATATACTAAATATTTATCAAAAAAAAACCTACAATCCTGGCATAATGATTTTGTCATAAAACATAAAAATAAAAAATTCGGTAATATCAATAAATCCATTAAATAATAATCAATACTCCTTTTTTATAAAAACTGAATCAAAATTACACCAATTCTAAAATTCCAAAAATATCTAAAAAAAATAAAATCAAAACAATTTTTAAATCCGTTCAATCTTTAAAAAATCAAAAAAAATATAAAAATAAATACTATATTCTTTTTTTAAGGTTTAAAAAAAATATCTAATTAATTAATTAATTAATAACTAAACCAAAAATATCTAAAACCTTATGATAATCAAAAAAAAATTAAAAAAACTTTAAAACAAAAATTTATATATATATTTTTATATAACCTTATCTAATAACTTCCATAAAACTCTACAAAAAAAAAAATAAAATTAAAAAAATTTAATATAGAAATAAATATTTTAAAAAAAAATAATATCAAATATCTTTATTTTCTCATAAATAAAAAACTTAAAAATTCAAATTAAAATCTGATTAAAAAACAAAAAACTTAGCAAGGAGGATAATGAGGAAAATGTGAAAAACTAGTCAATAAAAAAAGCGCTAACCAATAAACCATAATAAACACCTCCTTAAAAAAAAATTATAAAAGTATATTAGCCCTAATCATTAAAATAAAATTACGCAATATGTGGTACTAAAGAATAAATCCACAAAGCAAGTAAAAATAAACCCATAGCTTTCAAACTCCTATCGTTTTCTTTTTTTCAAAAAAGGAGAAAAAAACAAAATTCTTCTCCTCAACCCCAAAATTAGTATACACCCTTTCTCTCCTCTTTTCAACCCCCTTGTGGAGTATTTTTTTTTTCTTTTCTTTTTCTTTTATCCCCTTTTCTTTTTCTTTTCTTTTTTTTCTTCCCTCTTTTGAAGAAATGCCCTTCAAATTAAAAACTAATATTTCACCCCTAAAATCAAAAGAATATTTTTTCATTTCTTCCTCTTACCTCAAAAAAATCTCCTATAAAAAAACATAAAAAAAATAAATAAAACAAAATTTAAGAAAAAAAAAAGAATAAAGAGAAAAAAGAAGAATTAGAATAAAAAAAAGCTAAATAAAAAACACAAGAAATCCCTTCCATAAAATAAAAAAATTTTATAAAGTATTTCTCTGAAAAATAATAAAAATAAAGATATCAACTAACTATAATATAGTTTTATAATAAAAAAATATTCGGAGAATTTATACGGTATTCATACCTCTTAACCTTTTTTCTATGCTGTAGATTTGCATATAAAAATCTTTTTTGTAACTTCTGAAAAATTAAATTTTTACTATAAAAAATACTACCCTCTATGTTTTTTCTTATTCTATATAAAATTTTCCTTTGCAAAAATTGATCTCTTTTTCTAGAAAAATTTTTTGCAAGCAAAAAACATTTTTTTTTAGAATTTTTCATAATATCAGAAGATAAACTGGAAAATTCCAGAAAACACTTTTCTTTTAAAAGAAATTTTCTTAAAAAATTTTTATAAAATGTTCTATTCCATATAGATAAATAACATTGTTTTTTATATATATAAAATAAAGAAGCAATGGTAATTCCCCCATTTGAACGAAAAGAATTCCAATGTTTTATTGTTTGATTTTTTTGATAATTATTTCCCTTCCTAGACCAAACATCCCATAAATAAAATCCTTTCAAACCCGAATTAAAATTATGCAACGCCATACCTACTTTTATCCAATCATCATAAACAATAGAAGAAGACATATTAGATAATATGTTCCGTATATTCTTCTCAGTAAAGAGTTTTCTATCCTGAAATACTTTCTTTCTTTTTCGTAAAGATTTATTACTCTCTAATATTCTTTTTTTTTTCTTAAATATTTTTCTTTCTTGAAATATTTTTTTTTTCTGAAAATAAAAAATATTAGATTTTTTGATTAGATGATCTAAAATTAATTTAGGACACTCAATTTGAGGAAATCTTTCTAGATTATGTAAAAACCAAGTATATGTACCCTTTTCTGTTTTACTAAAAGGAATTACACATTGCATTCCCCGTGTTAAAAAATCTATTCCTGGATAATCTTGTAACAACTTATAAAATTTTCTTCCTTGATACAATTCAGGTATAGTTAAATAAATATGAAAACCACCAGAAGGTGTTAATACCGTAGGCTGAAAATAGACTTTCATATCCTTCAAAAAAGATGCAAAACTTTTATCTCCTCCATTTCTAGGATCAACATCTATAACTAAATCTGAATCCCCTAAAACCCATCCAATATTCCCTGAATATTCCAATAATTTTGTAATGGATATTACTTTTTTTTGCCAATTCTTAAAAAAAGGAACCTTTCCGCGCAATAATGTTAATTTTTTTTGTTGATTTAAAAAAAGATTAATGGTAGAATGAATCTGTTTCATTGGTTTATTTACCTACTAAAATTTCAAATAAGGATTTGTAGGTAAATATACCACAAACAATAAAGAAATCAAATCAAAAATTATAAAAAAAATTACATATTTAAAATATCTACACATTAAAATTATTGACAAAAATAAAAAAATATATATAAAATAGAATTTATATGAATTCTATAAATTCTCAAGGAGAAAAAATATGTTTCCTATAGATTTTTTATTACATAACTTTTTATGGTGGATAGCAAATATTGGAACCGGTCCATTCATAGGAAATTAGTATAGATATTTAATTTAATAAAAAATTTTTCTTTTAAATATTTTTTATTCATTAAAAATAAAGCAAAGCGAGAAAGAATCATGTTTGTTTGGATATTTGGATACTTATTAGCACAATTAATATCTGTAGATACATTTTTTATTATTCACACAGGACTTCATCCACACAGATAGAAATATTTTCAAAATATTGTCCAACGTAAAAAAATAAAATTATAAAAATGTTCTAAAGAAAAAAATCCCATGGATTTTCATAATCCTTGCTTTTCTGAAAACTAAGAAATTCCGGGCAATCTTTCTTAGCCTTGCACCATTGACAAGTTTTATCTCCAGGAATTCTAGGCGCATTAATTTGCAATGCATTCTTTGCCTTTTCTGTAACCCATTCTCCAAAATGCAAAATCTGTTCTTTAGTATAAATACTATATCCCGTATTAGAAATACGTGGTTGAACAATATGCAAGTAAAAAAAATTACAAGAATATTTTTTAGAATATTCTTGATACAATCCTAATGCATACAATTGCAATTGCGTATTATGTTTAAAATTTACCCAAGATCTCCCATATTTAAAATCAAAAATATGTATTACATCCGAATTCAAAAGAACACAATCTACCGTTCCAAAACCTTCTGGAACAAAACGTGAATATGATACCACTTTCTCTACAAGAATCCTTGATTCAAGGTTCCGAAATTTCTGAATGTAATCAATATATTTCTGTATAAACTTAGCCATATTTACAGTAATAGAGAAATCAATATTCTTAGAATTAACATAGTTAAAAGGATTCTCAGAATTTAAAAGACAAATTTCTGCTACAGAATGTGCTAATATTCCTTCTTTTGCATACGAAGAAACTATATCTGGATATCCTTCTTCTGCTGAAATAGAACCAGGACAATGTATCCATCTATACGATCCAGATGCAGATAACTTTGCATGAACTGGCATATATCATAAAACTCTTAAAAAAAATTTACAAAATAAAATTATCAAAATTTTTATTTATTATTCTCTAAAATAGATTTTCCAAAAAAAAATAAAACAAAACAAATCCCAATAAATAAAAACCATGAGTTATTCTTTATCGACAAAAAAGCTAAATTAAGATATTTCTTAAAATTTTATGTAAAATTAACAAATATCAAAAATATTAAAAAGAAAAATATTCATGTATACCTTTTTATTTTATACCACAAAACTTTTTTCTTACTCCTAAATATACTAAATATTTATCAAAAAAAAACCTACAATCCTGGCATAATGATTTTGTCATAAAACATAAAAATAAAAAATTCGGTAATATCAATAAATCCATTAAATAATAATCAATACTCCTTTTTTATAAAAACTGAATCAAAATTACACCAATTCTAAAATTCCAAAAATATCTAAAAAAAATAAAATCAAAACAATTTTTAAATCCGTTCAATCTTTAAAAAATCAAAAAAAATATAAAAATAAATACTATATTCTTTTTTTAAGGTTTAAAAAAAATATCTAATTAATTAATTAATTAATAACTAAACCAAAAATATCTAAAACCTTATGATAATCAAAAAAAAATTAAAAAAACTTTAAAACAAAAATTTATATATATATTTTTATATAACCTTATCTAATAACTTCCATAAAACTCTACAAAAAAAAAAATAAAATTAAAAAAATTTAATATAGAAATAAATATTTTAAAAAAAAATAATATCAAATATCTTTATTTTCTCATAAATAAAAAACTTAAAAATTCAAATTAAAATCTGATTAAAAAACAAAAAACTTAGCAAGGAGGATAATGAGGAAAATGTGAAAAACTAGTCAATAAAAAAAGCGCTAACCAATAAACCATAATAAACACCTCCTTAAAAAAAAATTATAAAAGTATATTAGCCCTAATCATTAAAATAAAATTACGCAATATGTGGTACTAAAGAATAAATCCACAAAGCAAGTAAAAATAAACCCATAGCTTTCAAACTCCTATCGTTTTCTTTTTTTCAAAAAAGGAGAAAAAAACAAAATTCTTCTCCTCAACCCCAAAATTAGTATACACCCTTTCTCTCCTCTTTTCAACCCCCTTGTGGAGTATTTTTTTTTTCTTTTCTTTTTCTTTTATCCCCTTTTCTTTTTCTTTTCTTTTTTTTCTTCCCTCTTTTGAAGAAATGCCCTTCAAATTAAAAACTAATATTTCACCCCTAAAATCAAAAGAATATTTTTTCATTTCTTCCTCTTACCTCAAAAAAATCTCCTATAAAAAAACATAAAAAAAATAAATAAAACAAAATTTAAGAAAAAAAAAAGAATAAAGAGAAAAAAGAAGAATTAGAATAAAAAAAAGCTAAATAAAAAACACAAGAAATCCCTTCCATAAAATAAAAAAATTTTATAAAGTATTTCTCTGAAAAATAATAAAAATAAAGATATCAACTAACTATAATATAGTTTTATAATAAAAAAATATTCGGAGAATTTATACGGTATTCATACCTCTTAACCTTTTTTCTATGCTGTAGATTTGCATATAAAAATCTTTTTTGTAACTTCTGAAAAATTAAATTTTTACTATAAAAAATACTACCCTCTATGTTTTTTCTTATTCTATATAAAATTTTCCTTTGCAAAAATTGATCTCTTTTTCTAGAAAAATTTTTTGCAAGCAAAAAACATTTTTTTTTAGAATTTTTCATAATATCAGAAGATAAACTGGAAAATTCCAGAAAACACTTTTCTTTTAAAAGAAATTTTCTTAAAAAATTTTTATAAAATGTTCTATTCCATATAGATAAATAACATTGTTTTTTATATATATAAAATAAAGAAGCAATGGTAATTCCCCCATTTGAACGAAAAGAATTCCAATGTTTTATTGTTTGATTTTTTTGATAATTATTTCCCTTCCTAGACCAAACATCCCATAAATAAAATCCTTTCAAACCCGAATTAAAATTATGCAACGCCATACCTACTTTTATCCAATCATCATAAACAATAGAAGAAGACATATTAGATAATATGTTCCGTATATTCTTCTCAGTAAAGAGTTTTCTATCCTGAAATACTTTCTTTCTTTTTCGTAAAGATTTATTACTCTCTAATATTCTTTTTTTTTTCTTAAATATTTTTCTTTCTTGAAATATTTTTTTTTTCTGAAAATAAAAAATATTAGATTTTTTGATTAGATGATCTAAAATTAATTTAGGACACTCAATTTGAGGAAATCTTTCTAGATTATGTAAAAACCAAGTATATGTACCCTTTTCTGTTTTACTAAAAGGAATTACACATTGCATTCCCCGTGTTAAAAAATCTATTCCTGGATAATCTTGTAACAACTTATAAAATTTTCTTCCTTGATACAATTCAGGTATAGTTAAATAAATATGAAAACCACCAGAAGGTGTTAATACCGTAGGCTGAAAATAGACTTTCATATCCTTCAAAAAAGATGCAAAACTTTTATCTCCTCCATTTCTAGGATCAACATCTATAACTAAATCTGAATCCCCTAAAACCCATCCAATATTCCCTGAATATTCCAATAATTTTGTAATGGATATTACTTTTTTTTGCCAATTCTTAAAAAAAGGAACCTTTCCGCGCAATAATGTTAATTTTTTTTGTTGATTTAAAAAAAGATTAATGGTAGAATGAATCTGTTTCATTGGTTTATTTACCTACTAAAATTTCAAATAAGGATTTGTAGGTAAATATACCACAAACAATAAAGAAATCAAATCAAAAATTATAAAAAAAATTACATATTTAAAATATCTACACATTAAAATTATTGACAAAAATAAAAAAATATATATAAAATAGAATTTATATGAATTCTATAAATTCTCAAGGAGAAAAAATATGTTTCCTATAGATTTTTTATTACATAACTTTTTATGGTGGATAGCAAATATTGGAACCGGTCCATTCATAGGAAATTAGTATAGATATTTAATTTAATAAAAAATTTTTCTTTTAAATATTTTTTATTCATTAAAAATAAAGCAAAGCGAGAAAGAATCATGTTTGTTTGGATATTTGGATACTTATTAGCACAATTAATATCTGTAGATACATTTTTTATTATTCACACAGGACTTCATCCACACAGATAGAAATATTTTCAAAATATTGTCCAACGTAAAAAAATAAAATTATAAAAATGTTCTAAAGAAAAAAATCCCATGGATTTTCATAATCCTTGCTTTTCTGAAAACTAAGAAATTCCGGGCAATCTTTCTTAGCCTTGCACCATTGACAAGTTTTATCTCCAGGAATTCTAGGCGCATTAATTTGCAATGCATTCTTTGCCTTTTCTGTAACCCATTCTCCAAAATGCAAAATCTGTTCTTTAGTATAAATACTATATCCCGTATTAGAAATACGTGGTTGAACAATATGCAAGTAAAAAAAATTACAAGAATATTTTTTAGAATATTCTTGATACAATCCTAATGCATACAATTGCAATTGCGTATTATGTTTAAAATTTACCCAAGATCTCCCATATTTAAAATCAAAAATATGTATTACATCCGAATTCAAAAGAACACAATCTACCGTTCCAAAACCTTCTGGAACAAAACGTGAATATGATACCACTTTCTCTACAAGAATCCTTGATTCAAGGTTCCGAAATTTCTGAATGTAATCAATATATTTCTGTATAAACTTAGCCATATTTACAGTAATAGAGAAATCAATATTCTTAGAATTAACATAGTTAAAAGGATTCTCAGAATTTAAAAGACAAATTTCTGCTACAGAATGTGCTAATATTCCTTCTTTTGCATACGAAGAAACTATATCTGGATATCCTTCTTCTGCTGAAATAGAACCAGGACAATGTATCCATCTATACGATCCAGATGCAGATAACTTTGCATGAACTGGCATATATCATAAAACTCTTAAAAAAAATTTACAAAATAAAATTATCAAAATTTTTATTTATTATTCTCTAAAATAGATTTTCCAAAAAAAAATAAAACAAAACAAATCCCAATAAATAAAAACCATGAGTTATTCTTTATCGACAAAAAAGCTAAATTAAGATATTTCTTAAAATTTTATGTAAAATTAACAAATATCAAAAATATTAAAAAGAAAAATATTCATGTATACCTTTTTATTTTATACCACAAAACTTTTTTCTTACTCCTAAATATACTAAATATTTATCAAAAAAAAACCTACAATCCTGGCATAATGATTTTGTCATAAAACATAAAAATAAAAAATTCGGTAATATCAATAAATCCATTAAATAATAATCAATACTCCTTTTTTATAAAAACTGAATCAAAATTACACCAATTCTAAAATTCCAAAAATATCTAAAAAAAATAAAATCAAAACAATTTTTAAATCCGTTCAATCTTTAAAAAATCAAAAAAAATATAAAAATAAATACTATATTCTTTTTTTAAGGTTTAAAAAAAATATCTAATTAATTAATTAATTAATAACTAAACCAAAAATATCTAAAACCTTATGATAATCAAAAAAAAATTAAAAAAACTTTAAAACAAAAATTTATATATATATTTTTATATAACCTTATCTAATAACTTCCATAAAACTCTACAAAAAAAAAAATAAAATTAAAAAAATTTAATATAGAAATAAATATTTTAAAAAAAAATAATATCAAATATCTTTATTTTCTCATAAATAAAAAACTTAAAAATTCAAATTAAAATCTGATTAAAAAACAAAAAACTTAGCAAGGAGGATAATGAGGAAAATGTGAAAAACTAGTCAATAAAAAAAGCGCTAACCAATAAACCATAATAAACACCTCCTTAAAAAAAAATTATAAAAGTATATTAGCCCTAATCATTAAAATAAAATTACGCAATATGTGGTACTAAAGAATAAATCCACAAAGCAAGTAAAAATAAACCCATAGCTTTCAAACTCCTATCGTTTTCTTTTTTTCAAAAAAGGAGAAAAAAACAAAATTCTTCTCCTCAACCCCAAAATTAGTATACACCCTTTCTCTCCTCTTTTCAACCCCCTTGTGGAGTATTTTTTTTTTCTTTTCTTTTTCTTTTATCCCCTTTTCTTTTTCTTTTCTTTTTTTTCTTCCCTCTTTTGAAGAAATGCCCTTCAAATTAAAAACTAATATTTCACCCCTAAAATCAAAAGAATATTTTTTCATTTCTTCCTCTTACCTCAAAAAAATCTCCTATAAAAAAACATAAAAAAAATAAATAAAACAAAATTTAAGAAAAAAAAAAGAATAAAGAGAAAAAAGAAGAATTAGAATAAAAAAAAGCTAAATAAAAAACACAAGAAATCCCTTCCATAAAATAAAAAAATTTTATAAAGTATTTCTCTGAAAAATAATAAAAATAAAGATATCAACTAACTATAATATAGTTTTATAATAAAAAAATATTCGGAGAATTTATACGGTATTCATACCTCTTAACCTTTTTTCTATGCTGTAGATTTGCATATAAAAATCTTTTTTGTAACTTCTGAAAAATTAAATTTTTACTATAAAAAATACTACCCTCTATGTTTTTTCTTATTCTATATAAAATTTTCCTTTGCAAAAATTGATCTCTTTTTCTAGAAAAATTTTTTGCAAGCAAAAAACATTTTTTTTTAGAATTTTTCATAATATCAGAAGATAAACTGGAAAATTCCAGAAAACACTTTTCTTTTAAAAGAAATTTTCTTAAAAAATTTTTATAAAATGTTCTATTCCATATAGATAAATAACATTGTTTTTTATATATATAAAATAAAGAAGCAATGGTAATTCCCCCATTTGAACGAAAAGAATTCCAATGTTTTATTGTTTGATTTTTTTGATAATTATTTCCCTTCCTAGACCAAACATCCCATAAATAAAATCCTTTCAAACCCGAATTAAAATTATGCAACGCCATACCTACTTTTATCCAATCATCATAAACAATAGAAGAAGACATATTAGATAATATGTTCCGTATATTCTTCTCAGTAAAGAGTTTTCTATCCTGAAATACTTTCTTTCTTTTTCGTAAAGATTTATTACTCTCTAATATTCTTTTTTTTTTCTTAAATATTTTTCTTTCTTGAAATATTTTTTTTTTCTGAAAATAAAAAATATTAGATTTTTTGATTAGATGATCTAAAATTAATTTAGGACACTCAATTTGAGGAAATCTTTCTAGATTATGTAAAAACCAAGTATATGTACCCTTTTCTGTTTTACTAAAAGGAATTACACATTGCATTCCCCGTGTTAAAAAATCTATTCCTGGATAATCTTGTAACAACTTATAAAATTTTCTTCCTTGATACAATTCAGGTATAGTTAAATAAATATGAAAACCACCAGAAGGTGTTAATACCGTAGGCTGAAAATAGACTTTCATATCCTTCAAAAAAGATGCAAAACTTTTATCTCCTCCATTTCTAGGATCAACATCTATAACTAAATCTGAATCCCCTAAAACCCATCCAATATTCCCTGAATATTCCAATAATTTTGTAATGGATATTACTTTTTTTTGCCAATTCTTAAAAAAAGGAACCTTTCCGCGCAATAATGTTAATTTTTTTTGTTGATTTAAAAAAAGATTAATGGTAGAATGAATCTGTTTCATTGGTTTATTTACCTACTAAAATTTCAAATAAGGATTTGTAGGTAAATATACCACAAACAATAAAGAAATCAAATCAAAAATTATAAAAAAAATTACATATTTAAAATATCTACACATTAAAATTATTGACAAAAATAAAAAAATATATATAAAATAGAATTTATATGAATTCTATAAATTCTCAAGGAGAAAAAATATGTTTCCTATAGATTTTTTATTACATAACTTTTTATGGTGGATAGCAAATATTGGAACCGGTCCATTCATAGGAAATTAGTATAGATATTTAATTTAATAAAAAATTTTTCTTTTAAATATTTTTTATTCATTAAAAATAAAGCAAAGCGAGAAAGAATCATGTTTGTTTGGATATTTGGATACTTATTAGCACAATTAATATCTGTAGATACATTTTTTATTATTCACACAGGACTTCATCCACACAGATAGAAATATTTTCAAAATATTGTCCAACGTAAAAAAATAAAATTATAAAAATGTTCTAAAGAAAAAAATCCCATGGATTTTCATAATCCTTGCTTTTCTGAAAACTAAGAAATTCCGGGCAATCTTTCTTAGCCTTGCACCATTGACAAGTTTTATCTCCAGGAATTCTAGGCGCATTAATTTGCAATGCATTCTTTGCCTTTTCTGTAACCCATTCTCCAAAATGCAAAATCTGTTCTTTAGTATAAATACTATATCCCGTATTAGAAATACGTGGTTGAACAATATGCAAGTAAAAAAAATTACAAGAATATTTTTTAGAATATTCTTGATACAATCCTAATGCATACAATTGCAATTGCGTATTATGTTTAAAATTTACCCAAGATCTCCCATATTTAAAATCAAAAATATGTATTACATCCGAATTCAAAAGAACACAATCTACCGTTCCAAAACCTTCTGGAACAAAACGTGAATATGATACCACTTTCTCTACAAGAATCCTTGATTCAAGGTTCCGAAATTTCTGAATGTAATCAATATATTTCTGTATAAACTTAGCCATATTTACAGTAATAGAGAAATCAATATTCTTAGAATTAACATAGTTAAAAGGATTCTCAGAATTTAAAAGACAAATTTCTGCTACAGAATGTGCTAATATTCCTTCTTTTGCATACGAAGAAACTATATCTGGATATCCTTCTTCTGCTGAAATAGAACCAGGACAATGTATCCATCTATACGATCCAGATGCAGATAACTTTGCATGAACTGGCATATATCATAAAACTCTTAAAAAAAATTTACAAAATAAAATTATCAAAATTTTTATTTATTATTCTCTAAAATAGATTTTCCAAAAAAAAATAAAACAAAACAAATCCCAATAAATAAAAACCATGAGTTATTCTTTATCGACAAAAAAGCTAAATTAAGATATTTCTTAAAATTTTATGTAAAATTAACAAATATCAAAAATATTAAAAAGAAAAATATTCATGTATACCTTTTTATTTTATACCACAAAACTTTTTTCTTACTCCTAAATATACTAAATATTTATCAAAAAAAAACCTACAATCCTGGCATAATGATTTTGTCATAAAACATAAAAATAAAAAATTCGGTAATATCAATAAATCCATTAAATAATAATCAATACTCCTTTTTTATAAAAACTGAATCAAAATTACACCAATTCTAAAATTCCAAAAATATCTAAAAAAAATAAAATCAAAACAATTTTTAAATCCGTTCAATCTTTAAAAAATCAAAAAAAATATAAAAATAAATACTATATTCTTTTTTTAAGGTTTAAAAAAAATATCTAATTAATTAATTAATTAATAACTAAACCAAAAATATCTAAAACCTTATGATAATCAAAAAAAAATTAAAAAAACTTTAAAACAAAAATTTATATATATATTTTTATATAACCTTATCTAATAACTTCCATAAAACTCTACAAAAAAAAAAATAAAATTAAAAAAATTTAATATAGAAATAAATATTTTAAAAAAAAATAATATCAAATATCTTTATTTTCTCATAAATAAAAAACTTAAAAATTCAAATTAAAATCTGATTAAAAAACAAAAAACTTAGCAAGGAGGATAATGAGGAAAATGTGAAAAACTAGTCAATAAAAAAAGCGCTAACCAATAAACCATAATAAACACCTCCTTAAAAAAAAATTATAAAAGTATATTAGCCCTAATCATTAAAATAAAATTACGCAATATGTGGTACTAAAGAATAAATCCACAAAGCAAGTAAAAATAAACCCATAGCTTTCAAACTCCTATCGTTTTCTTTTTTTCAAAAAAGGAGAAAAAAACAAAATTCTTCTCCTCAACCCCAAAATTAGTATACACCCTTTCTCTCCTCTTTTCAACCCCCTTGTGGAGTATTTTTTTTTTCTTTTCTTTTTCTTTTATCCCCTTTTCTTTTTCTTTTCTTTTTTTTCTTCCCTCTTTTGAAGAAATGCCCTTCAAATTAAAAACTAATATTTCACCCCTAAAATCAAAAGAATATTTTTTCATTTCTTCCTCTTACCTCAAAAAAATCTCCTATAAAAAAACATAAAAAAAATAAATAAAACAAAATTTAAGAAAAAAAAAAGAATAAAGAGAAAAAAGAAGAATTAGAATAAAAAAAAGCTAAATAAAAAACACAAGAAATCCCTTCCATAAAATAAAAAAATTTTATAAAGTATTTCTCTGAAAAATAATAAAAATAAAGATATCAACTAACTATAATATAGTTTTATAATAAAAAAATATTCGGAGAATTTATACGGTATTCATACCTCTTAACCTTTTTTCTATGCTGTAGATTTGCATATAAAAATCTTTTTTGTAACTTCTGAAAAATTAAATTTTTACTATAAAAAATACTACCCTCTATGTTTTTTCTTATTCTATATAAAATTTTCCTTTGCAAAAATTGATCTCTTTTTCTAGAAAAATTTTTTGCAAGCAAAAAACATTTTTTTTTAGAATTTTTCATAATATCAGAAGATAAACTGGAAAATTCCAGAAAACACTTTTCTTTTAAAAGAAATTTTCTTAAAAAATTTTTATAAAATGTTCTATTCCATATAGATAAATAACATTGTTTTTTATATATATAAAATAAAGAAGCAATGGTAATTCCCCCATTTGAACGAAAAGAATTCCAATGTTTTATTGTTTGATTTTTTTGATAATTATTTCCCTTCCTAGACCAAACATCCCATAAATAAAATCCTTTCAAACCCGAATTAAAATTATGCAACGCCATACCTACTTTTATCCAATCATCATAAACAATAGAAGAAGACATATTAGATAATATGTTCCGTATATTCTTCTCAGTAAAGAGTTTTCTATCCTGAAATACTTTCTTTCTTTTTCGTAAAGATTTATTACTCTCTAATATTCTTTTTTTTTTCTTAAATATTTTTCTTTCTTGAAATATTTTTTTTTTCTGAAAATAAAAAATATTAGATTTTTTGATTAGATGATCTAA
>JGI24022J15233_10002988_pt1 | contig 16382 bp, 10 predicted proteins | sample Ectturendosymbi2_FD_15233 | JGI IMG/M metagenome (IMG submission 15233)
GTTGCAGAAAATGTTGCAAAAGCCCGACTTCGGATAATTACTTGTCCTTTCAGAATTTCTTCCACACTACCACGAAATAGACTTTTGCGGCCCGCGGTGAGTTTATGTTGATGAATTTGGCCCTTCGAGCTTTCTGAGTTGTGCAGGCCTGCTGTACAGGATCGGTTTTGTTATAAGCCCGAATGCTACATTGGTTCCCGATTGCTCCTTTTTCGCAAGCTGCGACGTCACATTTTAAACAGCCGGACTCACGACCTGCGAAAGATGACGGGTGCATAAACGACTGTTATCTTGCAGTAGTTGGTTTTGAAACATATGGGAAAAGATTTTAGATATTCTCGCAAGCGAGACGTGAATGCGTATTGCGTAACACTTCGAGAGTAGCACGAAGAGAAAAACCTTTCAAACAAACTGACAACGCAGAAAGATAGGCCGTAATGAGCTTTCATAAAACTGTGAAAAACGTTTTGTACCAGTGTTGAACAAATGTATTTCTTTCGCAGTGACCTGCTTTTGCTTACTTCTAAGTATCAAGTTGTATAGCATTTTGTTGCTGTTGGGAGTGTAGGGTTGAAGATATCATGTATGTTTACACCGAAGCCATTGTATTCTCTCTCGCCATAGTTCTTACGAGTGGTTCGGAAATCCATGCAGGCAAAGGTAATATGTATCTAAAAATACCAGTATTTTAAAGGCACTACTTAGCTTATATACTAGACTCTGCACTTATATTACGCTACATTGTTCCGACTCTTAATCAGTGAATAATAAGAAGGTTTTATTTTGTTTGAAATTCCGATCTGTCTCATTTGTTCGGAGACTTGCTCAGCAGTGCGGATTAATGCATTTCATGTAAGCATATTAAAGCCCGGTCAGCTTCAGCTACAAATACACGTTTTTGTCGGCAAACAATGAACAGTTTTTTTGTGGAAAATTTGTCCTAATAACGAAACATCAGGCGCTTTCACATATAACTGCGTTTCAAGTTTTGATAATTGCATAATCTATGTGTCATTTACCTGTAATGTGCTTTATTCGTGGTTCATATGATGACTGTCAATGATGTCTTCTCTTTGCAGAATTGCTGCTGCGTCCAAGAGTCATCTCACACTTTCATGTTGCACTTAGAAAAAAAAGAGAAGCTGTTGTAGCTAACAACCAGAATCAACAAGTAAGTGCTTTTGACAAAGCAAAGTGATAAAGGTAGCAACGCGAATGAGTTCGACTTAGCAAAACAAAAAACTTTGAATACCACTCAACTTGTCTTGGTTTAAACATCTGTGTGCCTGGAGTTGCTTACGTTTAGAAGGGCTAAGAAGATTTTACCGTACGTGTCATAGCTGCAGATTTGTTACAAAAACTTAATGTGTGATTCAAACTTAATCGGCGCAAAAAGCACCAAATAATATTTTACAAAAGGATCTTTGCGAACAGACAAAGTTTTTAAAGAAGTGTATAGCACTGAAAATATTTTGCCTGGACCTCTCTACTCTTGACAGAATTTCCACAGTTTTTTGGTAATCATGTGGTGAAAGTAATACAAGATATATGCTTTTCCTCTCTGACAATTCTTACAACCAATATTGAGTTTAACTTTTTGACGTGGTCTTGTTAAATGTCTCAATCACACCTTTAAGAAATTATTTTTAATCTCGAATCTTCTATGGTTTCAAAAATGTTTTAACAGAGTTGCTATCTATCTCTTGCGGGCCTTTTCTACATTTTTATATTTGTGACACACCTCCATCTTCGATCGTGTTTTATTGTAAATGCGTACTTAAAAAGATTGCTAAAACTTCGAAAAGAACAAAGTTCATCACTACTGCAGCGAAGGTTTCATATATCAAAAAGCAAGAAGTTCATCGAAGTATCTTTGCGTGAAGTTTTTCCATTTACGTGTTGCAAATCTGGTTAAACGCCTCTTACATGATCTTTCTGGCAAGTGTGTATCGGTCAAACTTTTTGCCCAGTATGCGCAAACATTTCTACGTAGAGTGTTAGACATGACGTTAGGGTGATGAAACGTAATATGCTAAAATGACCGCCACATTTGCGTGCTGTTTGCATCAAAGTTACTTGGTTCGTGAGAAACCCAACAACATGAACAAGAACGTCAAAATTTGACGATAGACAGATCAGGGGGACTTTGGCTTCAGTTTTAAAAACACTGCTGTTTGTCACGCTAGTATCTGGCTTCATTACACAGGCATTAGAAACAGTTTAATAAAAGTACTGAATCTTAGTATACGGTGGCAATCTTTTGGTCTTTTGCAGTGCATGTGAAATTTTATGATAGATGTCGTCATATATCAAGCGACCCTTCGCAAAAATAAGTAAATTTTTCAACTACTAAACTTGGCAAGGCTTGTCAGATGAAAGTGTCACACATACCGCTCAGGAGGTTAAAATTAGGCTCATCACGTTTTATCGCATTGTGACGTCATAATGTTGGACCAGCGGAAGGTCTTCGCCGTAAGGGCAAGTATGTTTCACTGGTACGCCGATCATCATGCAGTGAAGTCAACGTTATTCTCTGTTTGTCTTCTGAAAAAAAACGGAACCTCATGGCACTGGTTCCTGGAAGTCATGGGGGGCAGGTTTTGCGATCAGTCGTCACGTCCCACAATGTTTTGACTGGAAATTGGAGCAAGGTAATTATGTAAAATTATTCGATGAACGCATTCTTTTCATTCCTTCAAAAATTAAAAATTAACATTCTATCGCCCTTTCCTAGAATGGTGCAAAAATCCACTCATACTTTTGGATGCTTGCCAATAAAGTACGGCAGGTAGAACATCATTAATCGATGCCAGTTAATCCACTGCGTGTCGGCTATCATAAGTTTCCTCCACATATTTCTGCGACAGCAAAAACACAACACTTGTTGCAATCTCTGGTACAACAAATGGCGCCAAGACACACAGGCTTAACTAGAAATCGCTCTGAATATTTATGATAGCGCCTTTTTGGAGCCAAGGTCAAGAGCGAATTGCACTTTGAAGCTTTTCTCCAGTCTGGTGCATTCTCAGAATCTAATTTGACTTCACGAACTTGCATGCATGACCAAATGACGATCAACAACTGTAAGACATTAACGAAGGCCTGGATCGAGCTTTTCTCGAAGCAGCCATCAAAAGCATTGAACTTTGCCTGATTCTTGTTAAGTTCTGCTTGAGGAATCTCGTGAGAAAATTAGCGTGTTTTTTATGTCAATCAACTCTCATATTGCTGAGAAATTACGATACATTTAATTTTGAGTGAGTGCATTTGGCCGTGGCTGATTTTTCTCGCCACCAGCCTATCCCACCACTTATGCACTTGACTATATGCCTGCTTTATGGTATCGCATCAGTTATTCACAGGTCGCTTAAAGGTGTCGTCATCAATTTTGCGTGAGGAGTTTTGCGAGTGGTAGCATGCAAACGCAATGACTCGAGTTAGAGAAGCGCGATCAATCATTTGTGATATCCGGTTTTCCAGCAGAGCATGCGTGGGCAAAGAGTAAACGCATTTTTCTTTCCAGCAAAAAATCTGGGTCAAAGCGAGAGTTTCTCCGAAAGATTCCTAGAACACTTTTTTCAAGATTCCTAGAACACTTTTCAAGATTACTAGAACACTTTTCAAGATTACTAGACCACTCACTCACAAGATCTTTTGTATAGATGCGACTAAATAGAATGGAGAAAAACTGGAAGTGGGTGTGCATTGAGATAAACAAATGTTTTAACTTTTATTTTCATATGTAGACGATTCCGTCAGTATAGCTTAACCATGGCCAGTGGCGAAACTAGAGATTTGCGCCATGGGGGAAACTTAGCTGAAGGGTTACCGCGCGGGGCTCGCTAGCCAGCACTCAGAAAATTTTGAGAAGTAATAGTGGATCCAGATGTGAATCTTTCTACTAACACCCGAAATCACAAGAAAATACCGCAATAAAAGCAAAAACAACCTTATGAAAACCTAAAGAATATTAAATACCGAAATATAAACAAGTGTGGGCCCGGTTTTTACATTTATCTTGCTAGGGGAGGGCCCTTCGCACCCCTGCTGCTCCATCAGTTATGTCTCTGACCATAGCATGAGCTTCTGAGTCATGTTTTAACTCTAGTTTTTTGTCCTGCTGCCTGACGGTGAGGTTTCCAAACTAGCTAAAAAGTTCTTTTGTCAGATTTGAATTGTCTACTATCAAGGTGCGAGCATCAACCAAGCTCCCAGCTTTTGATTTACAAAAGAATGCCTGTGTTAACGGTTAAATGTTTGCACTTCAATTTACAAAATTAAGATGCACTGAAAGCAGATAAAGCTGGCTATTGTGTTAAACGTTTTTCGTATTTTGGCATATCTTTGGATTGAAATTGAGTATAGCACAGTTCTTTAAAATTTACAAAATCCTAAAAAGTATCAATACGAGCTGTTCCATCAGGAAATTAACAAAGCGTTACTCTTCCGGCAATTTTCATCATCAGTGATCTTTTCCTTGAAGAATAAAAATCAAGTCGAGGGTTTCTAGCAACGGCTTCTGACAGCTAACGCAAGTCTCTGGTAATTTGGCGCTTTTCAGCTTGTCATGTTATTTTCTATTTAATCAGTGAAATCAATTTTGTTCTAGCGGAATCAGATCGAGATTTAGCTGCGAACAAAACGGACCTCGGCTTTAAAGTGACTGAGGCCTCTGGTTAGAATTTCAGTGAAAGAAAATTCAGTGCCTAGAACTTCAGCGCTGCGGTTTGAAACAATCTTATATGCGATTTCTTGGCAATTCAAGCCATATTTGTTTAAAAACGTTGTTACTCCGGTGATGATACTCTCTTCTGTAATCAAAGTGCTGTGGATAAATATAATTACGCAAACAGCTTTTCGTAAACATTTTTGGGTCACGGACCCCTAGTACATCCTAATAAAAGTTACGGACGCCTTAGAGAGAAACGTTGTAATAAACAGTCGAAATTAGGCTTTAATCATCGTAGTAGTGATCGAAATGTTTATAAAGTTTATTAAGCCTTTAAATCGCATTCATGGTCCCTGAGGGGCTCATGGATGCCAGGTTAAGAACTACTGATGTGAAGTGAGATTATGTCAAGGCTCAATTCCCACAACTATAGTGATAAGCAGCATTTCACAATCACTTCTAAAGGCAAAAGAGCACATCACCTCAAATTACAATTTAGATGAATTACTTACTTTACTACACGTTCTGCCATCACTTCATAGAGGAAACATTTATGGTAATAATAGAGAGCAAATGTACACAGTTGCCCCCAATCGACCGCTACACCTCTTTCGCACTCCGTGATGGTAAATAGGTACCCGCCCCTGGACTGAAGGTTTGAAACATGAATGTTGCGCAACAGCGAACAACAAAAAAATAGTTGTCTAGAAAAAATCTGGAAGAGATTTTGTTCTATAGCCGTTTAAAGGGTGTTCCAGGTCGAACCACCTGTAAGCGTATCATCGTCTTGGTTCTACGTAATGCCAATTCCTAGAATGGAGATAAAATAGATGGAAAAAGTTGAAGATGTGATAGCAGTTTATTTTCTTCCTTACGAAATAAGCTAAAAATGTCAAGAATTTTTTTTTGTAAACTTCATCACAATATTTTGATGAAAACGTGTTTGTAACGTGATGAAGTCCTTCAATATGTTGTCAAAATTGGCAAATGTGTCTGATAGAATTTAGCACTAAACTCCGCAAGAAAAATGCAGATCAAAATTTTGGATGCATTTTATCAGCATATTTGGTGATATTGCTTTACTTCTTTAAATCCGTTGCAGCAAGTCGAATTGGTGACGGAAGTTTAGTAATGCAATAAATCCCAAAGAGTTGGCGGAAATGTGCCGATTATAGACCGGTTGGTTGAATCGAAAACGCCCTGAACTTGATATAACTGTTTCATATCAGGCCGCGATTGTAAAATGCTTAGGAAATTTTGTTCACTTTTGCGAAATCATTTGAAGATTATTTGAAAACATCGGAGTGATAAGTTTTACAACAATTTCATTGCAGCAATCAGCGAATTTTTCGAACTGGGGCCCGTGGTCCCGTTGCAGCATTACACGTTGTGGTTTGTTTGGAGTGCAAAGAAGACAGCGTCCTTGCAATGGAAACAGAACACACGGCATTTGCCTTGAAGGTTCGAGCAATCGCTTTTTTAGTTCAGTCAGTGAAAGGTGTTTTGTGGCAATTTTTCGTACATGACTAGTTCCGCTCTGACATTCAACTGCATTTTTCGTGAATTTCATAGCGGACAATGTTTCCTCTGCGGTGCGCAACTGCGCAGTACCACCAGACCACTTGCGCAGTGAAATTTCATTCTCGCGCACTTGCAGCATTCCGAAACATTACAAAAGCAGGAAACAAGAAGCTATTTGTATTAAATGTGTACTTTGTTCATATTTCGATCAAATTATGTGCTTACTCTAATAATTCACAAAGTTTGTAATTCATTTAGAATTGTGCTAACTCAGTCTTTAAAATATTCTTGTTCACTAAAACAAAGAGTTGCTCAGTGTAAAATTTTCTTAGAGGGAGCACTGATAGCGACACCTCTTTTTTCACAACTTGACATGTACTGTGCCGAAAATCTGGCAGCTCTTTGCTTCAAAAACTTTTCAATTAATAGACGTGGTTTAATTGGTCAAACATTTGATATAGTGCTAATTAAAAAAAAGTTTTTGAAGCGCATCCACTATTGAAAAAACTCACTTGAAGAAATCTATTAAAACAAAACTACTGGTTAGCCGGGATGCAGGTGATATTATCAGCGGCGTAACTGACGGGAGAGCAGTCCTCATGGCAAGCTCGCCCCCATGACAAGCTAAATGTAAAAACCGGGGGCTCACTTAGCTAATATTTCGGTTTTAGTATTCTTTTGTTTTTCAGTGTGGTTGTTTTTTTAGTTTTTCGGAGTACTTTCCGGTGATCTATGGTTTTAGTACAACCTTCCACATCCGGATTCACCATCATTTCTCTAAGCTTTTTTTCTGAGTGTTGGCTAGTGGGCTCCCTCCAGCTAAATTTTCCCCCTGGCTCGAATCTCTAGTTCGGCCGCTGGATATTATGGTTACAAGGACGGACGAGATTTACAATCTAATGTACTGTATTACCATCATTTTCAACACTCTGTAATACCCAGCCGTTTCTGTGTTGAAAAGTGTGCGGGAAGAGGTCAAACTTTGGATTTCCGCATGGCTTAAAATAGTTCAGTTGTTTCTCTCTTTGCGAGTGGCGAGCTGTAGCACGACAGGCCAACATTGGTGTTAATAAGTTGGATGTACACCCTACACCGTACAGCTTTGCAAGTATTTTGCGAAGTTGTATGATAATGCGTTGTGATTACTGCTTCAGAAAATTTGCAATATTTTTGTACAGTCGCAGTTTGGTTTAAAACATTTGTTCGAATGACGTTCACACCCAGAAAAAAGGTTTTCACACACGGGGTCGTGTCACCAATGATACCAAGAAGGTTTTCATAAGATTTTCCGTGAGATACCGCGTGAATGATGTTTATTCATATGAAGTGGTGATGCTGGTAAAACCTTGTAAATAATTCATTTTTAATGTGGTAATAAAAAATGGAAGGTGTCACTGCTCGAAAAGGGTTGAAAGCCATTTTTCACATAAAACGAGCGCTTTTTCTGCAGAACACCAACAACTTGTTGATTGATAAACTAAAGTAGGAAATGCCGAAATACGATTGATAGGAAACTAGCAGTATGCAATGATTGTTCAGCTGTGGCGCAAACTCGCAGATGCTCACGACAGTGCGAAGCTGCCGGGCCCGAATTTCCTTTCAGGTATGCAGTTTAGCATTTGAAAAAGTGTGTCTGATTTCATTTTCATCGATAATAAATATTGGACTACGTGACTTGAAAAAGTGGTTTCTGCACTTTTTCTTAGCAATTTTATGATGCAGTTGGAATGCGTGGACAAAATGGAGCTCTTGCAGTGTTTCCTGCGGCCAAGGCCTGCAACTCAGAAATCGACGTTGTCAACATCGAAATACCAGGTAAATGTTGAAAATAACTTACCTTCAGTTTTTTCCTTCTCATAAAAGTGTTTTTACTGCCTTGAGAAACAAAAACCACGTTTTAGTTTATTTTTGGCTTATTTTCGATAGGCAAGGTTAACAAAATTCCAAACAACTTCTTTAATTTTCAAGTTCATGCTCGAACTTCATGCGAGAAGAAAGGTTGTGTCGAGCAGCAAGATCTTGTCCGGGGTGGAGCAACTGGTTATCATGGAGCTCTTGTTCAACTGCTTGCGGCAATGGAACAAAGCAAAGGACAAGAGAGTGCATTGTGAGGTACACATCACGATACGTTTAGGTGGATCGGTGATACAGATTATTAAAGGCTGTGGCCTATCCCAATTGCCATATTTCAGCTAATAGAAGTGCGTTTTCTACTTGGTGGCGCTTGGAGCTAACGTAATCCTGAGGAAGATTACATACATGTAATGTGCGACAGCAGCAAATAAATAATTGCTTTCGAATTGGTGTGTTGACAGTTCGACTAAAATAGTCTACACTACAGCTTAGTAATCCAGTTGCACGATGCCACGTCTAGTCTTCAAAATTGAATTAAAAATACCGAAATAAGTTACAAGCATCAGCACGCGCAAGACGTTTTTACAGAAGTGAAAAACGAAAATAGTTGTTTGAAACAGTAGTTTTCAGTTTCACCATTTTTCGCTCAGTGGCAACCTTGATTACTTTGCTTTGATCCACGGCACCCGTGAAAATGGTGTTACCTTGCTATACAAAATTTTGGCTGTAACCATTATATGCACGTAAGCAAGGTTAGCAGTGAGTTTTCGTGCCTCTTAGACCCTGTGTGGCACTATAATAGGTGAGGAAACACTTCAATTAAAAACAGTGTTCTACAACAAGGTATCACGCAGACATGCTAATGATGAATCTTATGTCACAAACAAGTTCAGATTTTTTGCCATAGTCTTTTGCTTTCGGGATAAAACATTGACTTAAATTTTGCAAAACTTGGCATTTTTTATTGTAGAAAAGTTAGTAGTTGTCTGGTTAGCGTAGAACAGTCTTCTGCTAATCAAGTGAATGCGCTTAAAGATGATGAATTTTCGACTTTCTTACCAGTCTGAGGATTTAAGCTTTTTCCAAGTTGTTTTTCGGCAGATTTGCATTTTATTGCTTTTTTTGAATGCGTGCCTCCCTAGAAAATTTCCCATTTATCTACTTTACGACATAGCATAAAAGGCAATGCTAATTGTGACGATGCATAGGTTCTTTTGGGATAGATTGCGTATGGAGCCAGGGACCGAGTTTAAGGGGGGGACATGTCCCCACCATCTTTTGGGCAAAGGGGGACATAATATCTTTTGTCCCCCCAATATTTTGTGATAGAGATAATGTAGTTGTGCAAATTTCACGGTTACATTACTGTTGTTTTTTCGCAGCTGTTTTTGGCGCACCAACTTGCTGTATCCCACCTACAGTAATGGTTATGTAAGCTTCATTTCAAGACCATCGCAAATTTCTCTTTGATAACCGTGGGTGTTACAAATATAACCTATCCTTGTTTCCAGTGTCAGCGTAGCCTTAAATAATCATTATCGTCGATTTTTGTTTTTGCGCAGTTCTAATACTACATGCGTGAATATGGCGATAATATACATTTAATATGTCTTGAAGCTCAAAGTTTGGCTAAGAAGCGATTAAGTTTCAAAGTCGTCTTCATTACGCCATAGTCACACCTGAAAAGACTGACGAAGATATGAGACTGAAATAATATAATTTTAGATGCAATGCGTATACACGTTAACTTATGCAAATAAGAGCATTTTTGCAAATGAACTAGTATAAATCAATTTGAGAAAAGTTCTATTAACAGTAACACACACTGGGAAACAATCAGTAATTGCAGATATTAACCATAATGCTTGTAATGAACGTTTTGCGAAAATCTTACCGTAACAAGGGCTTGTGTTCTATTATCAACGCCTTACAGAGATGTAGTCATGGGCGTCCGAAATGGGGGCAGGGGAGCTTTCCCCCCGGATTTTGAAAATTTCACCAAAAAGGTTGTTTTCTTAGTTTCGAGAGCGAAAAAAAAACAAATTTAACCACTTTTGGCACCCCTAGAAAAATTTTTGGAAAAATCTTCTAGTGTCTCCCCTAGAAAAAGTTCTTCCGACGCCCATGGATGTAGTAGTAATAAACATTGCCCACTGGCTCCACTCTGATATTAGTTTTCAAGATGGTTTTAGCACGACGTGCCAAGTGTCAACACATCATCATTTCTCTGAGGAGAGCAAATGCTATGCTCTGGGCTTCGGCCATTTGTACAGATTGGACTAACGTTACTGTAAAATGTAGAAGAACCATGTAGTAAAGAAATCAGCTGATTTCTCGTTTATCCTGTTTGAACACAATGTGAAAAGAGGCAACCACACCGGGTATAAATAACAAAAATTGTTGTTATTTGACCTAATTGCGTTATATTTTTTGAAAAGTCTGATACACACCTTCATTTTTTCTATGAAAAGTTTAACGTTCTAGTTCTGGCACACTTTGCATCTTTCAGTACGTGTTCTGGTGCTTTCTTTGCTAAGAATGTTGTCCTCACTGGTGGGCACTATTCTGACTCTCCTTGTCTATTTTACCGCATATTGTTAACCTTTTTTGTTTTCAGTAAAATCAACGCAACCAGTTTTTTGCACCGATTGTTTCATGTGGCTGCCACTGGATAGTAACTTTGATCGAATAGTAGCACACGTACGAATGTGTCGCAAGCGAAATCCTACAAAAAATACTTGCTTGGAGAGTTAATTAGCTGTTGTTTTGTATGTAAATTGCTTTTAACTCATTTTTTTATTTTATAGATCACTCACTCTGGTACATAATTCAAGTGAAGACATAAATATTCTTAGAATATTTGCTTCAACTGCTCAGCTAGACCTGCCTTTGGAAAGTAAATATAAATGCCTGATTTTTGATAACCTTGTACCTGTAGAAAACGTTCCGTTTCGTTTACCATAAAAGCCCTTTTTCTGAAACTATCTCTCATGTAAGCGAGCTATTTTGTCCTTAGGTTTCCTAACGGTTTACCTATAATAAGTTTAATAATCCAAGTAATACACAAATCAATTGTTTACGCTTTTACTTTCTCGATTTCTTAGAATTTGTGAAAATTCAGTTGTAGATGTGTCGGAGTGTCATGGAGGTCAGCAGGTGGCGCAAGAGGTTCAGAGCTGTTCGCAGACCTCTTCATGTAACCTTGGCCACTGGTCAGCTTGGCAGCAATGGACGTCTTGCTCAAAGACATGTGGAATGGGATACACTAACAGGAGTCGAAATTGTATCGTTGACCCAGGTGAATCTACAAAACACGTATGGGTAGCAGATCACCAAAACAGCCGGCAAACGTCAGCTCAAAGATTGATCTGCAGTTTGAATCCTCTTTTCCTCAACCGTCAGCAACCTTTACTACATTACGAACAACCGGCTTCCTGTACAACAATAAAAAAGTTTCATAAAGCAGTAAATGCCTCGGCGAGATTGTCAGAAGGCAAAAACACGGTCAGATAAGCCTCCGCAAAATTAGCTATAGCTGGTTTTTCTCTCTAGTCAGCTACCAGACTAGAAGGCGGCGGTCCGCGAGCCTCGTGTTTTTCGTCCATCTCACTATCAAATCTTAAGACGTGGTATCTCACAATCAATTATCAATTTTTTTCTGAACTGTTCTGCTAGCGTAATGGCTATTTTGTGAAATGAAACACGGTCCTTCTTGAACCAGTACTTAAAAATACGTTTTCAGTTGTGTATTTATTCAAAAACTAAATCATGCATCCTGTACTAGTAAATACTGCACCTGATGAGTACTCAGAAAACTGAAACAACTTTCCCAAAGTATACTATTTGAGCTGTTCGTACTTTCCTCAACTCTCTTTAAGAACTGGTCGTCAGATCGTTCTGTTAAAACATTTTTCTCATGGATTTCTCTAGGGTTGAGTTTGAATAATGCGATCTGGGCATTTACAAGAAACAGTGTCACATTCCTATCCAAATCCTATGTGATACTTTCTTCAGGTCTTAAAAAGAAGTGTCATGGATCTTCTTATGAAGTGCGTCAGTGCTACAGTCTTCCTTGCTGGTCACCTTGGTCTTCCTATTCCAAATGTTCAGCCAGCTGTGGCGGACAGATTGGCTACAGAATCCGCACTAGACAGTGCTTGGGTATCAGCCACAACATTCCATCTTTTTCCCGATGCCGAGGCCTGCGCGTGCACTACGAGGCATGCGCTGCTCAAGAGGTACACTACTACGTCTGAGAGTTCTAAAACGCACCTGCAAATTTTGCTAATAATAGGATTTGGATTTGCCACACCTGAGAAGTCTGTGATTTAGGGGTCGTCCGCAAACGGCGTCAAGATCTTTGACAATAGCTTTCACTGTATCATTCGATTCGTCGTAGACTCGTATTGGTTTGATGAACTTCGAGCGTTTGTACTTATTATGTACTGTACTATAGAAAAATTGGTGTGAATAACTTGAAACATAGATTTGCAATGCCATTTTTGACTGTAATGCCATTTTAGATTACAGGGATTACATACGATAACAAAGTGCTCAGCTACATAACTCACGAACATTCGTCAGCCTTTGTGGCATGTCACATCACAGAACAGAGTAAATGCGTCTAGAAAATCTGCTGAAGGCACACAAAGTTATGCTCTACTTTCCACATTCAATTTAATCCGTATATTTGCACGGGTGTCAGTGCAGGAGGCAGGAAAGGTCTACCAGAGGCGCTGCCTAAACACTTTTTAGCTTGATGAAAACATTTAAGGTAACACATAACACATTCGAAAAGACACCCTACAGCTGAAACAAAAACAAAACAAGAAAAACAACGCTAAATGCCACTAAACTAAGACCCAAAAGAAGCAAGCAATCAAAAGCGTAAACAAGAAACGATTATAAACGAAATTTGAGGGAGAAGTAGAAAAAAGGAAAAGGAGGGAAACGCTGTTGCTCCAGGTGTATCATGCTGCTGAAAATAATTTTGGCTCTTCAACGAATCCCTCTTAGGGATATGTAATCATGAAATGCCAGCTTAGGTATGTTACGGACTGGTGCGTACTTCAATATGGCACAATTCCATTAGTGGCTTTGGGCTAAGTTAGGCTTAGGATATCTATCTGAGTTTTTGCCAAGCTAAAATATTGAAATAACTTGATCTATTTAACCGCAATTCTTATAGGTTTAGCCGATAATTAATCTCTCGTAACATTTCTTGAAACCTAAAAAGTGCAACAGTTAAATAGCTAAATGAAGTTTAGGCTTAAGCTAAGGCTAACGCAGCTGCAAAAATTTAGTGTGGCAGTAATTTTAATTTAACATATGAAACAAACTACGGACTAGGGCTACTCAGGTCCTATAGTTTTAGGCTGTAGGATGTAATACAGCAGTCTGTTGCCTAAAAGAAAAAGTGTTTTTGACCTTTGTTTTATAAAATAGCATAGTTATAGACGGAAATATTTAACCCTAACAATAACTCAAGTGAAATAGGAAAATTATATTTACGTTTTAAAAAGATATTTATAACTCAATATTTGGAAGAACTGGTATGGTTTTGTCCTTATTTCCCTAGTTAAGGAGTTAGTAGCCACTTCGTACAGGTTATAGCAAAATCCAGACTAAGGAGTTCAAGCAATAGTCTCCGCAGAGCAACGCAGTTGAACAACGTTTTCCAGAATTTCATCAAGAAAACACGCTAACATAATTTTAGTGCATAAAAGTTGAAAATTGTGTTAAGTGAAGACCTTGAGTGCTTGAAATCCCTGATTTGAGTCTTCCAGCTCATGTCGGTGAAAGATTGTCGGAATTCGTCACCACATGTATTAGCGCATGGGTAACTGATACATGTCGAAAGCAAACTTAATTTAAAGAGCCTCGACTTTTAGTGGAAATCGAAATATAAGAAATTATTGTGATGAGAATGGAATCAAAGCCTTTCTAATTAAGAACAAAACCATGAACGGAGTTTTCCTTTCTTAACCAGTGATTTTAACAACAATGCTACAATATGAATTGCGTCCTTTTTATGTTTGCCGGCTGCCGCACACTTCATTATCTTCTACATGCAGTCTTGTATAGGTTTTAAATTAAAATAACGATTTGTAGGTAATGTTTCTTTTGGCATGCTGTGGAATTTTTTTAGATAATATTCTTTTGGCTAAGCAGAAAAACCACCGCTTTTAGCCTGCTTGTTTGGTGGGATAAGCGCCATGTATCAAAATTATTGTAATAAATTCGCTTTCTACATGTTTTTCAGCAATGCACCTCATGGGGACCATGGGGTAAATTTTCTTCTTGCTCCAAATCCTGCAACGCTGGAGTAAAAACAAGGACAAGGAAATGTTTAACATTGCCTTGCTATGGATCAAGCATTCAACGACAAAGCTGTAATTTTCAAGTCAGTTTCTAAGTTTTCCTTTTTTTATCTCTTAGTGCATGGGTTACCAACCTGGGGTACATGTACCCTAGGGGTACATTTACCCATCTGAAGTGGTACATTTAAGGCTAGCAATAGTAAGGAAACTATAGTTATATATTACTTGTTTCCAAATATTTATACATATATCAGTAAATATTATTTTGAAGAAGCATTATATGCTTATTGTTAAATATGTTAACTTTGACACATAAAACGGAGTCTGCCTTTATTGTTCCGAAAATCTAAGTTGCATTAAAATTCAGTGGTTTTTGTTATTTTACTCAGCCTTTTTGTCACAAGAAATTTTAGGGTCACATACCCATCTGTCGAAATGCTGAAAGGGTACATGGTCAGATAAAGGTGGAAAACCCTGTCTTAGTGTATACTCTTTTGTAAGCTATATTGCAAGAGAGACTTTCGTTATGCGTTGACGGAAATGCCCTTGAAAGTGGTCGATTATGAAAAATTAAGACATTGCAACAAAACTCTTTTGTTTAGCATCGACAGGATTGACGTAAGCGGTAAGAAACTTTAACGGATATACAGTCTGTAAAACGAGAAGTCTTTCATCATATGGCAACTATCACTCTTTTCCTAATAAACATTCACTTTTCCAGCAATGCCCTTACTGGTCAACTTGGACATCGTTCTCCTGTTGCAGTGCTACTTGCGGTGAAGGAAACGGCCTGAAAACAAGAACGAGAAAATGCAACTTCGGTTATCCAGGTGTCAAAGGTCTGGTGAATTTGTTGTGTTTTAAAAGACACTTCGCATTCTTTTCTTGCTTATTAGAGCATTTACAGCAATAAGTTGTCGGGGTAGGGCATTTATAATAAAAAGCAAACGAAAAACAGTATCACAAAAAATATCTTAAACATTATTCGCTTCTCTACCTTACCAAGTCCTTTTTTGTGCTTTGTAGAATTTCAAAAGTTTGCAGATGAACTTCTCTGTGTAATAAAAAGACACTTTTAATACAATATTCATCCCATTAACACCAGAAAACAGTTAAATTGCCAAACAAAATTTTCCATGTCTGAAACGTTTTTTTCCAGAAAGCAAAATATTTGAGGGGTACATCCCCCCCTGCACCCCTTCCTCCTGCTCCTATGCCACTCCCAAGCCATTACTTCCATCGTGTTAAGACTGCTTGAATCTACAAAGATGCAGCTGCCATTTAAGTACAGTACAGCTTTTTTCAATAAATATGGTCCAAAAGACACATAGAGATTAGCTCATGCGAGGCTGAACGGTGCTGACCCCGAAAAGGCTTTGCAGAGTAAAAGCTAAGATTTTTGAAAACACACGCTTGTGTTTAAAACGACTTACGGGTATTTTTTTCCAATTAAGTCGAAATCGGGTCTTTTCGGAGTTTTTCATAAAATGTAGAAGTTGTCGTAACCCGCGCTTGTAACCCGCTTGCAAGCCGATGTAACCCGCGCTTTTGCAGGAACTTCATTTGTTTTGTTCTACATGTCAAAGCGTCCCTTTTTGTAGGAAACCGCTTTTCGTGAAGCTAACGCCCTTTTCAGTACGCACACACATCAGCTACAGACCTCGCTCAAACTAGGAAAGCTGTTATGCTTTTTGCGACAGAGGCACGTCACCTGAGACCGATTCTCGTGCTTTATCAATGGTAGTCACTTGGTCTTTTACAGCCTGTGACGCGGGCAGTGAAAAATGAGATGGACGCTCATGTCATTGATGCATTGCACCAAAACCAAAACAGGCCTTGCCCAGAATTGTTTAAGAAAGCTTACGATTTCCCACCTTACTCAGGTGTTTTGTTAGATGAATCTTTGAATTGGACTTCCCATGTCAAATACTTAAAATCTAAGTTATCGTTTGCTTCAAGTATGATATATAAAATTCGAAACTTTGTACCAACTACTGCATTAAGAATAATCTATTAGT
>JGI24022J15233_10002990_pt1 | contig 16377 bp, 9 predicted proteins | sample Ectturendosymbi2_FD_15233 | JGI IMG/M metagenome (IMG submission 15233)
CCTCATTGGCAAAATGTCTACGCGGGCCGGATGAAATGGCTTCGCGGGCCGGATTTGGCCCGCGGGCCGTAGTTTGGTGACCCCTGCTCTAGAAAAATGGCAAATGACCCCCACGGGGTTGCGACCCAGGTTGAAGACCACTGCTTTAAAGCTACACTTAAGTGTGCTTTTCACAGCAAAGGTTTTGAGGCTCATCGCAGATTTCGGGACTTTTTATGAGCATGTAGAACCTGACCTTTAACTTGTGCAATTCATAAGTCTTTGTAAATTGAAAGCGTTGCCGTTTCTAACGAGTGTTGTTAGTTCCTCAGATTTATACAAGGCCTGTTAGCATAGATCGTTTCATTGAAGTTCGGTCAACAGAAAAAATAGCTCTCAAATATTCAAAACTACATGGCCCCTAATATTTCCTACATCCTAACAGAAACTCTTTGAAGCCAAACGTCTAAATATGAAGATGCGGGATATGACATCGTAGTTGCTTTGTGTTATAACAGCAGCTTTATTTCCAATTTTCATATAATGTCATAAAGCGGCACAGCATTGAGGGAAAGCAAGCAATGACTGCTTTAAAATGCGGTATTGCTTTGAAAAGAGTTGAAAATTTAGGTAAAATATACTGTAGAATATCTTTCTAGCTAGTTTTCGTGGTAAAACCAACTTCAAACACGTTTATGCAGCATATAATTTGAATGGGTTTTGAATTTCTTAAAAACGTTTTTTTCTCATCTTAAATCCCCTTATGCACTTCAAATGTATAAACATGAAATGGACAAACGTATATCGCCGAAATCTCTAGCACCAACATACGATAAGAAAGTGAACTGAAATTTTCTTAAGTTACTCATCACTAACATTTGCAGTATATATGTCGAACTGAATACAATCCAAACCTCTGTACTTACTCTTTACTTACTGACAAAAATGCAAATGATGTTTTAAGGAATATCCCCGTTGCTTCAAAAATTCAGTAACTGTGATATTGGCATCATGAAAAAACTGAAGCTCAGTCAAGTTTACTGAAATGTTTAGCTGAGTTCGATAGAAATCGATTGATTCCGGAGAGATGTGGTTAAGAAGTAACATCGCATGAAGTTCGTCCTCCGATTGTGGAAAGAAAAACCTGAAACAAATGAAATAATGGATAGAAAAGCATTTTTACAGCGCTAAAATTTCTTAACAAACGTACTGCAGATGCAACCGTAGCTTGAGGGGAGGTCGTCGTTGTAGAATGCAATATGTTGTGATTCAGGACGTTTGTTGAATTGCTGGAAGGCCAAAACGCTACGAACAACGAGGCAGCCTAGAGTCTTTGTATGAGAAATGTTCTGTCTACCGACTGAGCTACCTGACATTCAAAGTTGCCCAGCCGAAGCAAGGCGTTAGCTATCACCCTTTTCAAAGTTCGTTTCACAGATTATCCGGTGCACAAATCTTTTTTTACAGGATGCATTTGGCCAGCAGCAGCGGAAGAAGCAGCAACACTTCGTCAATCGCACGGTAACAGAAGGAAAACGTGGTCCGCAACAGTACAACACTCAGCTGCAGAAACGAGGTCAGCGCACCAGATCTGTTCGCACGCACAGAAATGGGACGAATCAGGTTTTAGTGAGATCCAGAGCACATGCACGAAAAACCCACTTGGGGCAATAACGGTCTGCTTAATTAAAATTGAGTGTTCTAGCAATTTTTGTGGTATCAATGAAGAGATCCTTATTTATCATAATCTTTTTTCAGTGGACACAAAAATGCACGTTTGTTATCCCATTACTTCGCATGACGAACATAAAAGAACAAGAACAAACATTTTGTTTGACAAGACTGCCTCTACTTTTCCTAATGACCGATAAATATCACTGTCAAAAAGCATCCATTATTCAAAATGTTTTACGGTAAGTTTACGTTAAACAACATAAACATAAAAGTGCAAGTAAAGTAGTTTTTTGTGAAAGTTGTTAATGCTGATGGAGAAAAGTTGTAGTCTTGAAAATAACCAAGTTTTTGCATAAAACGTGGGTAATAAACTGCTAGATCGCAATGCCAAGCTTCAGAAACAACTACACCAGCGCAGATTTTTACAGCAGGCCAAAAGTTCTTTTTTAAACCTTTATGCATTTAAGTTTTTCCTTCACCGCAATTCAAATCACGTTTCCCGTTACATCGCAAAACTTGAAAACTCCAATCCAAATATCCCAACCATTGGCAAATCCCAGATGTTTGCGCCAAAATTAACCAAATTTTTTGTCGTTTTGCAGCAACTATTTAGCTTCAATGCAAGTGTCTCTCCAACAATAATTAGTTGTTTTTTTAGGATATTTTGCAATTTTATATCAAACACTATTCTTCGCGCTGCACATCGCTATGAAACGATGCTCATTGTTCCGGTACAGAAGTTCACGCTTCACTGGTCGGGAGGGAGGAGCAAAGACGCAATAAAACACAAATTTTTAGTAAAGTCAACAAGCAATGTTTGAGATCACTTGTACCGTTGTGTCGATGAATATTGGTTATACAACCTATTTTTCCCTCCTGTCCAGTGCAATACAAGAGCATCGCCGTATCCTTTTTACATGTCGGGAAATCAGAAAGATTCAAGTATGGTTTTCCTAGTTGCAGATGGTCATAAACTTTGTTCGACTGAGGTTCCAACGCGGAGCAACAAGAAATATTCACGGTTAGATCAGAAATCGTAAGTGATATCCAAATAACTTCTAATATCTTAAGAGCAAATTTAAATGACATTTTTTAAGTAAAAAAATTCAGGTCTTATTACGAAAAAAAGCTATTGCAAGAAAGTAACTCTGTTATTTCGAGAGCAATAACGAGAGTTTGAACATGTACCACCTGTCTAGGAATGCTTAGTTGCTGTTGAATATAATCAAATGTAAACAAAATGAATTATGCACTTAATGCAGAATAGATACATCCAGCCATTGAAGTAACATCACTCTTATCATTTCACAACTTTTTCTTTATAAACAAAATGAGAAAGACATTTCAGCATATTGTAACCACGAAAACCAAAATCTGTGAATGCGCTTTCATTACCTGTTCACATTACAAATTGTAACTGCTGGAAAAGCCAGCGAATCTTGAAATTCACGAGAAATTTCTGTGCTTGCTTCATATTTGTAGTACGCAGTGATACGCAGGAAGAGTTGGTGGATCAACGCACCAGTCATTCCTGAAAATGCAAATCAATACAAGGAATCTTTTATCGTAATTGCAGTTCAGCATAAGCTTTGCGAAAAAGGCTTGAAACGTGGTTTGAAATATCGCTGACGATATTTTCATGGTAAAACGTTTGCAGATCAGATGCTATAAATGCCAATCCTTCAAAATCCTACTGCGTTTTAATTGATTTCCACTGATTTTCAAATTTCTGCTGATATTCAAGTTATTTAAAGTAGGTGCATCCCAGAGCTGTAAGTCGGGACTGGCCTGGTTTCGGGTAGGTTTCAGGCTGATGTTTATCAAAATGTTTCGAGCCGATTTCGGGCACGCGCATAAAATTTTTTTTATAATATTCAGAGTAACGATTTTTTATCGTTCGTGACGCAGAGTTGTTGTGCTCACCACGCTGACTTCTGTGAGTGAAGTAATTATGATTTTTCTTCAGCTACTTCAAGAATTGTAACACAGCTACATTCGTTTGTTTTCTATTTCGACTCGGATTAGTCTCACACGGTTTTTGAGAAGGTGACAGCGGAAAGGAAATTACCACACGATGGAGTTTTGTCGAAACGATAAATCACCTACGCGACTGTTGACTTTTTTAAGAAACGCTTCGGTAGATTTAGCACCAGGCAAGTCGTGCCTAAGTCGGGCTTCAAAAATAAATGTCGGACTCGGGTCTATAGCGGGCTTGCGATTTCGGGCTTGGACCGGGTTCGGGCTTCAAAATGAGACCCGTTTGCAACTGTGCATCAAGCTTCATATCAATATATAAGAGTATATACCGTTTGGTTAATACTGGCTGAAAATAGTTTTTTTTATCTTTGACATTGGTTGTTCTGTTTTCAGATTTTTTTCAACGCAATTTTGGTGAATTTGCTTAAGTACATTTTGCTTCCAGCATACAGTAAATTCTAAATGATTTTCTTCAAGTTGATAATGTCTTTTCAATACACGTGATATGGAAACGGACTAGTAGTCATTGCAGCACTATACAAATATTTTTATATATTCTTATTATTTTTCTGTATGTCATAAACAAAATTCCTATCCGCGACAATGCAACCTTTTCCCCAAAGAAACAATTGCATTCAACCAAAGCATTTTAATCCGAACATGGCAACAACGTCAATAATGTGTCTGTAACTTACTCGAGTAATACTTTTGGCTTTAAGGCTGAAGGTGAATAGAAAAATCAACCGATTTACAGCTCAAGTTGAGCAAAAATCCTATTCAAAATCAGTATACTGAAATCTTGTTAACTGTAATTCAAGAAAATAAAGCTGAAACTAGCAGTACTTTATTCAGCCTGTTATTTTTAATATACTGCAGCAAAACAAGAATAGTTGATGCGCTAAAAAGCTTTCGCGTTGCAACAAGCTGTTCAAACATTTACAAGCAGCAAAAACCATCAAACGAATTACAGGTCAAGTCAAAGCAATCTGCAAATAAAAAACAAACTCCAAAGACAACTTAATCTTTATTTCAACACATAAACGTTTGCGAGACAATGCAAAGATATTCCATGGCTACAGGTAACCGAGCTCAGTATAATTTCTCCATTGTAGCTTCCACGCTTTAACCTCATGGTTTAATGCAAATATAATAATGCTATTCACAGATAAGGCTATAAACATTTGGAAACACAACTTCTCTTACCAACAATATTACTATGCTTGTTTATAATGAAGTGTTCAAAACCAAAACTTGACAAAATCTTCAACAATCAAAAGCACTCACCAAGCACGAGGAGTATCCAGAAAATCTTTTGCAACAAGTATCTGCTGTCACACCAAAAATGGATTCCATGACAACTCGTTGAACTCGCGAAATCTTTTTCTAATATCCACCGATTTTCGGACGATTTGTGAACTTTTCCTGACGAGTCTTCGTAATCCGAAGTATCTTCTAAGGCTAAGCAACGCATTTCACTTTTTGCGACTAAACTCTGTGAAAGTAAGCTATGCTTTCAATAAACATTTACCTCGGCCAAGCAGCATCTTGCTGTTTGACTTGTCGACGCATCAACAGCGACACAATGCGATCATGACCGATCTCTTTCATTTAGGCGCTTCGCTTCCCAATGCAGCATGATATTGGTCGAGATCGCTGTGATAGACAGGCGGCTTTGCCTTTGTGCCTCATTTCACCACAAACCCTTTGTTCAAGGAGGGGACGTAATGACGAACCGCGTCCCATTTTCAGGTCGCGAGAAAGAGATGATTTCAAGATTTCATCTCAGAAGCAATTGACGATTTTCCAGTTGCTGTCAGGTTATGATGGTAACATCCTAAAATTTTTAACTGTTGTAAAAGGATCAGGAAACACGAACGTGTTTTTTTACGCTACAGATGACTGCTCAGCAGTACCGTGTTCGTAGATCTCACTCTCTCCGATGCTGTTTAGTTATTATGATTACGAAAAATAAAACGTTTGGGGAATAGCAAAACAGTGTTTTAGCTACCTGACTTTACAAAACTGACAAATACTTTTACACGAATTCAGGCAAATATGAAAGTTATATACATGTGTTGGTGCACCTGTAAAAGTATCTGTCACTCTTGTAAAGTCAGGTGCTAGTGCAAAACATATTATTTGGAGCTTTAGATAATAGCTTATTGTCGTAATTTTTGCAATCCAGATATTCATATATATCTGCCAAACGTTCCAGCCAACACGCTATCTAATCAGCCAAGAGCCTCACACTACCTCAATTAGCAAAACACACTAAGATGGTCCAAATGAATCAGAAAAATTACTCGAAATTGTTGCTGATGAAGGTTATGCTATTTTTAAAAAAGGCCATTCTTTTTAGCAACTACATTTTTAAATCATTAAAAAGAGTCACTGCTTCTTCTCTACACAGAGCAACAAATCGTATGCGATGGTATTTGTGCAAATGTTTGTTAATTGAACATCTGACATAGCTTGATTAATAGTATTAATCAGTTATTGCCAGCTTCTTTAAATATTTTTAATATATACTGGTGGATTACCGGTGGAATGATAGAAAACGCTATAAGACAATGTAAATATATTTGGGGGGATAACGTTTTACGACAACGTTGTGTAGCTTTTAATTTGTTCAACATACTTTAAATTGTTATTTTTGTGTTCTTGTCGTTGTACGTCAGTTGCCTTTGTTTTGCGTTATTGGCAAATTGCATGTACTCTGGTTGAAACTTTGTCCTGAAGAAGTAGATTTGAGCAAGTGTGCACAACGTTGGCAACTTAAGTAAATAAAATGATCAGCACAAAAAGACGTCAATTGTTTAGTTTTAGACACTTACGTTACTTTAACTTCTGCGACAGGAATTGATAGTTTTTGTATACACCCAAATTCAGCACAGGCAAACGTTACGTAATTTCGTCAATAGGGTTAGATATGAGACATGGTTATCTGTATGAGATCAGCTTTTCTTAACTGATGCTCACTGGACTAATTTCACTTATGTGATGGTTTATTAATTACGTGCCTATACCACGGGTGGCGGAACCTTTTTCATAATGGGAGGGGCACAAGTGCAANTCAAAAACTAGAAAATGTGTGGTATCACTCGGCCACTGTGACGTCACAATCATTGAAGTATGACGTCTTTAACGTTTGTCAGCACGTTTAAAGCAATTTTATGCAATGTTTTATACGCCCACAAGGACATCTGTCTACAGTACACCTTATCTAAATACGCTGACGAAGTAATTGAACACATACAACATGCACAAAGCTAAGGGGGCGTCCTCATGTCATACCACATCATCAGATAAGGGTGAGATGGGCTTTGTTGCCATATTCACCTACAGCTTCTATACCATATGAAGTCACAATACTCATGTGAATCAGGTTTTTCCCGATATGCGAAAATGAAGACCACGAATGGGGCCAGATTGCACGCTACAGTACATCAAATATAAGAATTCAACTATCAGCTACTAAGCCGAACTTTTCAGAATTGTTGTAGTCCAGAAAACAAATACATTGCTCTTACTAAGACGTGCTTGTTGTTGAATTGTTTATGCTTTATGGTTACTTCTATTGTGCATAATTTTGTTTACAATACTAATCCTTAATGACGGCACTTTGGGTGAAAAAAAGCGTTTCTGGGGGTTCCTTGTCCACTTAAAATAACCTTGCAGTGTTTCGTGGACAAAATAGTTTGGGAACCACTGTTCTACAATACAAATCCATTGCTTCAAAAAACAGTTTGTCTGATATGAATTATATTTTTTGAAATACTTACAGTAATTGCACAGGGCGTCTCAGGCTCTAATGGGTGAGCCCGAGCAAAACGCGAGCGAACAAAATCGGGATAACGCCTACTACGAACGATATTGTTTTATTCAGGTCACCTGCAACATGATCACGAAAGGCCAGACATGGAACGAAAACATGAACACTGATAAGGCCCAATGAAAAGAGCCCCAGTTAACAACATAGTGAATGGGACCGTGAGTGGTGGCACGAATGTACAAAGCGAGCAAGCTCGCGTCTTCCAATAGCAATCGTTATCGAAGACTCGGGCTAAGACCGCGTAGGTAGCAAGTTGTCTGTGAAGGATGCCAATTGTGTTGCCAAAGCAAAAATAAAATATACCTAGTTAGATTTGCTAATGCAAAAACACACTTGAAATTTATGTGTCAAGTATTTGATTTTGCGTATAAGATTCAGCAAAATTTACTGTTTTAGGATGGTGTTAAAAACGCCTGAAATTACACCAAATTACAAAAATTTTTCGATGGAGTGGCACGGGATTTTTCCTACACACGTGCATGTAAAATTACACCATTTTTGTAAAAAATCGTGTAGTGTTACACCATCTGGCAACACTGTTCAACAGCACCAATGCGGTAAGCAAGCCCAAGCATCGAGACAAGATTGTACACGGTGTATTTTGCCAAACATTTACAAAATCCTGCCAATTTCAATGCCAAATTACAAATAACGTGTTACAAATAATATTTCCAAAATACTGCCAAAATTCTGGAATATGTTTTTCATTAAACGATTTACTTTTAACAAAAGACCCAGTAGTAATTGTGTTATTCAAACTATTTAGGCAAAATTCGAAATTGAACGTGTGGGCCTAGGCCTATGCGCCCTATGGCCCATACTAAAACAAAAGTCTTTAGTTTTCAATACATTACTTTTTCCAAATTTTCCCACGTACTTTTTAAATATTTTCCCACAAAAGAAAACAAATTTAAATTCCATTTTCTGCGCCATTCCTTATTTTGAAATTGAATTCATTTTGTTTTGCGTTAAAAACTTGGCCTTGACGCGGAAAAAGCAAACAACTGTGTCGATTTGAGCCTGAGATACGTCTAATAACGTAACCAGCACTTCGCAGCTACAGAACAGAAAATCTGCTACTGGAAAGATGACAACTTCCTGAGGTTGCTTGTTCGCGTAGATCGTCATCACGACCGGACTGAAACTTTGCAGGCATGTTGGAAGCTGAACCTGCTCGTCTGCAGAGATTGCTCAGGGATTTTTCTAGACATTTAACCTTTTTCCACTACTGCTAACCCAACGTGGATATAAAATACTGCTTAACTGTACCAGCACCGATTCTTGTTTTTTTGAAACACAGCTGGAGATCTATGTTGAACGTAACAGTCGTGGCCATTCTTCCCTGCCTTACCTGACCATAGATCAACAAACATGCTGGTTGACTGCGAACACTGGCACGTCTCCGATTTCTTTCGCAAGAGTTGGCAATGGTCACGGTTGAATTAATATCTAAAACTGAGGCGCGGCGAAGGGAGCGGAAATTGCTGTGAGGGGTTGACAACCAACATTTTCGACAAACGTTATATTAAGTTTGTAACATTTCTTTCAGTTACCGCATGGCGCAAGTGATCCTAAACAAAGTTTTACCAAAACCTGTGAATTACTGTAGTTCATGGTGTCGAGTTCGTGGAAAGAATCTTTGCGCCTACACATAGAACGTGCGGACAAAGCTTAAGATCCAAATGAGCCCTTTTCTCAGTTGTCGGGTTCGTTGAAATCAATTTTAGTGAAGTAGAAAGCAGTTGCTTCACAGTTTCGCCGAATGCAACTGCGCAAGTTTTATTGGTTGCAAAAATAATATTATTGTACAACGTTTTCTTGAAGGTTAAAAAGACAACCTTTTCACACGATGAGTTATATTTTAAATTGAGCAAAATTTGCATTTCTTGTGAATTATATACTGAAACAACAATGAAAACATGTAGATTTGATTTAAAACTTGCTGAACCTACCGAAAGCAATTGTTTTCATCTTCAGGAAAAATGCAGCGAATGAAGCAAAATACTATGAGCCTCCGAGCAGGCGGTCGGAGACAAGCACATAGAAAAAGGAGACAATTGAGTGCATAATCTGATACAAATTTGTCAAAAACTAATATGTACAACAAACACTTCAGTTTGTTTCGAAGAAGTTGCAGAACATGGGTAAAGTTGTTTTTTCAAATAATTTTAGAAACACAGAGGCGAAAGTCATTTGTATTTCACCATTTTTGACACCACTAACAACAAGTTTCGATTGTCAAACATAGTACTGATATATGAGTGTATTTTTACTCAAACAGATTGCATCACATTATGTAAACAAAGACACCCCAGTTGTTTCAACGAATCCATCTAAGGCGTTTCACAGAAGTAACCTTAACCTGGTGTCTTGTTAAAAATCCAATCGATCGCAACGTACCTGTGTGCATATTAACGCTGCTGGTCAGTAGGTATAGAAAGCCAGGGTCGCAACCAGCTGAAATTTTGTTGGGAGGAAGATGATTGTAACTTGTTGTTGTGCCTAACCACTAAAAAAACTTATTGTCAATTTCACAATGCTTTTGAAAATTTGGAGGGGGAGATTTCCCGCTTGCCCCTTTGACTGTGGGCCTGAAGGAAGCAGACTATAGGCCTACAAGTGAAGTGGTGTACTTCCCCAGACATCTTCCTTGTGCAACAGGGCAAGACAATGGGGAATGTGTGTCCATATCTCTTCGCTGTTTACCTTGATGAACTCTCAACACAGCTGTGCACAGCCACGGCATGATGCACTGTGAGAAATAATGTTGTGAATCACCAACTGTTCGTTGATGATGTATGTGTCTTTGCAGGTCTCAGTATCAGGGGTATTCCACGCCTATGGAATATTTTTTGTGATGCTGAACATTAAAATGTTTTAAATTGTAACAAGACTACCGTTTCCCCTTAAATATGTAAGCAGTCTGCCACACTTGTTGTTACCCTGAATGGCGTAAATGTGAAGTTTGCCGAACAAGTCAAACATCTTAATGTATCACTTCATGCCTCACTGAAGGATGAAAATGGCTTGACATTCAGAAGCAAGTGAAGTCACTTTATTGCCAACAAACACAAAGGCACACCCGCCTTTCATGAGTGCTCTAGTACAGTTGAAAACACTCCCTTTTGTGCCTATTGCATTCCAATGTATGCCTGTCAATGGAGGAGCAAATACAACCACTGTAGCATTAAACGCTTCCGCGCTGCCTACAACATCACCTGTCGAATATTTCATTACATCCCCAGGAATGCAAAGTATTCGCCTGAATCACGTTTCCTACTTCGCCAGGATAATGGATGCTTTAAATATTAAAAATATGCATGCTGTTGTTCAACGAGGTGCATCTCAATCCAACTTTTTTATTCGCTCGCGTCCAGTTTCTGATGTTTTTCACTAATCTCCGTTTTCCTCCCGGTAGGTAATGCTTCCGCATGACGATGAGAGAAGGCTAGTTACTGTTGCTTTGTTTCAGTATCAGTTCCTGTTCAGTGTTGCCTGCGCGTAACAAGTAACAGTCATCCTGTGCGGTGTTGTGACAAAGAATTTCGTATTCTTGTGTTACGTGACTAAACACTCTGATGTGAATCGTTTAACTGAGGCACAAACGTCAATAAAATAATTAAAAAATCAACCAAAAATTCAATACATCAGGTTGATTACATTTTTGTGTCATTTTTGCGAACACCTTTTTGTGTACTACTTTAGATTGCTTTGATTTACTTGGAAATAGAATGTGCGTTACACATTCTGGAACTTCTATCAACTTCAGTTCATAAGGATAAGTGGTTTTTTGCTTCCTTGGGTAAGTTAAAAGGTGAATAATTAACTTGATCAAGGCTGGCGCTGTGGGATCTTATACGAACGTATTCATTATCACCTTTTTGACACACGAAAGTCATTATCTACCGGAGCTAAGCAGCTGAAATAAGAGTGTTTGCAGAAAAGCTACAAGTATCCCTATTTTTAAAAACTTAATTGTGTTATAGGGACAAAACTAACTTAAGGTCATTATATCTTGCATTGGCCTTTTAATACTTCCATGGGCTTCACACAAAACTTTTTCTAACGACTATTCTATTTTACAACTTGTTCATCACGTCATGGCAGCATGAGTCAAAAAAGAAAGTTGATTTTGCTGTAGCAAAAAATCAGGAAGCAGAAATGTTGAACCAAATCGTCATAATTGATTTCACAGAAAGAACACACTGATTGGAAATGCGTGATTTCAAAATGGCACAATAGATTTACCGTGTCTCGAAGTTCTAGTGTTTGCAATTAAAACATTGGCATATCACATACATTCAAACTTCACGATAATGTATTTCATAACCTTTGTTTTATAGTACAGAAACAAGACTTTTGTTGCTTTCGCTACAACAAAATCACCTGTTTCAATGTCACTTGGGTGGTAGATCAAATGTAATTTAAAACCCTATGTGGACATACAGTACTTCCGTTTCTTCTAAATCAAAGATATATAATGAAGAAAGGAGTGGACAAAATTCTGTGAAAACCCTTGGGATAAAGGCTTGCGAGGGTTACAAAAGAGCAGCCTCACTACTTGTAGCAAACGGCCATGGATTTTACAGCCCAAGTGCTCTTCACCAATTTCGAACTATGGTTTCTAAACTGCTTTGCCTTGAATGATTACAAAGCAAGATCTTGTTAATTCGCCAATCGATCGGCAATTGCCACTTCGCAAATAGCCGAGTTTCATTCACTGAGCCCACCCTTTTTTCTAACAAGAGATTTCAGGTTCCTGGAACGACAGCAATTGGACACCATCTGCAGATTATCTCTATCTCAATGACTCTACATAAGCATGCCATACCACTAAAGTTTCTGGACCGCACTAATTTGAAGGATTACAAATCGCGACATGGGGAACACTCCAATCATGCAAGTGTTAACGCGTTATTAGGCGAAGTGTCGGATTTTATTTGTCACGGCGGCCATCGATGTGCAGCCTACTTTCGAATACTTTGGTACAGTTTATTTTGCATCGTAATCTCCTGAGGAGGTGATATATTACAGGATTTTTCCAGCAGATAGATGTTAATGTCGGACATTCATACATTAGCGAACTTAAACGCGAGAGATAGCTGGACAGATTAAAGAAGCCGAACAGCCTCTCCACTTCCATCGGTCTCTCGAAAGTATAAAATTTTAAATTTTATTCAATTCAATACTACGTTTGTGAGTGATAACGATGTTCATCAACACAACTATATTTACATGCACCATGAAGATTGACCACACTTTGACAACAGTCACAATTCTGCTTGGAATGACTTTCATCGAGTAAAACAATGATGTGGAAGACGCATGAAATTTTTGTCCATGTTATCAACCAAATTTTACGATTTTAATAGGTACATTAAACTCTAAAGTGTGTGTTGACATCACAGTGATTGATGGAAAATATTCCAAGGTAATTATAAACACTGAGCTCATTTGCTTGAGCTTGATTCGTGGAATATCGTCATACTGTATAAAGTGTACTGTATATTGCATTGTATTTTATTTCAGACTAGCAATCGTTTTGCGAAGCTATAGTTGCAATATTCTATGGAAATCGTTTGATTTATTCACGTTCAATTTTCTGGAGCATNTTTTTTCAAACAATTAATTACAATTTGAATATATTTGAATAATAGCTGATAATGCCTACTCCGTAGGCGAAACGTGTACTCTGTAAGATCACAGTCCTGGTTCTCGGCTGTGAAAGGATTCTTTTTGATAGATAGGAATTGAAAATGGATTGAGATCAATCCAAAACGCCTCAGAATAATCATGAATAGTTTTATTGTTGATGAAGTTGACCAATCTATTATAATTTTATGCTACAGATAATCAAAATTTCATCAGCGCGTGTTGCAAGTTGTTAGTTAAAGTTAATACTTACGCTAACTGGAAACTACGATCTTTGGACTAATGAGACTGACCTGTTCCTGGATTCGGTGTTACGTACCTGAAAACGCAAAAGAGCAGATACTCTACAAATTACCGCTGACTTAAATCTGCAGGTGCGAAGCTTTCTTTTGCAATCTACAGTACATTGGCTTGATTTGTCATTAGTTATACTCTATTCTACAGCTTTGGCGCAGACAAGATGTTACATCAAAACCGCTCCATGCAAGCGCGTCACGTAATGAGAAACATGTTTTAACGCGAATTCTCAAAGTTAATTTCAGACAAATTGCGCCCGGTTGAAACAGTAAAAATAGCGCTTCGACATGTAAGTCTCTTTGACTCTATTTCGAACCAAAAAGATTTTGACAAATGGATTACATCACGTTGCATCATGTCGCTTCCTTCACTTCAATAGCAATAAACTGTTACAAGACACAGAACGCAAAAACAGAAACATCACAGCTTACTGCACACAGGGGCGTAACGAGGTGGGAAAGGGGCCAAAATGCTCCGCGCGAGACGATACACTGCGGGGCGTCGAAAAGTCTCAACAATGTCGCAAGTGCTTTCTTCAATACAGTGCATTTACTCCCAAAAGACCTCAGGTTCGAACATGGGGGCGCCAAACTTGCTTCTTGCCCCGGGCGCCATCTAACCTACGTACGCCCCTGACTGCCCAGTGTCTATTGGAATTACCAAAGACTTGATAAACGGTGCTTGTGACTTGTATAGCCTCGTGCACGGCGTTAATGGGTGAGTGCAAGGAAGGGTACACGAAGGATGCTGCCATTGACTTCACGCCAATGCAGCGTTCCCTGGCGGAAGCAAGTGAAGATAAACGCTGCTAACCACTTGATCTAAAGCAGGGGTGGTCAACTTGTCTTTGATTAGGATCGACGAGAAAATTTCTTGCTAACTCGCCATCGACCAGTCGGTAATAAAGTCACAAGTACAAAATGGCAAATTTGAGCATTGCGCGTGCAAATACAGTGCACCATCGCCTTAGTAAGTGATGCACAGATAAAAAGCAAATTGTCTCTTGCCCCTAAATCACGATTGTCACGCAGTGATAGGAAAACATTGTACAAAACCTCGCGGCATCTGCCGTGCTAGCCTATGGTCAGTCACCACAAGAGACACCAAAGAATATACGTGACCAACCAATTGATGGAGAATTTAATGTACTTTCTGGAATATTGACATTGATTGAAAGTCTTATTTTTAGTTATCTTGTTAATTCAATGCAAACTCAGGCGCGATCAACCAGCTGATATACGGCGATCGACCGGTCGATCGCGATCGACTTGTTGGCCACCCCTGTTCTAAAGGATCAGCAAAAAGTGCAAATTCTGTCAAGTTAATTCAGCACTCAAAGGATTTAAACTGCATAAGCGTAATTAACTCTATAGCCAGGAGGTGGACAATTAATGCGGATTGCAGCCCTCCCTGATAAATGCAAGGCAAATGATGCCACAGATTTCGACCTAAACTTGTATTCAATCAGCAACTTGAAAACACAAGCCGTTCTAACTGCTTCCGATACATGTCGAACTTAACTTTTCATAGAATTTCAAAAACAATGTTCACAGTTTACCAGCTATACTACATATTCGATGGTAGTTTCAACAGACGTGATGATTCTGGTGATTTTTTGCCTTCGGCACAAACCCAAATTGGCTACGATAGGTATGGCGTTAAATCCGCCGGCATCATTTCGCCGATGTTGGTTAAAATGAACAAATCAAAGTGTGTTTCGCTATTTTGATCATATCTTTTTCAAAAATGTAAAGATATGATATCTTACACTGATTTTTGTGACATACTAATAATGCTTTAATTAGTACTTTGACCATCTTGGCTACCGTAAGGTCAGATGTAGTTACCAAGGCAGGTCTACAAAAATACAGCCCTTTGTTGATTCACACTAGCCTGCAACCTTAATTGTACTGAATGAGATTTGGTGTTCAATGATAGAGTGCATAGATTATACCGTGAAGCTTCTGCTGAATATCAAATCTGCCCGTCTTACCTTGGGAGAGAAGACAAAGAAAAAGGAGAGGTCAATTAGCACCGCCTTTGTTTCTTGAATGGGCAAGTAAAGCAGAAATAGACTGTGTAATGTACTTGTAGTTAATTGATGTAGAACTATGTGGACGGCTCGTGGGTTGAAAAGTTTTGTTTCTGTGAAAGTCCACACAATTGACAAAACGTCCACAGAAATAGGTTCGTTCGTTAAAATAGGTTGGTTGGTTTCATTAGGGTCCAGCTAAAATACAGCTCTTGACGAAATATTTTGGGTATGAACAAAACTTAACAACCACACGCAGGTTACCGTGAGTTGGTACAGCTTTAGCACAGCTTCTCATACCTCACTACTGCAAGCTTTCAACTTTTAAGCTAATCGAGTAATTTCACTAAAAATTTGATTTGCTGTGAAGCGTTTATTAGTGTGAGTATCAACACGATTGACAGCCGCTTTTCTTCTCCCCTGGAGTAAGGCAAAATGTCCTGTCGTACAAAGTGGTATAGTCGAGCGTATCCAGAATGACCGAGCAATTCGCGCAATTTGTGGAGAGGCATACAGGGTGCACGGGCACACGAACGAAACAGAGCATCAGGTGCAACCAAGGCGTACGCAACGGGGGGGTTGGGGTTAAACCCCCCCTTGAGCTTGATATTTTGTAAAATCTTTATCACCTGCGCAAAGGAAATTGAATGATTTCGCACAGTTTTTGCTTGTTATTTTGTTGTCTTAATGCAAATACCACATAATAACTTTGCATGCAAATTTCAAGGAACATTGTAAATGGGCGAAAAAGTAATAATTACGTTTTGGTGAGAATCAGGGTTATCACCTGCGTCCAGAAACGATCTCACCACTTTTTGCAGACGTTTCGTTCACTACGCACGTTCAAGATTGTGTTCCACGATAGTTCACTTTATCCGAAATAATTGTCTTTATTTTGTCTGTTATGGCTGATCAGCGCAAGCGCTGACCGTAT
>JGI24022J15233_10002992_pt1 | contig 16376 bp, 10 predicted proteins | sample Ectturendosymbi2_FD_15233 | JGI IMG/M metagenome (IMG submission 15233)
CCCGGCCGTCCATCTCCATCAGTCACTGCACGATGCAGTGCGCGCAGCAGGAATGCGTTCACAAGACCTGTTGTGGCGACAGCATGCTGGTGAGGCGTCCCCTCCCTCTTCCTCACTGACGAACGCGTCAGCTTTCATCGCGACGTTGTTCCGCCTCTGTGACGTCATGCGCGCCTCGTTCTGCCTGTCGGTGACGTCGTACACGCCTTCGGTTTGGTTTTGCGCACGTTTAAAGTGTGTTCTGGTGTTGCTTGTTGGTGGGTACGCTAAGCGGTGGCTGGTTTGCTGAATAGGTGCGGAGTATGAGCTTTGTTTCATCATAATGTTGCTTGATTTTGGCATTTTAATCGTTTTTTGTTCTTTTTATTCGTTTGTTTGTAAAAAAGGGGAAACTGAACGTTTGCTGATCAAAATGTATTTGACAAAGTTAGATCAGTCGCAATTCGCAGAAAATGCTTCGAAGGATCTTCTGAAAGTATTTCGTTTACTTTATTTTTTGCATTAAAAAAACTTTCGGATCTTTTTGAATACAAGAAAGAAGTGTAACTTCGTGAACACGTGACAAAATTGCATGACGCAATCATGACGCAATCTTTAGTCGCCGATGTTCCGTTGACTTTCATTACGTCGCCGTCGTGAAGGCGCGTTGCCAGGTTGAAAATTAACCTGAAATTGTGCTTTTTTAATTTTTCATGTCTCAGAGACGACGAGGTTCTGCTCCGAGCAATTTGTTTGACTTGGGAGCTGGAGCGAATTCTTCTTTCACGCCCGTTAAAAGTAAGATCTGAAGTAGATCGTCATCAGCACCTCCACGGGTGTGCCCCAGGGGCGTGTTATTGGTCCTCTAAGGATGTGTCGGACGCGGCGTGAAGAACAGATCATGGGATGCATGCCGGCCGGTGTTTCTTGATTTCTTCCTCAAAAATTTAACTAAAAATTGCTTTTTCTGTCTGATCTATCGTTGAAATCATTTAATTCATACGCGTTGCACTTATCCAAGCCTGTGCCTGCTCAAGGCAAGACTGGAAGAACCATTATCTGTGTTTCTGCGGTTACAGTGGAAACCGCTTAATAGAGCACCCATGGGAATAGCGAAACCTGCTCCAATAAACAGTTGCTCTTTTATCCAATGATAACTTTTTGCAATAAAAATAGGGTGTCATTCACACTAAGGGTTCACCAATACACATGTCAATATCAGGGACCGTATTTGGTTCTCGTTGTGAACACTGTACACAGTATTGTAAAAAGAAAAGTTACTGTATTTTTGCAATATTTTTACCATAATGTATTGCACAGTAGCTGTTGTGGTGGACACTGTTCACTCTTGCCCCTCTTCAACACAAAAGAACTGGTCGATTTTTGATTGTTTTACTTCATTTTTGGTTACCTGGTCTACAGCATGATCACTGCTGCACGTCTGAATGCTCTAATAAGCGGTGTGCCTGCTCTAATAAGCGAAAAACTATGAGGAAAAAGATAGGATCGTTTTTTTTCAGCCGAAACTGCTCGAATAAGCGGTTTGCTCTATAAACCGATGCTCTATTAAGCGATTTCCGCTGTATTACCTTCTTGTTTTTTACAGTGTTGCGTTGCAAAATTATCTTCACTAATTTTGCGGTGTTGCGCCGAATTATTATTTTCTTTGTTTCAAAATGTTCGCCACAAAAATTACCTTCTTGTTATTTTTGCAGTGTTGCACCGCCAAATTATCTTCTCTGTTTTTGCAGTGTTGCACCGTAGAATTACTTTGTTTGTTTTCAAAATCTTCCCCGCAAAATTATATCTTCTTTCGATATTTCATGACGGACTTCCTCACGACTCCTATTTTGTCTCCTCTTTTCAGAGAAACCAAGCTGCGGGAAAGCGGCGGGCAACAAATCGCCGATGCGTGAAATGGGCGAAGGTAGGTGCTTGTCTGTTGCCTGGTAACCACGATGATGACGACGACAATGGTGGTGGTGTAGCGTTGTCAAAGTTCTGCATTTTATAATTAAAAATGAATCCTGCAGACCAGGGTCTCCAAACGTCATTGTCCGAGGGTCACATAAACTTACAGCTCCGGAGGCCGGACTTCTTACGTAACGTGATTGTTTCGGGACATGTCCCATTCTACCAAACCAACAAATGTTCATAATTATATTATTTTTTCATTATTGACAAAATGTCTTCACGAGCCGGATGAAATGGTTCCGCTGGCCGTAGTTTGGAGGCCCCTGCTGCAGAGCAACGTTATCTTGAAGCGAAACCTGCAACCCCCCCTTGCCCCGTGCAGTGCCGACGTTTGCAGTGTTGCCCTTGAGATATTTTAGAAGCTGTTTGTTGCCATGGTTGCGCGTTTGCTGCACACTTGATTGGTTAGAATAGCGACGCAAACCGTTCAAATGATGCAGTTGGTTTGATCGCTGCCCACGAAATCAATTTGAAGTGTTTCCGGACGAAACCCATGGCGTTGCCGGTTTCTGCGAAGCGATATACGTCACAAACACTGACGCGTCGTCGAAAAGCCCAGTGCTTTCGCGACGCCGTGACCTTTCAACCTTGTTTGTTGCGATAACCACAGGCAGGTCGATGTGCTTTTGCGGGTGGGGGTGGTTGCCATGACTTCGCGCAGGCAAGCTGTTCTGCTTCGTTGCGTAAAGCGCTATATTTCGCTGTTTCCGCAGGGGTGGGGGGTTTGCTTCGTGAAATCGGCGCAAAAAATTACTTGAAAACAAAAAAGAAATATCCTTCGATTCGATTTTCTTCTTTCGACAGGAAGTCCAGAGCAAGCGTCACCGGAGGATGGCGCTGCGGCGCAACCCGATTGCCTGGTTCTGAACATCCCTGACGTCGTCACTTGGGGGGAGATCGACGTTTAAGTTTTCGTTCCAGGAAACTTATAGTTCGAAAGCGTTTCGTTCGCTGCTCTGTTTCTGTTTTGTTTCCTCTTCCTGGCAAATTTTTTTGTACGAAACCGCCGTTCTGCTCCGTGCGCCAGCGCATGTCTACGTCCGCAGTCTTGGGGGGGTGGCGTTTTACAAGCTCGACCTTCTTCCGTCGCACTATACCGTTTTTTTGTTTGTTTTTTATGATAAACAAGAAGAAATATTTTGAAATTTTGGAAAACACCGTCCGAAACTGTTTTTTCCACTTACGAGCGTAATAACCGGGTATTTTTTTCTTAAAAAATTTTTTTTTGCCTTTTTTCTTGTATCAACTCATTTGAAATCGCCTCTTCCCATAAATCTTTCGCTGCCTGATGCGTTGACCATCCCCCGCCCGCCTTTTTAACCTCCCACCTTGTCTACTTTGCACTGCGCTTTTTACTGGTATCGCTGTGAAACGTAGCAAAGTCTGATTGGTTAGCGCGCGCGTGCTGCCTGATGACGAAATCCCATGCGCGGTCATACGGAACATGATTTTCCGAAACACGCCGATCTTTGCGAAAGGCGCGAGTGTTCGGGTCGGGGCGTTGGCCACTTTTTATGGCCTGAAGCTTTAAATGCGGAACGAAAAGCAGCAAACGGCCTCCAAACCAGGACATGTGATGCCCCGTAAGGAGGGGGAACGTTGGAGTCGAGACCCCCTTCCAAACCCCCCTCCTGGTTCAAAGCTTAATTCTTTGTCAATCGCAAAACCTGCGCCTCGTGAAAAGCAGTATTGTCAGATGATGTCTCTCCTTAGGAGCGCTATTGTTACGTCATGCGAAAGCAGGATGTGGCGTCATTAGCGTTTTGACCGGGATTTTGCTGCACACGGTGCCTCTTCCGTCCAAGTTAACCCGCATGACACGAACTATGCCATTGCGGACAAGATTCCGGACTGTGCGAAGTTATGGGACCACGTCACGTTGAGGAACGTCTCTCGGAAAATCACTTTCTTGTTGCGGTTCTTTTTTCGCGCGGCTTGGCGAAGCCATTGCCGCCAACTCGTATCATCTTTTTTGTTGATCGAATCTTCAAAGGAGACTGTGTTGTGCGACCGACGGCACTTTCCCTCCTCTGCACACTTTTTGTCGCTGTCACGTCACAGTAGGCTTTTTATCCTACGTCCCCCCCATCTCTCTTTGTTTTCTCGTCTTGTGTCACGCTTCATTTCATGAATGTTTTCCAAAACGTTTGTGCGACAGGAATAATTTATTATTGTTACGTCACAACCAGCATCCTCCCCGTTAAACACATAGGACGCCTGATTTGAAAATTCCCGTGGAATGTCAAGTAGTTCCAACGGGTCGCCACTTCAGAACTTTTGCAAAAATTTCATTTCATGTTTTTGTAAGGATCCAGCTGCGACCTCCAAACGCTTCACCCCCCATTCACCCATTTTTCGCTTTGTGTGACGTAATCAGTCGCCGACAAGCCTTTGCCATTTTCAACAGCAAACCTTCATCGCCGCAGCGCGTTCGTCAAAACTCTTTTGATTATTCGACCCCCTCACGTCGCAGGAGGAGCTCCGCCCCTGCGTAGACCCCCTCACGTCGCAGGAGGAGCTGCGCCACTGCGTAGACCCCTCACGACCCCCCTGCGCAGCGACTGCATACGGAACTTGCGCATGACGAACAATGGACAATCGCTCGAACGCGAAGCAGTTGAAACAGCAACCAGCCATGGCAACATACGTTCCAAACTTCGGCGGAGACGTACGTTGCCAAGACTGGTTGCTGTTGCTGGGCAAGCAGCGGACTGTCCTCTCCTCCTCACTGTGCATCCTTTTTCTTTCTTTACAATCGTTTTTTCTCGTTACGTCGTAAAATCATTGTAATTTTTCGGGAGGTTTTACGGCTTCCACATCCAAGTAGACAATTTTTGGTGACTAAAATTAGCAAAGTGTTGTTTGGACTGATGATGGATTTGAAAGATGCTTTTTTTTGTTTGTTTTCAAAGCGAACGAAATAATACGACCTATGACAACACAGATCCCGGTGACGAACACATGAACAGAGTGTGAACGCGACGTGGTTTCGACGTCATTTTCGTCCAAATGTTAGGGCGCGCCTGGTTTTAACCGAAATACGTATCGTTTTTTGTTTTCTGCGAGAAGTTTTCCTTCAGTTTTGCCGCGCTGTAGGCGGTTATATAACACTGACGTGTAGGGCGCGTCGCTGCTTCACCGTTACCTCCAGGTTTGCTGCTGAGTATCTCACACTCGTCGAGGAACAACGTAAAAAACTGTATCAGGGAATTTTCTGAAAGTTCCCGACAGCTTCGCAAATAATTTTGTCGCTTCCCTGTTTGGCCTCGAAGGAATTTATTACAATGAGCGTTTGTGTCGTTTACAATGAAAACGGTCGCGTACATGCTCCTGGAGCTGTCCGGCCATGCGGTACAATACACAGGGCCAGGGGCCCAACCTGTGTGCGTATGGTGCAGCCTGGCCCTGGACGGCCAGTGTCCTGGCGTCTCAATCTTCAACGCCTTTATTTCGTTCCACATTCCATTTGTTGTTTATGTTCGTTGCCAAAAGTACGTCACGGCCGTTTTTTGTTCGTTCGGTTTTCGCGTCGTGTTGGGCGATAAATGCTGCGAGGAGCGCGAGAAGTTTGATTTTCTTGAAAGTGAAAGAAAAAAAAGCTTCCTTGCTTCCAATTTCAGGCCAGTCCAGACCGAAGACGCGCCAGGCGTAATCTTATATTTGTTTTATTGCGTCCAGTATTTGCCGAGCCTTGCACGGCCCGACTCGCAATAAAACAAACAAAGAATTGCCTCTGGCACCTCCTGGCCCGTTATCAGTGTAGATTGGCCTTTACTCACACGTCGAGTAGAGATTGGAGAAGCCGGTCCTCGCATCCAGCGTTGGAGTGGTCGTTCCATCCGGTCCTCGCATCCAATGAGCACTGACTTTCAGCTCTCATTTTGTTTTAACCCCAGATTTTCGCAACAGGCTCCTGGCGCCGTCCCGCTGACATGTAATGCGCCGCGCGCGAAGACTCTGTTGCGTAACGATGCGACTTGCCACGTCACAGTCGCGAAGTCGCAGCCCGTGGTGGCTCGGCGCGAAAGTTGTTGTGCAATCATTTTTGAACAATGGAAAGTCGACGCGCTGCATTATCGCACACGTGAGAACCGGGTGCCGGCGAACCTCCCACAGCGTGTCCGGCCGCGGAGGTTAAGTCCGAGCCGGATTAGGTGCTGTCCGCGCTTGAGCAGCCAACTCCACGTTGTGTTGATAATATATACATGTGGTTATCCATCGATATCGTTCGTTTTTTCCCTTTTTTTGTCGATTCTCTTCTATCTCGTTTTTTGTTGTCGTAGTCAACTTTCTCTCAAAATAAACACTTAGAGTTGCTCATTTGTCAGTTGCGTTGTTTTGCGTCAATTCAGTAACTTCGGCGTCTTTTCAGGCTTTAGCAGCATGAGAACGAGTAGATTGCTGTTACAATCGCAAACTAGTGCTGCAGCGGCGGTGCAAGCAGTGGAACATTCCTGAAAAGATCAAAGATCCACAAACGAGTCAAGTTGTTTCTCTATCCTGCGTCACAATGAAGGAATACTTGCATCACAATAGCCACTGGTAACAAATACCCGCCTCCGTGACAGGCGGTTGTTTGTTTTGAATTATCTCAGTTGATCTTTAGGACGTAATTCGATTCCTGCTGATGGATTTCAGAGCAACATGTGAAGCAGGGGCGCAGTGGCGATTCTAGAATTTAAAAAGTGGGGGGGCCACTGCGGGGCCAAGGAAAAAAGTAGGGGGGCCAACATAAATATCTATCCTACATGGTGACTTTCCATTGTATTGAAGATTAATTTGCTATGATTAACCCTACCAAAGTATCAAACCCAACATGCTTGTGGATATCTTCAGAACCGTCGCCAGAAAGTCTTCAACAGGGGGCTTTACGTTTGTGCAGAAGTGTTTGACATTCTATAAATTGTCAAAAACTGCACTGATTTACAGTGTTTCATATTTCAATTTAGGGGGGCTTGGAGCTTTGTTTGGGGGGATAAAGCCCCTCCCCGTGGCGACGGGACTGAATATCATTAAATTTGACCTAGCGTTATTGTTCACAATAGACACCTAAACACCACTACGTGCAATCGCACACTTGCACTGCTATGTCGAATATTCTTTGCTAAACGTACGTTAGAACTTCCACAGCATTACACTCACACGTGTAAAAGGAAACACCATTTCCCGTACACGATTGTGCCGCTGCCGACCCCACATGAATTAAAACAGACGAAATGGTTCGACCGACGAATGCCATCCTGACACAGAGGCAAGTAGGCTGTTGATAGTCAAAGATTTACGTCAAAATATTCTTACTACAAAGCAAGTTTTTTTTAAATGAACCATCTGCCAACAGATTAGTGACACTCCCTTTATGTGGTAGCTTACGAACACTTTGTGATTGTGATGTATCAATAACAGTGTTATGCAACTACTATCAAAACTGTAATACCCATCTGTAGCGTGGATAAGGTAAGGACTTTTCAATGCTCTATATGCAGTTAAAAACAGCGAGGTTTCGGCACCAGTCGACCAGTGGCAAGTAAAGTAGCAAAGCCACCGCAAATAAGAATGTGTGTATCGGTGTTTTTGGCGTGTACCGGATATGTAATAGCAGGCATAAAACTTGCTCAGCAGAATATTCCCAAACAGCCGTTCATTTTAATATTCACACTAAATTTTCTGATCCTCCTGAAAAACTGACTTTTAAACCCTACGTTACTTTGAAACAGTGATTCTCAACGGGGTCCAGGTGGTCCACCTATCTACAGAGAGTTCCACAAATCTTTGATAAAACGTTCACTGACCTACGTGCAATACACTGCCGACTAGTTGTTCATGACGTGTTTGCACAGCAAAGTGGCCCATCGGATACTTTAAGATGGCCCAAGGGCAAAAAAGGTTGAGAACCACTGATTTATTATTATTTTGTCATAAGGGAAACACGCACTACACCTCAAATAAACTAAAAGAAACAATTAGACAAATAGTCAAGGAGCTATATGATTCTCACACAAATCCCTGCACAGTCTACGTCAGAATTTCATATCAGCATCAACTCAGTGTAACTTAATTCTATCATCTCGACTGTCAAATTCATCAACGAAGCCATCTAAATCTATTTTTCAGCTTGTACCCTTTCAGTTGAAAGTAGAGCAGTGCTACTCAATCTTTCACTGGTCATGGATTTTCTGAGAAATGTTTTCTCTAATTTCATTTTTGAAAAACTTCTCTCGCATGAAGAGTTTGTGACGAGAAGAGTCACAGCTATTAGTAGCAACCTATATAAACAATCAAACGCTGTTTTGAAAGGAGCTTTAAACGAAACAAATTATCCGAACGATGTGGGCAGCTGCGACTCTTTTCCGAGGCAAGTTCTTTGCTTCGAAAGCAAATTCGTATTTCATGTTTTAAATCATTTTCACTAATTCAATATGCATTTGCCAATTCTTTTAAGAATGTTCTTCTGATAGAAATGTTTGACCTCCGGGTCGAAGAGCTGAAATGCCGGAAAGAATTGCTCCTGAACAGACCCGTAACCAGATTGGTACACTAGGAGGGACGAAGAGTTTTCTGAGAGGGGCCCAAATTTTTAAATTATGTCCATTGGTTCTAAACTACGTCCAACGAATTTTCCAGGGGGCGAAAAAAGTTTCAGTTCATAAACCATTACAAAAAGTCATTACAAACTTTTATGAGGTAGCAGGACATGTGTGAGTAGACTTAAACTGAAGTCACGAACCATTTCCGCAAGATGCTTCGATGTCATACGAGACGCAAGGCAGCAGAACACAAGCCTACAATCAGGATAAATTAACTGACCCTCAATTCTTAATGCTGTTGCTGTCGCAAACGTTTTGTTACTGGGGCAAGCAACAATCTGTTGACAGAAATATAATCCAGTTCTACCTCACAGTGAAATGCGCGATAGATCAATCTTCCCATTTCTGCCACTGTTTCGTATAGCTTCGAACTGAAACTTTCACCACCACGATCGCGATCTGACTACATTTCACGCGGGATCCGAGAAATCACTGCCACTGACATAAGTCATCATCAACCTCTCCCATCACCCGGCCATCAAAACCAACAACCCAGCTTATTATGCATTTGGGAAATATTTAATGCAGGGAAGTGGACTTCTAAATTATTATCGTTTAAAATTCTAAATTATTATTTTGCTGGCTGAAAGTTATCTGCTGTGTATGTCAATCAAACGAACTTTAACGTGAAATTAAGCACAAAGCTGGGGGGCCAAGTAGGGGGCCAGCCAAAAAACTGGGAGGGCCATGGCCCACCCAGGCCCCCTCTTATTATCGCCACTGAACACGACGTATTGACCAACAGGCTGCTTACTCGACTTAGGAACATTTGTGTATTTGCAAGGTTGAAGAGCCTTTATAATTTCTGTGTATTATCCAGGCCTATGACAATATAACATGAAAATCCAGTAGCTACTAAACCTCCATACTCTCATGAAAGCATAACATGGAAGCAAATAATAAAAATCGATTTGTGCACTTTCAACCATGTTCATGACGTAGCAGTGTGGAAGACTATTATAAAACATATACAATTCAACACGAAATTCCTTTTCCCAATTTAAATGTTGAGAGAAAATCGTTTATCAAAGCTTTCACAAAACGTACAATTTATTACTCACATCTAAGAGTATGACTTCGCATCCTCTGCGATAATATCTAAAATATACTGGATCATCTCACTGATACATTTTAAGTCCCTTGTAAAAGACATGCATAAGCAATAAGAAACGCACTGACAGAAAGTACACAAAGACTAAAGTAGCGTTGTATATGCAGCATCTAACGCTGTACAGCAGCGGTTCTCAATTGGGGTTGCGAGAAGGGACTTCTTGGGGTGTGAACTTCTCTGATACAAAAAACAATGCATCAAATAGTGCAAGGGGTGCAAAAATGATTTTTCCTTCTGGACGGGGTGCGGGCTTCAAAATGAATTGAGAACCGCTGCTGTACAGTGATAACAGCACAACACACGACTGTAAACGAGAAACGTAACTTCCTAAGTCCTTCTTGTTTGTTGGTATAAAATGAAGCAACTTTCGATCAGACATCTCGATTGTTTAAAACACGTCAAATTAGAAAAGATCTGTAACCGAGTATGATCCACGGTTTTGATTTTAGGAGCATTTGCAGTCTTTCACACAATTAATCAAATTAAGTACAGAAGTTTCCTACATTGAGATAAGGAAAATATACACGTAGGAGAACGTTGCAAAATTTGTTGAACTTTGCTTTAAAAGCGAGACTCAAGTCAACAGCAGATGCTATGCAAAGTTCGGAACGAGTAATGCTTAACCATTTTTTGTGGAGCACCAGATGAGTACAAACATCGACTACCATTTTACATTTTACAGTGCCTACGAAAAACTTTGACGCCTGAAATGCAACAACAAAAGGAGACGGAAAACAAGCTAACAAAGCTATGGCAGACGTTAAGCCACGGAAGTTAATCGACGTTAGCTTTTGTTTTAACAAACTATCAATTATTTTGGGAGAGTGACTGCATTTCGTAGCAGCATTAGCTCACAACCTGCTTTAATTTTTACACAAGCGATGCAGTAACCACGCCGGAATGAATACATCAAGTAAACCAACTACCAATGACGCGGCGAACCCTGTTGCATGTGCTGATGAAACAAAGAAATGTGTCAAAAATTAGGATGGGTATCCTTTCCGTGGTGCAACACCTGACGCACAGGATTTAACAGCACAACCCAGAAAAAAGTGTGCATTATACGGATTGTTGTGGAGTCAGGCTTGTACCAAATAGTTGGTCGCTAGAAAAGTTCGCGTCTTTGGTCCAGTAGCTATTCAACGCCTCCATGCGCCGAAACAATCGACATAATACGAAGAAGCAACCCGCCAGCACCACGGACGAGATTGCAACAATCAGTAAAATGCTGAACGCGTAGTGCTTGGAAAGAAACTCTTGATATTCTTGCGAACTGAAGATCTGAGAATCCAAAAAAACGAGTTATTCCTTAAACTCCTATAGCTGCACAAACGTTGAGTACAAAAAGTGTTACATTGAACAAGGGAAAAAATGATGCAAAATTTAAACTTTTGTTCAAACTTTATCAATACGCAGCTAATTCCAAGAACACTTAACGGTGGAAGCGAAACAGGGAACGTACTGTGTAATGCAGCAATAAATCAGCAAAGTATTATGTGAACATGTTGCCATCGTGTGCTGCAATGCTTTACCTCTTTCCATGATGGCTGCAACTCTGTTGGTAAACTACATAACAAATTGCTCTGCATCTACTCAACATAGGAGTTGTTTCAGTGATCTATTTTAATGCCGACGGGAGGCGGTTTCTGGCTTCCTTGCACTTTGAATTAACCACGGAACTCACAATATGAAGCTTCGCTAAATCTTCTTGCGATCATTTGATGCAACCTTTAACTGAATTTTTGTTTCTGTGCTGACCTTGGTGTGATGCACTCATGTGTGTCGCTGTGTTGTACAAATACAAATGCAATAGCAAATTCCTTGATGCTTCACTTACTGCAGGCCCCTACAGTGTAGGGGAACAATCATCACATGACTTGGTGATTCCTATAGTGTGTTTTTCCAAGTGAGAACGTAAAAGGAAAAACGCAGACAGAATTTGTGACACTTGGTTAATTGAGGTTCAGAATTGAATTTAAACATTATGAACAACAAATAACGTCAGAAGTAAAGTATATGTTTAACAGTAGCCTAACTTTTGCATCTTGCCAAATACAATATGCTTGGCAAGCACCGATCAACGCTGTGTCCACCTTCATGCATTATATTTATTATAGCATAGATTTGCAAATGACACGGAAATAGTGCAACCGTTTGTTGGTGATAAAAAGTTGAAAAAATATATTGCATTATCGTTCTTTCTTCAAGTTTCTGTTCCAATGTTGCGAATAGCATGGTATTCGGATCAAAAGTTCCGTTTTTATGAAAAAGATTTCACAAAATTTGCTATGGCCAGTGCAGCCAAGAACTGACAACAAAACAACATGGCTGCACGATAGCAAAGCTTTTATTAGAAAAATTCGAGTTGTGTATGGGTAAAGCGACAAAATGCAAGAAGTGTGATAAACAGTTAAACACACCCGTACTGTAATTCCCACCAAAATAGGTGCCTATTGGCCTTCATTTTCGTTTATACAAAGTTTGCTTCAGTTCAGTTTGTAGTCGGTTTTTCTAGTCCTTTCGGAAGTTTCACGAGTGGCCTGCGGGTACCCATCTCCGCTTGCTTGCGCCGCCACCACGCGACTGGTTTAGCAGTGAATGCTGCACTAGTGGCGAGTTAATGGCAGCACCGCGTGTGAACCGTTTTCTTGCACCCAAACAAAAACGCTGAGCACGAGGCTGAGCAAGTCGCAAATACCGGTTTTCAAGTCTTCGGTATGACCGAATTGGGAATTGAATCCAGCCTACCAGCTTTGGTGGTGCGTGTTCAACCAATTAGTTTGTTGCAATCTTCGCAGTGGCCTACAGTACATGATACTTTGTTTTTCAATAATTTATCACCATCATCACTTGGACGACTGTGAAGCGAAACTTAACAAGTATTTACTATTTCGCAATGTCGTAACTGTCGGAAAAACTTTACGTAGCTGTTGGAAGTGCTCTACTAGATCTCAGGAAGAAACATGTAAAGAAAAACGCATAAGCTTTGGTGCTGGATACAATGCAAAAAGAGAACTTTTATCGTCATTTATGTTGATATTAAACAGCTTGACATTCATTAACAAAGTGATTATATAATTCGAGATTGCACTGACGTTATGAGTGCGAAAAGTACTTTTGGCACAAAATAAACAATAGCATATTTCATTTAAGGCAAAACTCTATTAAATAAGCGCCTACTTTGTGAGCTTTGAACAGCATCAGCTAACACGAAGCTCGTGGTTAAATAACTTGGAGCGTCTGTCTACATATATGTTTCTACTTCTACCACTGATTGACGACAAAACGCAAACTCACTGAATGGTTTGACTGCAATCCATCTCGTAAATTTACCGAATGGTTGCGAAGTGGATTCCATGTGTTGCTTTCAGAATGAAGACTATGTCCTCGCAGTGGATGATAGGTATGGCCTGAACTTTGATGCCGGTGTCCAAACGCCCAGTGTGGATGAGAAATGTGCGTCATTTCCGGTTCCACAATAGTTCGTAGATTTAAAAGAAGCTGATTACATCACAGTCTACAGTGCGACAATATTTGTTTGACCTTAAGCTTAAAAAAACTTTGCAATTGTAAATGCAATTAACAATAAAGCATAATGTTCAGTCTACGCTGAAAATTTTTGTTGGTATGCGCGTGTGTGCATAACTTCCAACCAGTTATGGAGATCTGATAAAAGAAACACTGCTGCAAAAATTGTGCTTGTTGAATATCTTAAATGTTTGCAGTACCCTACCTAGATGGTAAAAATTGTTGATTCAGATCGTCATCAACTCAACACATCATATATTTCATTTTCCTTTGGTTTCGGGTTTAATAGACGAAGATTGATTACTTTCTTGACTCTATTTTTAAAAGAGGCTGTGCGAAACACCTTATAAATTATTCTTACTCAAATAAATACGGAAGCATTATGCCTAGTGTGAAACATGACTAACAACTCCCATTTAAACTTTTCTGAACAACATCCGGGGAATTCGTTAACGCGATTAGCAATGTCATTGGAAATGGATGCTCTCGAAACAGTGATCCCACTACATTGTGTCTGAAGAATACGGTAATTTAGCCAAAATTAAATAGTCTGACTGTACCTAAATACAGTAAGTTTCTACCAAATATTGGCAGTGCTAAGAAAAACTAGGTTCTAATGCGCATTCCCCGATTCAGGAGTTGATGGTTAACTTTGCTGTCTGGATTAAGATATCAACATAAAATCGAATAAGTTTTGAACAAATCAGTGATCGAAACATTTGATAGTTGAAGTCTTTGGATAGGCACAATTGCGCTTATGAATAGGTAATGACGTCATCCTCGATTGCATAAAAAACAAACTGTTTTTTATAAAAAAAAACACAGAATTCACAAATATGGAAAGTGGTCTTCTGAAAGTTGCATGTGACTGTCTTCAGAAAGCTAAAAACTAAGCATAAAAGATATTATCATAGATAAAAAAAAAGAAAACAATTTGACAAGCAATGAAGTACAACATATAGACGGACAGCTGAAAGCACTTTCATCATACGAACTAGAGTTGTAAACGGGCCTAATTTTGAAGCACGAGCCCGGCCCGAGCCCGACATTTATTTTTGAAGCCCGATTCAAGCCATAAAGTCAATTTTACCGAATGAGTCAAGTTAAACGCAACTGCGGAGTATCAAAAGACGTAGTGTACGGGTATAGCTGCAAGCGCACGGTTTTATCACACCTTGACCAAAATATTGGTTTAAACAAGTACAAACTTAGCTTATTAGTCAATGATTATGCTGCAGTATGTAATGTTTCTTAAGAAAAAATGAAACTATCCACGATGGCGCTGTAGGCATAAAAGAAACTATCTACAGTAGTATAGTGCTGAGCATGAAAAGCCTGTTTGTAGGCTGTCGTTTCTTGAAGAAAGCCAAGAATCGCGGGAGTGACTGATCTCTTCGAAGCAACGCCATGGCGTGCTAATTTCCTCACCACTGTCGCCTTCTCAAAAGGAGTGTGAGGCTAATCCGAGCAGAGAACAAAAGAACGCAGCTGTGTTTGCAAATAGAATTAGCTGAAGAAAAGTCACTACCACTTCACTCACAGAAGTCACCGCGGTGAGCACAACAAATGTACGTCATGAAAGAAGAAAATTGTTACTCGAAATGTTATAAAAAGGTTTGTATGCAGGCCCGAAATCGGCCAGAAAGGGTTTGACAAACTTAAGCTCGAACCCGGCCCAAGCCCGGACCGAAACCCGGCCCGAAACCCGCCCTACCCGAAAAGCACGGCCCGACTTACAACTCTGATACGAACAGGGTACCAATGTTTGACCACAGGTCCTTCTTTCGTATGAGTTTTCCTATTTTTAGGGGTTCTTTGCAGGCCCGTAGCCAAGGGGGACATGCCGGGACAGTTCCCTCCAAAATTGTGATATACCAAGAAAACGTTGTTTCAAACATATAATAAAAACAAAAATCTTGCCTCCCTTAACGTATATTTTGCTCCCCCAAACCATAAAAACTGGCTACGGACCTGGTTCTTCGTCTGCCAGGGGGTTTTCAGCAGACATTTTTTCTGGCATTGGTCCTTTGATGATCTGCAACATGTGCTTGTTGATTTCTACATTGTTTCACGCGGTACTTCGTACGTGTGCATTTTCTAAGTTTTGTGGTCCCTTTGTGGGCTCCACTCCAGGAACCAAATCCAACGGATATGGCCCAACAGACTTTTATCACTTTAACCCTTTCCGTCCCGCACCGACTTGGGGTTTTTCCAAGTTTGCAACGCCGTAATTCGCCAGCCGATTGCGCTAGAGAGATGTTCAAACCCTTTACGTATTCGGCAAGTCTTCTATATCAGACTGAAAAAAATGTTTTTCGCTTCGGATTTGGGCTTATCTGTGGGTGACGTCACAGTGGCGGCTCTAAAGGCTCGGATGATAGCCTAGATACCAAAAAAAAACGTGAGCCAAAAAAATGGTCGGTTTGGTTGGCGTCCAGGTCGAGGTAACTTCAGCCATAAAATCACGAAGACGTGCCCCCATTATGACGTCACCCATAGCGAACCCCAAACCCAAAACGAAAAAAATTTTTTTCAAAGTAAACTAGAAGACTTGCCGAAGACTTGGGGTTTGAACAGCTCTCTAGCTCAATCGGTTGGCGGGTTATTGAGTTGCAAAAGGCCCGAACTTGACTAATAGGGTTAAATGACGTGCAGCTGTCCGACCTCCCCTGTGATCAAACATTGATACCTCGTTCGTCTGATGAAAGTCCTGTCAGCTGCCGATCTAATAGCATGCTCCAATAAATCATTCAACCTGCATGGAGAGGTTCGCAGAAGCTTGAGAACAGTCTGAAAAGGCCAGCAAAAACAATGTCACATTTGTAAATAGAGGTAATTTTGTGCACCCAACTTTCAACTGAGCATAGTGTTAGAACTTTCAACAGAACTCCGGTTTATTGGTACTACAAGCGGAAACGATGTTATAGCAATTTTAAATTATCATGCGTACGGTGCCATTTCAATAGGTGGTGTAAGACGTGTTTTCACTTGAAACATATGGTTAATTCAAAGACACCCAAAAAGGGAACTTGAAGCAAGGAATGATTCAAAACGGTTTAACGACAGTAGGAAAAGAACATAGTTTGCATCGGGGATGTGGAAACGGCTATTTCGTCAACCGCTTCCGCTTCCACACCTATCGCTTCCGCTTCCAACAGAACCTGGACTCTAACAGAGCCTGGGCTCTATCTCATCTATGA
>JGI24022J15233_10002993_pt1 | contig 16375 bp, 8 predicted proteins | sample Ectturendosymbi2_FD_15233 | JGI IMG/M metagenome (IMG submission 15233)
CTTTAACGTGAATTTAAGCTCAAAACTTGGGGGCCAAGCAGGGGGGCAGCCAAAAATCTGGAGGGACCATGGTCCACCCAGGCCCACCTTAGAACCGCAGAACCGCCACTGATCACAAACTTCTCTGAATGTACAACGTCTTTTCAAAAAGGAACTGAGGGCCTAAAGGCCAGGTAATAACACGGCGACACTTGATGAAATGACTAACGCTGCACTCAACAAGGATATTTGATAGATTGCCGGAAACATTTTTCACTGGAAAAAGGTCAAGTTGTCGCTTACGCATGTGCGCAACAACTTTGCGTAAAAAAATTAGCGAGACTTAAAACTAAAATTGCTGGATAACTAACTTCCTTTTTACGGAAAGTTCTGAGATCATTGTTGCTATCAATAGAACTAACTTCCCCCTTGCATTTTGGCTTTCTGCGGTGCGCCTTGCATATTGAATATCTCCACCTGAGCATCACTTTCAAGACGTAACGGCCATCTTACAGTTTTAAATTTTTTCTTTTTTTTTAATATACGCAGCAGCGTCTACAATACTCATGCCACTTAATGAAAACGAAAACACAGGCAGTTTTGAATTTATTGAAATGGTGGGTTGAACAGCAGTGAGATCGCGACGAGGTGCGCAATTCAAAAAATGCTGGAATTGTTCAACGGGTAAAGGTTTATGGAACCTCAACACCGCCACGTCTTTGTCCTCAAATTGAAACAATTAACAACAGCGCTTGGCCAGAGGCAAGCAGTACCCAGAGGGTCAATTCGTCGACTTGGCGTTTCTACAACGTGACCCCCAGTCAGATCGGCGACAAACATGTCGTTGAATGGAGATCTCGGTAATGTGTCACGCTGCAAATGTCACGTTGCGAGGTTGCTACGTCGCAAAATATTTACGTGGCCAATGCCGGTGATTTATCGGTTGGAAGCAAACCGTCACAGAATAAGCAAGAGATAAAATAACAAGCCTGTAGATTACTACCTGTTGTGTCACTGCACGTGGAAACCAGCAGTACTCAATTCTCCTGTCACGACTAGTGGCGTTATTTAGTTCAATGTGACAAGCCAGGACACGTTATTATTAGTGTTAATTTGGAAAAACACAACGCTGCTACACCTGCATATATGCGAGGCCGCCCGAAGGCACTTAACATCACGGAGCATTACTGAGGCAATACCTTTATATTTTTTTCAAACTAAAAATTCCCGGGACAGTAAAACCTTACCTTCTGTTGGTATTTCCTATCATTTCTTTTGCTAATTCTTGCAGGTTTTAAGAATGCAATCTACAATTTGCATACTCATGAAAATATTTCCTGTTGCGGAAAATACCAGTAACTGAAGCTCCGGGGAAACTCTGCGTGACTGATTATCAGCAAAGATCAAATTAAGGGTTTTAGGTTCCCTAACCTAACTTCTCCATACACGAAAATGGTAATCTCCTCACTGACCTTTTCTAACGTCTTGCACTCTTTCCGGATGGTGATAAGGTTAAATCAAGTCGAACAAATTCTAAGACCGCAAATAAAGACTAAACATAACCTCACCCTACCTTGACTAATAGGACTTTTGTTTTTTCCAAATAAATTCTCTGTGCTTTTTGTCCTCTGTTTGCTTTTCTTAGACATCGACAAAACAGATCTTGACTAAGATGTAGCGATGCAAGCTGATACGCTCCGCAACAACATCGAAATTTACAGTCACTCAAAGTAATCAATCTCAGTCATTATTGTTGTACTTCGGTGTTCGGTTGAACCGGACTCGGCGGTTAAAGCGTTGTAGTTGTTCTGTTGAAAATATACTGATGGGAAGTGCAGCTAAACTTCCCTCAAGGCTTATCGCAAACCGAAATAGGGCTTACCAGGATCAGCGGAAATTTGTCTGGCGCCCTTAACATCGCCGAAAAAACGCCGCCCAACATGGCCCGTAAGCACATCACTTGAAAATCGAGTAGAGGAGAAGATGTAAATGTTTACGTGAGGTCAAATCAGCAAAACGCCAGTTGATCTGAAATTTAGTTTTCATGAAAGCGAAGAGTCCACAGACCTCAAGTTAGCTCTATAGCTTTTTTCCAATAGGAAATCAAGGGTAAACGGTTGAGGTACTGTCTTTACTTAATAATTGGTGGATTTGTTACAAAAGGTTTTCAATAAGGAAAGGTAAATTTTAAGAAAACCAGCGAAGATCTCATTTAGCCGGCATTGTTCTTCGCCCCGCCCGCAACCAGGGACGGCAGACCGGGCAACTGCCCTTACGAAATTTCCAAAACATTTTGAAAGCCACGAATAACATTTTTAGTTGTGTGGCACAAATCCTTTGCCCCCTCAGAAAAATTCAACTGGTTCCCGCGCTGTGCACCGCGCGTAAGCGTAGCCAGGGGGTCATGACCCCTCCAAACATTCCAGCATATCTTGTAGTTTTGTGCTTTCAGGGGCGATTTCCCGAACAAAATACTGTTGCTCGTTTTGAGTCAAAAAGCTTTGCTCTCCCCCGAATAGTTTTGGACTGGCTACGCCACTGGTACCACGGTGTAGAAGGTGCTAAGCGAAGAGTTACAAAACCTGCAAACGAGAGGCTTTTTAACCTCTTTTATCATTTTTACGTGGAAAATTTAGCTGCATGTTTATCGCTTGTTTGATCCAGCCTTATTACCATACGGCCAATTGTCGTAGGTGCTGGAGGTGCCGTTGACTTGGTGGGAACAACTGGACTCACCTACTCTCTGAAACTAACCGTGCCTGCTGTGTGCCACCGTTTTTAAAGGCTGCGCCCAAATATGCGTTTATCCGGAAAACATGAGGAAGTCCCCGGGTAAACATGCAGGCAACATCACACTTCAAGCACCTACACATGCAAAAAAACAAAAATCATTTCTGCGTATAACGACGTAGCTGCCTGTGGCACTTCTTTCGATCACCAGCAGAGGCTACACTTGAGAGCGGTGCAAAGCAGAAGTTGAAAAACGTTTAATCAAGCAGTACAACAAGCGATTGGATAGGTATAAAAATGTTGGTACGTTCTGCAAAGCACGTTGCCGTTTCGCAGTTTATTAGCGATGTTCAAGGCGCTGATGGGGATGGGGACCATTTGAAAAGCAGACGAGGCATCATGGCACACGGCCAAGTTGTTTGAAAAACGTCATTGTGGGGAGACACGAAAGAATCTGGCGAGCTCGGCAGAGCAGAGCCATCAATCTTTCAAGCCTCAGTGAAACCTACAAAAAGGTTTCATTGGTTTTCCAAGTCAAAGCAACCCCTAACAAAGGCTTTGGTTTTTGAAGCTTTGTTCGGTGTTTTGTTTTGTTATTATGACAGCTGTTTACGTTTGCGCCTACACAAAGAGTTTTACAGCGTTTCATGTTGTGTTTGCCACAGAAATGTAAATTGGATGTGATTTTTCGTAAGTAGATGTATCATGAAGAAAACAACTAGAATTTTGTATTGTTTGGGCTTAACTTCCCTGTTGTGCTTTGGTTTCAAATATGCTTTTAAATGTCTAGTTTTTTAGCCAATACGTTTCACAAAGAACCATGTTGAAGTACAGTAACACTGGATGTGACATAACTCATGTAAACGCAATGGCACAGCACAGGCACACTTTGAAGTGTGTGACAACATCGCGAATTAAGCAAACGATGTTTGCTGTGCAGATTCTATTTGAATGCAGTTGTAGCACTGAAGGTGCGTATTGTTACGTGAACTCGATTTCCTATTGAAAGTTTGCTGAGGGATTCAAACCCATCACATGTGTGGAGACAAGTTGACGTCGAAAAGCAATAAGATTTAGCGTAGTGCGAAATTTGTAGGTCAACTCAACATCAGCAATAGTATTGTTGTTGCTATTATGACATCATAAAACATGGTTACGTCGCACCGATTGAATGAGCCTTTTTTTGATGGACAACAAATGGTAATGGTAATGGTTTATTGTTTCATATGACTCAGCCAATAAGCAGAAGCACCGTAAAAGCCAAAATATTCAAAAATCGATAAAAATAACAAAATATTCAAAATCGATATAAATCGGAAACGCAAGCCCAGTTACGATTAAAGGGCCAGCTGACTGATAACAAACGCATGCCGAAACGTATCGCCACAGCGTAAACTTACTGGCAGTTCGGACCTGAATAGACATACTTTATGTCAGGCACTGGTGTCAAAAATAGCAGCGCAACAATTTGAAACAGTTTGAAAAATCTCAATAAAAATGATTTTTTTTGAATGCTGCTAAACATGAAATATTTTCTGCAAAAGAGTGGGCACACGTTTCTGTCAAAAAATTATATACAAACAGCAGCACTTGACTGTTCAAATGAATGTTGTGCCGATTGAGTTCGCTGAGCAAGTTAAGTGCCTTGGTGTATTGTTTCGTGTTTCATTGATGGATGACAATGACCTTCAGAGATAAATGAAAAACCCTTGAGCTGCAAACAAGCCAAGAGGCAGCTCTGCTCAGTGATCAGCTGCAGAAAAACACCTCGATTCGTTTTTGATTTTCATGGCGTGCAATGCGAGGCTTGTTCTAAGTAAAAACGTGCAAGAGTGTCGCGGTTCCTTGATTGTTGGGGGTTAGACACGGCTTGAAAATGAAGCAACCGAAAAAGAATACAAGCGGCTCCGATTTTCAACAATAGCTTTTATAAGACAACAGAACGTTGTCAAATCGGCAAGATGCGAACTGCGCCCGCAGCAGTTGTCACACAGAACCTGCGAACACCCCGTTGGGGAAACGGGGTATATCTCAGCAAACGCTCTATTGTGGTTAATGTAGCAAACGCCTGCACTGCACCGATATCTTAGACTGACATTGTAGATCTGCGCTTCTTAAATAACTGAGGATGATTTCGAAAAGCACTCATGCGTTTATATAAATTTCCTCATTGCCTGTGCGCACCAAACGAAAAACGTTTTTCAAGTAAAAGTTCATATTTTTGCAACAGAAAAACGCGCCAGGTATTTCCTAAATTTTAAAGAAAAACAAAACATTTATGCGAATCAAGAGTAAATCAATTTTTAAGTAGCTGACATTGAAACCTCTGGGAATGCTTTTTTCAACGAACGTTTGGTTTAAAGATTTCTTTAATGAGCCTTAGAAATCAGATGGTGCTCGAATTTTGGGTTTCTGAAAGGTTTGCGTCTAACGTAATTTGTAGGGTTACTTTGCACGATAAAGCTGAGCTATGAAATGATGTGAAACTTTGCTTAAACATCTAACGTTGATTTCTTCTAAACCATTCGCTTTTACAATTCAAAAATTTTGATTAGTAGCTTGAATTTTGTGGAAGAAGACTTTACAACAAAATTCTGCAATGCTGAGACGTGTTCTTGTCCAACTGGAAAAATATTTCAGTCCAAGCTACACCAGCTTTAACGGCAAAACGGGAACACTCAAAATACATTTCGCCCAAGATGCGACAAGGTTTACGCCCCATTGCTTTCGAAGAGATTTGCGGCTCGAACTGGCATGACAAACTGGATTGCCTCTTCTGTCGTCGAGCGAAGGAGCGGTCCGTTGAGTTTTTCTAACGTGTAAAACTTTAAAGATCAGTTGCTGGGTACGTTGGCCGATTTGAGAGATGTGATGTGACTTGCCAAAATCGTTCCGCTGTGTTCAGAAATTACGTTGACAAAATGAACTGCATTGAATCAGATATAATTTTCGCCTTCGAAGGCGTAACAGTTATGAGTGCGCCGTCTCTTGACAAGTTGTGCGCATGAATCAGTAAAAGGGCGCGAACAAGCGTTACAAGCAGTGCAAGCGCCTTAGCAGCAAAGACGCGTCAGTTGGTTGGTGGCTGTCGCAGGGCTCTGTCTGGAATTGCAGTTTGTCTTCCTCGATGGTTTTGCGATTGTTATCTAAACTACACGCGGTACATAATATAATGAGCCTCGGGCGGGAAAGGATTTTTCGAAAGTTTCTGCCTGCAACATAACGGTTTGTGCACGCTGTCGTGCAAGAGCTATCCGTCTGTTGCTGCGTAAAAAACGTGAATTGCTGAGCTCGGCCAGGTTGTCAGTTCAGACAAGTTCGCTGGCTTGCTATTGCGCGAGGGCTGGTAGGTGACGTTGTTTTAGAAGAAATGCTGAGCAAGGTCTTAGATTCGAACTGTGTTCTTGAAGATCTTTGTTTCTCATTTTTTGAGCGATACCTAAAACACAGCGAAAAAACAAACACTCTTGAGTTGATAAAATAGGAAATGAGATTAGATGTAAACAAAAGGATATTCAAGACAGTTGCGTTTCGGAGATGGGATCGTTTCTGTAGTATTAAGCATTGTGCTTAAATCTCCACAAAAATTAGTTAAAATTACTCTGCAAGAGTTGTTAGCATAAACGAAAAGCCTCATCTGACGCCATTGAGTAGTTGGTTTGATAAAACATTAGATCCAAAATCAATTCCAGCTGTTTTCAATGTTGAACGACCTTATGTCGGACTTTCAATATATCACCCGCAACATAATCTTTCAAATATTTCATTAACTCCATTTGCGCAGACAACAAGTTTACGTATTGCGTAAAGCCGTTGCGTAATTCAGTATTCTTTCTTCTACAGACAGGTGAACCAGTTGTTTTCTCTTTGTTCAGAAAAAGTCACCCCATCAGCCGAGCCTTTGTCGTATTTTTCGTGTGGCCAAACAAAACCTTGTAGAAAGCAAAAAGCCTTACACGACTCGTAGAGCTTTGATGTGTTATTCAGACGTTGGCCTAACATTTAATATCGGCTTGGGCGTCGCCAAACTCTGCTAGAAACTTTTACTTATTATTATTATGGCCAAGAATCACTGCGCATGAAATCAAGAGCAAACGAAAGTACAAGATACACACAAGATCGCATAACAATGCATATACCATGCTCAGGCTGAAATGCGTAGTTTAGGGGGAGCAATTTGTCTTCGACTGAGATTGACTATAAAATTTCTTGATAACTCGCGATCGACCGGTCGGTAATAAAGTCACAAGTACAAAATGTCATAAAATGCATAAAATGCAATGAAAAGGAATATTGATTGATGAACGTTCTTTATAGGTATCTTGTTAATCCAATGCAAAATCAGGCGCGATCGACCAGCTGAGACTCGGCGACCCACCCGTCGATCGCGATCGACGTGTTGGTCACCCCTGGCGTAGGTGATGCAGACGTTTGCGTAGTTGGCCCTCCACATAGGTGTTCCGAAGGCAAGGCAGACCAAGACGAGACTTGCGTCTTCTCTTCCATGTCAGAACGGACTTGGGAGACTGTACCGCAGCTTTCTTTACACCGTAAGCCGGGCAAGAAGGTTACAATACCAATTTACAAGGTCTTGAGGAGACCCAGCTGAGAGTCAAACTCCAGACTTTCCAGCACCACGGTGCGGAAACATTTTTACGTCAGGAAGATAGGTTGTGATAGAAAAAATGCGAATATGAGAACTGCATTCAATTGGAGCAACTAATGCTTTAAATTTCATGTAAAAAATTATTACACTGTCAACAAAACTCCAAGATAAGACATCGAAAAGTGAAACGTTAAAAGTTTAAGTAAGAGATGATGTGCTACAAGCCGAAACAAACTAGTGTGAACTTTTGCTCAGGCGAGGTAAACGCAAGGTACATGCCAGTCGCTCAAGGCAGAGATGAAGGATTTTTAATTGTGTCATTGTTTGTGAAACAAATGGGTAAGCAATTTTATTTTCTAATCCATTGCTGTTGCGTACCGAAAAAATCGCAACATTTATTTTGCTCATGCGCGTTGGGAGGGTGGTCTTAAAAATTTGAAAGGGTTGGCTGCGGCTCACAGTAAGTTTGCAATTGCTGGACCAGTGACGCACGTGGAGTGTTCTGCTTCAACAGTGCCTGGGGAAATAACAGTTGTTTTGGAACGCTCACCTAAACCAAGCGCGTAGCAACTGTTTGCACCGTGGAGAATGCCCTCGACGTTTTGCTTTCTTTGTGATATGGCCGTCTCTTTTGCGCAGAACATAATTCTCGATTCGACTTTCCCGTCCAATGTTCGGTTCTTCTGCTCAAAATAGACTGCATTGGCTATTTTCCGAGATTTTGTCGAGGTGGATTTTCCTGGTACTTTTACTGAGAAACGGCGCCGTTTTTTGATAAGAATTCCTGCGAACAGATCAAGCCTCTTGTGGAAAAGGATCATTAACATCAATCTAACGGTTACATCACCGCTGAATGAAAACAGCTGCTTCAACGCACGTCTTCAAAGCGGGCATGTCTTACATAGCCTGTCAACCGGTTTTCGTGAATCCGTATTTTGCATTGCTTTGACTTTCAGTGTACCGACCTGAATGCAGCAGAAAATTGACACTGAAAGTTCATTGTGCAAATTTTCCGCGGTAATTTCGCGTCGTGAACGTTTATGGCGCTGACGTTTCCAACTTCAACGCCAAAACACGGTTTTACGGTTTTGATTTGAAAACGTACTCGGCAAAGATTTCTTTGACCCTTACCGTGGTGGCCTCCGTGCGTGGACCATCTGGTTCACTGAAGCGTCGCATTGTGCCTTGGTTCACTGTTTGCGAGCTGTTACGATCAGACGCACTGAAAAGCTAATCCACTTCTTCAAGACAGTTAGAAATACGAGATTCAGGTGAAGCTTGTAATGAACGATTGTTTCTGCTTCAAACGATGGTATCAGGGTTATAGTAGTCAAATTAATGAGGTCAGGTATGTGATAACAGATCAAGTCAATCCTTAATGCTTTTCGGAATACAATCAACAGGAATCAATTACTGTAGCATCGATGAAAGGAAGTTTAGGTTCCCATCTGAGCAACGGTTTCAAAAACTTTGTACGACGAACCGGAAATTATACGTCACTAACTTCCAAGCGCTGTTTTATGCTTTCGTTCAGCTCAAGGTTATCAGTAACTGTAATGGTAATTGAACGGCGCAACCTTAAGAGAGCGATAAACAATAAAGGTTTTCCTGAAACAAAACGACATCATTTGAGGAGATCCCAGCCATGAATTTAGATTTGGAGTCATAAGAACTCTGTCATGAGCAAGCGGTGTTACTCAAAGAAGCTTCGCATTCTCCATGTGAAATAGCGAGTACGCCACCCGACGTTCCTGATGACATTTGTAAGTGAACACCAGTTATGTTAACCGACGTTACAGTTGATCCATGAAGGCNCAGGTATCCGTTTGTTTCTCTTCCCTGCTGGAAGTAGGGATTGCGCGCATCGAAGGTAATCGATAAGTTGTGTCGACGCTTCGCTAAAGCAACCAACGAACCTGCAAAGGGCGCTTAAAGCGTTTGCCATTCGTTTTCGATTGTCGCCGATGAGTCACTGGATAGAAGTATAGCGCTGTGGAACAACATACCTCTTAGTTTTCTCTGAATCCTTGTCAACAATTGGCGAAATCCAGGCCTCGGTTTTTGTACAGCAAGCGAAGAGCATAATAGGTCAAAGCTAGAGAGGTATACCGGTCTTGACCGAGCAAGAGTGGAAAGCTGTTTTAAGAAACCTGAAGCAAATTTGTCGGCAATATTTAAAACACCGATTGTTTGATTGATTAAATTATTTGGTTCTTCAGAAGAGACCTGAAACTTAACGCCAGACGACGTTATGCGATTATCCGCTAATCTGCGAAAACGGACTTCCATTTGTCTAAGCATCATTTCAAAATTTTTCTTAAATACTTTTTGAAAAAGCAGAAACTCAATTCTGCAGATAAACTATCCTCAAAAAACTTTTCTCTGTTTTTAATCAGATGCGTTGCGAATTAGCTGTTTAAAATTTGTTGAGGTAATTAAGAAGTATTTGCGCTTTGTCATTAAACGAATGACGACTTTCTCTTGCATTTGCAACTCGATGTGGCTTGCACCGCAAAGCTGTCACTTCTACTACAATAAGTGGCAAATGTCACAGTTCGAGATCAGACGAGATTCCAGGCAGTGCTTGTAGCGATCAGGCGATTGATAAAGGATTTTCAAAGCAATTTGCTGCGCACTAGAAAACGTACATTTCGTGTTTAAACAAGGATGATGTGGCAAAGCAATTGGAAAACGATGTTAAGAGCGAAATGAGCTTTTTGAGCAGTCAGCGTAAGTTATTGTTTCAGAAGAGAGGAAAACAACAATAGAGCAAAGGCAGAAAAGTTTGCTTTGGAAGAAATCCAATGACGTGTCAGTTTCAATGGTAGCTGTCAGGGAGTTTTGTAATATATCAACGAAAAATTGCTGTGCAGCCGACGCCGCTTTTGTCAGAAAAAACGTTAATCCCTTCTCAACGAAAGGCCATTTCTCTAAACTTCTGTAAGGTTTAGATTCATAGAAGTAAATTTGACATCCATTCAAAACTTCCTACTAATTTCGTTTTGAAGGTATCTCTGCAATGCCAAATTTACCTTCATTACTGCCTCAGTTTTCTAGTTTCCTGAAATCTTATCAAAACATCTTTGCCTTTAAAGCGCTGTTACATCTTTTCAGCAAAATCGCGTGGAACGCATATTTACTCTTGCTATGTTGTAGCGATAACGTTGATGCATTTGCCATCAATCGCTGGGGGCTCGGAACGAACAGTGAGTTCGTTGTATTTTGTTTCCGCAAAATAACTCGTCTAATCGAAAATGCTGATTGGCAGCAGATGCGGTGAGGGCGGCGATCGTTCACTGTTCCGCCTCTCATTCGAAAGGTTAGATCAGAGGTGCACAACATGCGGCCTTTTTAAAAAATATATGCGGCTGTCGTGCACGTGTGTTCAAAATACAAGTTAAAGCGACAGTAAAAACTGTTTTTTAACTGTACCAGGTACTTAGCGGAATGACAGCCAAATGGACGGGTGGGAGCAGGCTAGGGCCAGTGTGTGGCAGCAGAACAGAAGCAATTAAAAAATGAAAATATCTGGAACTCACTGGCGGTCGTAATTCACAAAAATAAAGGGATGCAGCCGGCAATAGCGAGTTTGTGCACAGGGCTGTGGAACCGGATCCGGAGCCCAAGCAGTTGTGGATGGGTTGGAGTCGGAGGCTGAAATTTAGGTTCTGGTTCCACAGACATAATTAGTGGGGCAAGCGAGTTGTACACACAATGCAATGTTTTTTAGTTTTCAATGGTCCGAATCATTCTGGAGCAGGAGCCAGAAACTTCCAGATGTTTCCTGTCAGTTCCGGCTCCACAGCCCTGCTTGTGCACACCTGGGTTAGACGATCGATCCACGGTGAAACGTGAGCTGTAAATCATTGTTGCTTTCCACGTCTACACTCAACTGTCCGGGCAAAAAGATGACTGACGCTGCCCTCCACCGTCAATTGACGTCACCCGAATAGTTGACGTTACCCGCAGAGCAACATCACCATCAATTGACGTCACCCGAATAGAAACAAAAATCAGTTTCTTTAGGCTGCACCGAAATATATAAAAAAAAGTCAATGAACGTTATGTAGGATGTTTTTATAGCGACACTTGAAATGACCGAAAGGCTTTGAAACCATTGATGTCACTAAAAACTTTGCTGCCAGGAGCTTTCCCAATAACTTCAGGTTCATATACTATGGACGCTTCGCACTGGATCTTTGCATTGCACGAAGGTCACTTGTGCGTTCATTTTTCATTCTAACGAAATGTCTTTACATCGCTTGTGAGGAAGATCGTGGCATCTGCTGAAATCCGGGCGTGGAAACCTCGAAAAATGCGGTGACAACGCACATGTAATTGATGGTATTCCGCTGGTTTGTTTCTTCAAACGTTTCGCGGCAAAACTTTAGCTACCTGCACGTAACAACCACGGGGAGTCACATTTCTTTCAAAACGAAGAAAGTATTAAACAACAAAAAACGAAACCTCGTCGTTATTCAGCAGGAACTGTTGTTTTTAACTTAGCGTCTTGAATTTACGTGTTCCGACCTGCTATTTACACGGATACTTGGCTTCGGTTAAATTCAGTCAGAGTCGATGGAAACGTTCTCACGCAATTAGACTGATGCTTCGCATGAACTTGTTTGGTCCGCAGTTGTGGAGACAAGAAAACACGAAGCTCTCTGGTCGCCATTTTTGAATGTTGAGGGTCGGCACATGCCGCACAGAACGCGTGAAAAGGCTTGTTCCAATTATTGTCCATTCAATATAAAAAATTCCTTCAGTTAAGCCAACAGCTTTAGGCATTAGACTATTGACAGAATGCCAATGGCACGCTCGCGTAACGAGTTGTTTTCAAATTCGATTTCAAATAAAATCCATCAAGCAATCAGTGTTGCTCATCTGAGTGATTATGGAGGCAATGAGTTATCAACGTCACGGCTTACTAGCAATATTCTCGCCGAAACTAACTAACACAATGGCAGGATGGGAGCAATTCGATCAGCAGCAAAAAGGATGTCTGTCATTTTTGCATTGATCGAAAGCTGTAAGACGAGCAGCTGGTCGTTTCCTCAAAAACCTGAATAAACGTGCTCTTTGCAACTCTGGTTTATATGGAAAAAAACGACGGAAATGACCGATTCACAATTTTCTCGCCTGGAGATGAGTTTGTGATGAAATGACAGATTGCAGACTTTTTACCTAGCTTTAGTATATGCAGCGTTACAACAGTAAATTGTAGCAATTTAAAAACGTCGTTTGTTTGTTTGTATAAAAAAGGTCAACACAAAACTGGTCAGGATCTGTTGGAAGTAGCCCTTTCTCAGCAAAGGATGAACCACTTGCATGTTTGGATTTTTACAGAAAATGTATTTCACTTTCGGAGCACAGGCGTCTCATGCTCAGTGAAGCATAGTATGCTCAGTGAAGCATAGAAAGATTTTGCACATAGAGTCTGTACTAGGGTTATCATATTTAAAGAGGCAAAATTCCTGGTAGTCTCAATGGCTGCTTTTCGCGGCAGCAAACAGGAGCGACACAGCAATTTTTCAGTATATTCTCACAGGTACAACTACGGATTCACCTCAAAGTAGCATCATTATTACACAAAAATGATATCAAAGATTTGTTACACAAAAAGCTACAAGCGATAATATACAAGAAAAGCATGTTGTTTCTCTCCCAGTCATGACTACTTCATATTTGCAGAGGGTGTACTGATAAAATCCTTTTAACCTGTCAAAATTCCGGACATTAGAGCATTTAAAAAATTATTTCCGGACACAAATTTAGTACTGAAATTCCGGACATGTCCGGGAAATTCCGGACGTATGGCAGCCCTGGTCTGTACTCAATTCCAGGAGTGCACTACCTTTTCGCTATTGTCAGCCGCATCGCGATTATTTTTACGAATTACAGCCGCCAGTGAGCCCAAGATATTTTTATTTTTTTGCATTTCTTCTGTTTCAACACACTGAGCCTAACCGTCTTCCGCAAGTCTGTTTGGCCGTCATTCTGCTAACTATCCGCATACGGTAGACAAGAGTTTTTATTAATGCACGACCACCAAAACTTATATTTACATGTTCACGGCCACATACATTTTTATCGAAGACTGCGTGCGGCCGTACGATCGCAGGTTGTGCGCCCTGCTCTATATTACCAATGCTGTACCCGGTCACTATCACTTTTACTTAAAAAAAAACACAGCGTACCGCTTTTACTTAAAAAAACACCAATCAAGTTGCAGCTTGCGTTACAGCTTGCTGGAGCGTGCGAAGAATTGAGAGATTAGTTTACAGAATTAAAAGATCAATTTGCTTTTGCTGGACTTGTTTCCAGCTTTAATAACTTCAAACAACGATCATCAACCAAAATGTTAACGGGATGCCTTTTAACTCGAGTCGACATTCTGAAACTCTGAGAGCGAAAACAAGTAATGCAACCGCCGGAAGGAATTTTTACTCTGCATGCCAAAAATGGAAACCATGATGGAGCGGCCAAGCTGATAATTATCTTTTTCTGCTGATCGGCCGGACTTCTCCGGACATCCGTTGTGTCTGAGCAGTAAATACGTTGTCGGCAGCCCAAAAATTTACTCCTGTTTCACGAACATCTTTTCTTGGCAAAATCAAACACGCGTTGCCTGACGGCGTGTTTCTCCTCATGATGTTACCCATAAAAGATTCGTCATTTTAACGGTGGTCTGTTTTCGAGGCCGTTAAAACTTCAACCAAACCATCTCATTTCCTGCGCTCGTGGTTTTGGACTAGACCCGCTCAAAATTCTCTTATTTTTTCAAACGTAAGGTCAAGCGCGTTTAGTGTTTGCAGCTGCGGAACGACTGGGTGTGGTCGATTTAATTCCAATCTTTTTAATAAGATGACCGTTGCTTAAACACATTATGCACACCAAATCAGTGGTCTGAAGCAGCGAAGATGACACCTCGGTTTCGAGTTCAAAACAACACGATGTATCGACTTCTTCGTCAGTGTTTGCAACTCGGTCGCAAACTCAACCAGTCGCCAGCATGTAAGGTTACAAATGATTACTGGTTGGAAAGCGGCTTCGAAATCAACGCAATTTACAGCCGATTTTCCCGTTTGCCGAGGGATTAGCCGGAAAGCTTGAGAGATGAAACNGTGATTCATGTCCAAGTGCTTTGTCGCGAAATAACGACTGTACATGGAATGTGTGTCGCTTGAGATAAGGTCAATTTTTCGCCGTATAACTGCTGGCTGTGTTCCGTTTCGAAGAAGCGTCTTTTCCTTAAACAAAAATCACTGTTTACGTGTAAAGTTGGAGCTTAATTGCGTTTTTCGGAATGCTCTGCGCTCTTGAGCTGGACTTCAAGTGTCGTGTTGCTCACATCACACTCAGCACCTAACGCTTTACGCATGTTAAACGTGTGGCTACGGTTCGGGCGCTCTCTTAGCCGCAAAAGTTGCCTATGTCCTGTTAATTTCGTGCGTTTACACATGCGCAAGTGATACTGGGCTTGTTTTCTACAAATGGCCGTATGCTTACGGAGTCTCTACAGCTGAGCACCTTATTGGGTAACGACACATAAATCTTGGACAGTTAAACATTACCACTCATCTTTACGCATTGTGGATCAAAGCGGCTTTGTGGAGTCAAAGTTCTACATCTACATTCATGCCCCTACACCCTTAATTCTCTGATGGAAAGGGTGTGAATGAAATTTCTAATTTGAACAAACCTAAAACCGTCTCGCTCGCTTTTGTTAGTTTCGCAAAAGCGTTCTTTCATTCCTCACGAAGGTTCGATTTGTGGTTACGCGAGTTAAAACGATTTACTTACGCACGTGATTACAATGACAATTAACCCAAGGTCTTGTTTCTTTTCCCGAAAATAAGTTGGAACGAATCCGCGATTCAATGCAGGTCATGCACACATGAGCGAACCTCTGCGGCGACACGTGTCCGCAGTGTGCAAATTTACCCGAACCAGGAATCAAAAAGTTGTTGCCGACTGCAATGGCTAGCAGTGGCGGAATAGTTTGGCCACACTTTTGTTGGAACGGAACGCCCTGACAATACTGTAAATTGTACGTTACATGGAGATATAGTCCTGCTGATATCTCCTGTTGCCGACTTCATAACAGAATTGACCTCGGTCATACTGTGTTTTTGATGTAGTTGTTAAATGAAAAACTGATACCACACTGTCAATATATTGCAATTATACCGAGTTGTACTCAAATTATGAAGTTCCAGAGGCACGTGCTACCGACCTTTGGACCCAGTAATATTGTACGTCTTGGGACACCTAAAGTGTAATCCACTTCGTGTCAGGGCCTTGTGTATCCGGTACGAAACCGCATCTTCTAATTTCACTGCTCTGAAGCGTCACTGGATGTACACAGCTGGGTTTTCGTAAAATGCGGTTGATATAAGTCGGAACGACTACACGTATTCGCAAAACGCTAACTTCGACACTTGCAACTGAGGAGCAAGGCGTTGATTCCACGACTGGGTCCTGTTTTGCTAAGTGCTCGTTTTGTGAAACCTCCGTACCAAATGCGGCCTGACACAAATAGTTAATATACTACAAATGGTTGCAACTGTCAAACGTGTTCTTGGTTGAGTTACATATTTCCGTTTTTTTAATTTGACCTTCATACACAGCTTCCAGATTCGAAAGATTGGTTTTCAAAGTGTGGACTGAAGTGCAAACACTTGATCTTTCTATTGATTTACGGACGGAAACACGGAATAATCCTATTGGTGGCTCGACAAATGATTCCGTTTCGTAACGCTAGAAAAAAGAAAAGCGGTTCGTGATCTACGCGCTGCGGCAGTCATGGTTATTATCATTGTGAAAAAGCAGTCACATCAGCAGTTATTAGGTTTGAGCCTCAAAAGTCCCGTTCATGAACGCAGTGCAAGGAACCCCTTGAGGTTACATCGCAGTTGTGTTAAACCGGTTATGGTCAGTGTTGTCAAAGAGGTGGCCAGTTGCTTCGCTAGCTGCGTTGCTGACTCTTCGCTCGGGCCTGGTCGAAGCAAGTCGCCCGAACGTACTGGAGGCCTTCTGGGGTGGTATCAAAGCGAAGGG
>JGI24022J15233_10002997_pt1 | contig 16366 bp, 13 predicted proteins | sample Ectturendosymbi2_FD_15233 | JGI IMG/M metagenome (IMG submission 15233)
ATTTTTTTCAAGTGCAATCTACTAGACTGGCCGATCCATTTGAGCCCTTGAACAGCTCTCTAGCGCAATCGGCAGAGGAGCTAGGGCGTTGGTAAGGCAACAGAAAAACGCTGTATTTTAGGCCGAAATTGAAGTAAGAATATATCGTACGCCGGCTCGCATAGTGTTAAATGCAGCCTTTGAAAACTATTCTTTTGACAAAGAATAGTATAGTGCTGCTTTAGTTTCATTAGCAATGTAATGCTTGGTTTTAACCCATGCTAAGTAACTTCAAAAAACTTGCAATGCTTGTGCTATGTGACTTCACCCCTGCGAGATTTGTATTTTTATGCACATATACGTCAGTGTAACAGCAGATGCCATCAGTTATACAAAAGCTTTCAATTCATTGACATAAAAGATTGTAGTAGACATAGAATAGAGAAACTAGCTAATTTTACACTTCATGATCCATCTTAACTTGGCTGAATTTTACACTTCATGTTCCATGCTGACTTGGTTGCACATCCACTAGAGATGTTCTATTTGTCAAAAGCATAGCTTAGACTTCAAAAAAGCTTTGTTTCATGGTGTTAGCGTTATTTTTAGNTAAGAAGCAAAAAATGCAAGTGCTTCAAACATTGTATTTGCTAACATTTATTAGGTAATATAGTGATTTAACACAGTGTGTACATGATTTCCCAAGTTACTACATGGTACTTAAAAATATTATATTCAGTATCAAAAACTTTAGAATAATAGCCGTGAATTGCTCTCACGAGCATAAATGTTTTGGATACGTCTGTTAGATTAAGTCCTACATTTTTGGAGTCAATCTTAGTAGATCTCTAATTTGGTAAACCTAAGAAAGTATGTTTATCCAACATTTAACCCCAAATAAATACAGGATGAGTGAAGTCACTCATAAAACGCACAAGAACAGCACCCACTCTATATTAGTGGTCGAAACTTTGTCTATTTTCGATAGTATCTTAGCTACTAGTTTTAGTCTAATTAGGTGTGTGTTTTAATTAGAAAATGAAACAACTCACTTTAAGGTCTTAGAAAGTGGGTTTGGAACAGCAGGCAGTCCTCTTGCTAATTTTTCTAGGACGTCTGTTGTAACTTTGCGTTGTAGCAGAAGTTGATGCTTCACGTGGTCGATCACATTGTCATCTTTTTTCTTGCTTGAACTTGGTGAGCTACCCATTTCATTCTGAAACAAATCAATTGCCACATTGGGATGCTCAAGCCAATGCTAATTTATAGACCATTATTTGAATGCGGTTGGTATTTGAATAGTAGTGTTCTGTTCGGCGTGCCAGGAGTAAGGACACAAGTTGTCATTCGTTTAATAGCTTTTATGCATTTTAAAGTGAGAGATTTGAAGACTAAATACTGACCGTACAGTTTTTAGTTTTGCTTCATAATTGCTTTGGGCATTTGAAATGCCAGACACTTGTTTAAGCATTCCTACAGTGCACATAAACAGCAACAAAAGTTATTGTTGACAGCACTTTTTATTGCTTATGTGTACAGTACTGTAGGAACAATGGGTTTTGTTTGATGCTTCAAACACATTGCTTGTTTTAAATAGTTTTATATTTTTCATTGACTTTTGTTGTGTGTTTATTGTTGCTTTGCTTTGCAGACAAAAGTGGGACATGACATCAGTTTGGACACATTATTTCCTGGCACACTTGTAAAATTAACCATGGAGAGGGTGAGTTTTTGCCACAAGGTATATTTTCAAGTCTTAGGCATTTTTTAATGAATCTTCTGGTCTCCTAGATGCCATTTTGGATTTATTTTCTTTGCCTACTGAATAAGTTAGATGATTATATACAATTCCTCTGCTTGACAATATAGTAACATTGAGTTTGAGTCATTCTAAAGCTTAAGCTGGGCATTGAGTGACAAGACAAAATCAGTGACAGAACCTTTCCTGGTTTTCAGGTCATATTGATTAGGTGAAGCCAAAGTTGATACAGTAGTCCCCACTTATTAAGCCCACCTTGTGACTGGACGATTTGGGGCTTATTAAAAAGTGGCCTTATTAACTGGGGGACAGATTTTTGCCACTCTTATGCACGGAAATAGTAGGCTAACTGTATAATCGTTAAAAGTTGGTAAATCTATTAACACTGTACGCAACAGTTACAGGTAACGAGCAATTTTCTTTGTTGGTTATGGTAAAACAATATTCATTTCCATGCAGAAACATCAAGAGTAAGTTGCCTCATTGGTTGTTGGGGACATAAAAACTGTTGAATATGGCTTTTCAATTTTTTGAATTCATGCACATTGTCAAATACTAGGCAGCCACAAGAAATGTTGAGATGTTCCATGGCAGCATATTAACTGCGTAGGTAATTTTTCAAAATCTCAAGTTTCTTACTCAAGGCTATGTTTGCACTCCCCTTGCCATTTTGAAAATAGATTCTACAGAGCACCAGTTGTCTTGCTTATCGATTACGACACAAGTAAATGATCCGTGATGAAACAGTTGAATTAAGAACTGGGTCATCAGCATAGCGAAGTGTGAAACTGTGAAAAGCAAGACAAAGAAGTGTGAGTTGTGACACTTTTTCACCCAATTTGAAGGAAATGTGTTCGAAAATTGGGCTTTTTAAGTGGGGTTTTGGGCTTTTGAAGAACTTTTTTACAAGAATAAATGGAATAATTATGGACTGGACAATGCTGGGCTTATTAAACGGGTGGGCATAGTAAGCAGGGGCTACTGTATTACACAAGTTGTTTGTGAAATCCCTGTGTCACCAATTTGGGTTTTACCAAATGCTTAATGTTTCATGATTTGGTGCAGACATCAATCAATGTCAAATCTTCAGAAGAAATGGCAAATGTTTAAAGAGGTAGATCAATATTTTTGCAATATTGTAAACTTGTAATTGGAAAATAAATTCAATACTTGTGCAGTTATTGGAAGCTTATGTGCGGAACACAATATGCTAAATTGCACACAAACTCATAGGTCTAATAAATTACTTGTTTTTTCTCTTCTGTAGAAGCTATTCCAAGTACCAGAATGACGTGATCTGAATCACCAGCAATTCACATTACCTCTTAAAATGCAACCCTGTAAATGTAAAAAATCATCAGCTTTGAACAGTTTCAAGTTTTTATCATTAAACAGTATCTACAGAACCTTGGATAATCCGGATTCGATTTGACTGACGATTTTATCCAGTTTAGGCGAAGATCCGGTTTAACTGAAGATGGTTGTTTTTAGCCTGACGTTATCTAAATACTGAGATATTGGTAAAAATCATCGAAATTCAACACATTTACGACCCAACAGCAGACTTTCACAGAAAAAAAGGAATTTATTGATGCATTTACAATGGTACATCAGCTTAGTAGCTGCCACATGCAGGCAGTGATGAACAATCTTAGGTCATAATTTTAGACTACATCATGGCTGCAAAGAAATCTGGGATTTTGGACTGACGCAGAGATACCTGTTACTGGCCCATAAGCAGTCCCTTTATTTGGAAGGTAGTGTCCCCCTTTCCACAGAATGAAAGTACAGTATACTCAGAGATAATCCTCTACACACACACGCTCAAAACTGAGCAATGGACTGAAACCGTGGTGCAGCGGTGTGCCTTAAAAACTTTATGTTCTATGTTCAACGTGATGCGCTTTATGCCCGTGTGTGACGTAATAATCGTCTTTACGATTAGTCAAATAATGCGCGCCGTTGCGGCTGTTGTTATGATGATTCTAAACGTTGGTTGTTGTCTTGTTGATCGTGAGCACACTTGTGTTGCGTCTGAAAGCTGCTAAATCTTTCCTATAGACCAGTCAGTGCACTTTAAGAACACAACAATGTGGAGGTGGAGAAAAAATCCGGATTACGAGATGTGAAAACAGCAAATTTTATCCGGAATTGGCAAAGATTCGGATTAAAAAATTTGGGATAAACCAAAGATTTTTATAAAGAGAAACATTAGAAATCATTCGTACCGGGGTTTTCCGGAAGGCCGTTAATAGGAAAATAGGCACATTGGGAAAATAAGACGTGCCCCCACCAATATTTGATATTTCATGTAGTCAAGTGTGTTGAAGTGTATGAAATGTAAAATCTAAGCACCATCTGCAAGCCACAAAACATGTCAGTGCATCTACCATTTTCTCAGAAAGCTTTGAAACAATTAAGTACTCAGTATAGACGTTACTGGGAGGCTACTACTAAAAAATCTGGTCTAAGGCCAGATTTTAGCATTGCCTTGCCTTATCCTGGATTATACAACGATAGAGTTAATCTAGAAACATTTCTGCCATTCAGTGAATTTTTAGTCACTGGTAGACTCAAGTAAAGTGTGATATTATTACTCAACCTATTTTGCTCCACCAATCTCTTTCCAGTTACGAGCTTCTGATGAACATTGCTGCTACTTTGCCTGGTCAGTTAATGGTTTGTGCCTAGGTTGCAATAACCATGGTTTTTATGCATAATGGCCTCTGAATGGATTTTGTTTGATTTCATCTCCAATGGTGTTAGGCATTGATTGATATTAATTTTTTGTTCTTTTTTTCTGTGACAACTACAGTACCTGTACTTATCATTGCCAACTAAGTTTTCTTTATCCAATGTTCTAAGTAAGACAACCGAATGAAAGTTTTTCTTACATCCATTTACTGTATCTAAACTGTCCTGGTTGATGTTTTTTTGAAATAAAAATCTTTAAAAGTTCAGCAAACTTTTTGAAACGGGAAGCTTGCTGCATTAAATTTTTTGCACCATAATTTTAGATTAGATGGCTAAGCAAGCTCGTTTTTGTTTTTGATCAGAATCTAAATGTTTTTTATCTACAGTTTAACCAAAAGAATCTCTCGTGCTCATGCTCCGTAAGCTTAACTGTTTTCTTCCAATGTCGGGCATAGGCATTTCTACTCGCAATTTCTTCAAATCAGTAAACCTTTTGAGAATTGTGGTTCTTCAGTTTGAAGTGCTCTCAAAAAAGCTTTTCTGAAGCATCCTTGTTAATTAGCCTTAGTTGTCTTTTTCCTGAGGGAAGTTTTCTCGTTGGCGAAAGAAGTTATTGACTTCAAAACAACAGATTCAACAAAACTCTTGAGCATGAAGAGCATTGCTGCATTCGCTTTAAGTGCTAAGTTTGCTTACGAGAAAGTTAACGTCTGTTGAATTTTTGTCTGTCTAAAAATGCGTTGCACTTGATCACCAATTTTGGCAAACGTAAGCTTTTATGGCAGTACGCGGCTTTCAGCGCAAATGTTTTTACTGTCACTTATACACCTCGTTCACTTTACCCCTGCTGGAGGAAAATGGGGCTCCTGGCTTCTTAGTATTATTAACTGTTCTCCCCTTAGCGAGTGTTGGCAACATCTGTAATCATCAGTTAAGACCAGAGGTCTGCTAGTTTTAAATGCGAAAACGGTTTTTCGAATGGATGGTTGATTTGCACGAATTCCTGTTTCGGTTTCAGATGCTTTCGAATGGGATTGTGGGGAAGATATTGGACTTCTTCGGAAGTGTTTCCATTCTTGCGTCACGTCATAATTCAAAGGAAGATCCCAGCAAAAGCGAAGATGAACTGAAGAATAAACGCAAGCGTAAAACAACCAACATAGCGCGCCGTGGCGACGCTTTTCAACCTGAAAAAGCTGTAGTCGCATGTGTTTTGTATGTCAGTGCTGCAAAACATGTGGCATTAAGCACAAACCCGTATCTCTGGCACAAAAGTCAACGTTTAGAAACACTGTTGAATTATAAGGTATTTCAGGAAACTACTAATTTTCAGGTTTTTCACTTGTGAATGTTTGTTCTCTGCAGGTGTTTATGTGCTTTCACCCAGCTATGATTACTATAAACGATGTTTATACGTTTTAACCTGGGCGTCTTGATGTGTTGTTGTTGAGTGAACTTGTCTTATCCCCACGATCATTTTCAATGATAAAGCTACCTTACACAGTGTAATTTCCTTAGTACCTGAGTACAAGAATGTCGAACTCGCGACCCACCCTTTTACGATCTTGTGCAGGAACGATTCCCCATTGGCCACAAATGTAAACTGAAAGTTATGCGTGTTGTCAAAGGAATTGGCATCTTCTGTCAGGTAAGATCAAAGTTATGTTTTTGGAGTAAAACGTGATGTGGGGTTCACTACTGCGCAACTGCGTTTAGCCCTAAAACTTTGTTGCAGTCATACTAAGCCATCAACAAACGCCGGACAAATCAAAATGAGACTAAATATTGCTTAATAATTTGTATGATTGTCTGTCGCAGTGTCCAAAGATGCAGTTGCCTTGGTCGTTTTGTACTTACATCGAGTCAGCTTTTTACTTTGTGTTGTTGTGTCGCTTACCATTATTTATTTACGTTTGATCTCAGACTCGAAAACGCATATCAATGGAGTCTGTAGTAGTAGAAAACGCTAAATTGCAACGCTGTACAAAGGGAGGCACTCGTTGATAAGGGCAGGCAATGCTACACATGAGCAAACACTGAAACAATGCACCAACCTCTACTGTAATCTGTGACCGGATTAAAGGTAGATCACAGGTTCCCAACCTTTTTTGAGGCTGGCACCCCTTTTATAAAAATAAAGTGACCTTCATGCCCCCTCGTTTTAAAAAAAATGTAAAAATCACAAAAAAACATACTGGTTTCGCAGTATCTTCATCCTTCATTTTAACTACTCGTAATACATACTGGCAACACAACAGAAAATACTCAGTCCTATTGTTTTTACCTAGTGCTAATCGGAAACCAAACTAAAGTGGCTTTTTGTTGCTGCTCCTATGAAATGATCTGCTCATAGCGTGGCACACAATTACTCACAGCAACGTGCAGATCGGTCGAGGGGATCAAACGGTTCTGATACTTGTTTTTCAAATGAAGTATGTAGGGAGCAAAATCCAGATTCGCACAAATATGCTGTTACAAAGGGTACTCAAATAGACAGGGGTCTTGTACTCGATTTCTAGCTTTGACTTCTGCAGCACCAAACAACAATCTGGGCCATGAACATTTAAACGTCATAATGCAATTACAATCGCATCACCGGCCGTCTTCCGCGTGGCAACCGCAACGTGAAGCAGAAATAGCAATACATACATTTAGCAATATAAATTCTTGACATAGTAAGGTTAGCTTGAATAAATAGGCTGAATGATGTTCTATTGAGTAATAGCACTTGCAAGCTTTCATAGATCTCGATTCATTTGGAAAAAAATACATCTGAGAATATGCAAACTCTCACCCTTAAAATTCGCGTATTTGATCCCCGAAATGGTCTCGGACTCCAGGGTCCGGGAACCCCTGGTTGGGAACCACTGGTTTTGATGAAAACGCTCACCGCTAAACAATTACATGCAAGTCGCATGTAATCAAGGAATGAAAAACCTTTGTTGCGGAATGGTTGTGCTCTATTTTAGGTCGAAAAGAATGGACCACAAGCGATTGTCCAAATGCGCAACATTTCTGATAACAAGTCGGATGAGGAGCTGGTCGGTCTGCTCGACAGCAAGTTTCTCAAGGCTCGTGTGATTGACCATTCGTTGGTGGATGGATTGCTTCAGTTAAGCATGAAAAAGTATGTGCTTTGTGTTGTGACAAATAAAACAACGCAATGATCTGGTTATTTTGGAGCATAAAATTAGGATAGACTTAACAGTTTCATCAGAACTAAAACAGCCTTAAAAAACTATACATGTTTTATTTTGAGGCGTTTCGAATTATTCTTAATCCATCTTCAGTCAAAAAATAAAGCAACGCTTGGCAATGCTAGCAATTCAAAACCAAACGGCTCTGACGCAAAAGACATCAAAAGCAAAACCAAGACCGCCAACCATGTCAAAATCGGTAGAAGTAAAAGCAGGACGAACAGCTGTGCAGAAAATGCCGATACAAAACCTACGTAAGGTCGTAATCTACGAAAACAAGCCGAGCTCAGCAGAAAGAGGCCGTTCACGGAACACTGCAACCGAAGGATGCAAAAAATTTTAACACTCAGGTACTACAACCAGCACCATCTGGTTGTTATTTCGTCTAGGTAGTTAATGCAAACGTTTGTGCGCTGTAGATGAGTAGCCATGCCTGCGAAGATGAGCAGAGCGAAACGAAGTTACGAAGACTTTATCTACATGAGGTAGACAGCAACTACGACCTGTACAACAACATTATCTACCAGATACATATCGCGCAAGCGTTTAGTAACAATCAAGCGAGAACTCACAGGTTATATGGCTGATCGGATCCATAGCAGTGCTTAAAAATCCGTGTGAACTACTCATGCCAGATTTGGTTTTGTCTAGTGAACCATGCGATGCTCACTTAATCTCCGTTGGCCTTCTAATGTTGTCTGCAAAACCTGTGAAAAACATCGTCGTGCCGTATAAAACAATCAATTCCTGTAAAGCAGGTCTGCACAATTCAGATAGCTCGAAGGGCCAGATAGACCAACATAGATCTGTCGCGGGTCGCAAAATCTATTTCATTTTGTTGTAGTTGGAAAAAAATTCTGGATCAATTAATTATATATACGAAGTCGGGTTGCTGCAACATTTTCTGCAATTGCGAAAAAAATCTCTTGCAGGTCACATGCGACTCGTGGGCCATATGTTGTGTAGGCTTGCTGTAAAGGTACTCTGCACAGGGTTTCAGCCGGCTAAGGTCATCGTTAACCACTTAATGATTGCGTTTCGGTTGAAATAGTCACCTTCTGCCGCTTGTTGCTGAGATTTCTTTCGCGATTGACAGTCAGTTAAGCTCTTTACGTCTCATTAAGTTGTTCAGATCTGCTTCTGATTGTTGTAAAACCCTACCTTGGTCTTTTGTGTGAAGGAGCATAATGGACGCCGCATTTTTCCGTTACGAAGACATCGAACCTGGCTGTGTAGTTCAAGCACAAATCACGTTAGTGGAACGGAGGGGTTTGCAAGTAGCTGTTGGATCCGGAGAAGGTAAAATTCTGTAAAAAGCAATTTGAATGCAGTCGTTTAACTTTTCAGAAAAAACTCAGTGCACCTGTTATGCATAAGTAAAAACGCCTCGTCTTTCACGATGCGCATTTTTAGCGCCGTCCAAGCATCGGTCATTTGTCAGTCCAGTAATTTGGCCGTGTGGTTGAAATTCTACGCTGTGATTGATTTGTTCAGGAAAAGATTTTAAGCGGAGTGGTCGCTTGAGCGGTTATATTCCCGCTACTCATATGTCGGACATCATTCTTCAGCATCCTGAGAAGAGGTTCAACGAAGGCGACATTTTGACTTGCCGGGTCAGTTTTTGCACGTCGCTATACCCAGGCCCGTCGCCCCCCGCACACAATTTTTGGCCCCCCTGGAAAAATGTGTTGAGCATATTTGAAAATATTGGACATACTTTAAAAAAATTGGGCCTCTCTCAGAAAACTCGTCGCAACCCCTGGTGTCCAAAGCTGGTTACGGGCCTGGCTATACCTTTTTCGGTGGTCAGGTCATATTAGGATGCATAGAGCCATCTGAATCGAAAGATGATGATGATGCTGAATGAGCTTGACCTGGTCAAGTTTTCAGAGTCCTCTTGTCGCCATTTTCCTTCAATGTATGAGGAAAACTATAGCAAGTTTCAAATGATTAAACCTGTGGGATTTGGAACTCCAGTAGTTTCTCCAGTAGTTTGGCGGCTGGCTAGGGACAATAAATGTAAAATAGATATTCACACTAATAGAAAAACGATTTACCACAGTCATAAAAGTCTATCTCTGTCTTTCACGATCAACAGAAATTACGGCCGACTTTCAGGTAAAGAAGAGCGGTGTTGGTGAGCCCACTGCAGCCCAAGATATACTGGTCAGGAACTAAATAATCTGGTAAACATTTCTAACCTTCTAACTGTAAGGGGAAATATCCTAAGGTTCTTGCTTTTTGTAAGGCTGAAGAAACTTAACTTGCCATTTTTCATACCAAATCCGGCATTCTGAATTCATACCTTGCTTCAAACAAGTACACAAAATGTTTTGCAGCAGTTCAAGCACTTTCTTAAAACGAGCAGAGAAAGTAACGAATTTTCTAAGAAAGAGGGATCTCGCTTGCAACCACATTTAACGAAGTTCAAGAGCAGTTAATTAATGCAAACGTCAATGCTGATTCACGGTAAACTCTCGGTCTGTTGATTCACGGTAAACTCTCGATGGCTTCTAGAAAACAGCCAAAGCCTACTTTGTAAACTTCATTTCTAAACGTCCCATTGACTTGTGGTAATGTTACTTATGATGTTGCACCAAAAGCTAATTTCTCCTCCATGAGCATTTAAATTAATTTACACCGCATCTGATGCAGTTTGTCCAAATCATTCCCACACTTTATATTTTACGCAAAGTTACGCTCCACCGAGTGGCTGCACGTCTGTCGTGTACTCACCTCTCACAACTCTAGTAAAGGTTTTGACGACCTTCTGATGGTCTTCTCAAAAATTGCGCACAATCTTTGGCCACTCCATTAGTCTCTTCAATTTTTTCAAAATATCACTTTCCCCAAAGCAGCTCCGGTGATTCCTCTTCACGAATGAAGATGTCTAAATGACTTAAAAATTGCAGACGTATTTCTACCTTTCTGCGTCAAAAGTCTGAAAATTTGATCCATAATCACTTCTATGCACGCCTCAAATCAAATAACCTGTTTTATGATCTCAAATCCAGGTGGCTCTTGATCCAACTTATTACATACCAGTTGTGGCGTGTCTCAGGATTCCGTGCTGGATCCATTGCGTTTTGAGGTGTATGTTAACCAGAGTCGGACCAGTTACAATTTTTAATGAAGCTAAATGTAATTCATTACGTATCTTCATGTGGTTGAAATTGAGGTTTTGTTTTTGTATATTTTTTATCGCTGCAAAATCACAAGTAAATAAGTATTATTTCAACCAACCCACTTCTTCACCCTTCATTAGGTTTTCGTTGCTAGGCAATAACTGAAGTTGTTTACCACAAATACCTGCGACTTATCTTTCATCGCACACCCATTAGGCCTTTGCACACCTCAGCACTGTATCACAAAGCAATGCGAATAACTAGTGTGTTAAAGAGAATTAAACACTTCTTACCCAAGCACTTTGTACAGCATATGTTTTTGCCGTGCTGAACCATGGTGATGTTGTTTGTCATAATTCTTCTGTACCAAACACTCATCCTGCTGCAGATCGCGTCCTGGATTGTCTCAGGACCACATCACATGAGACAACATTGAATGATTTGAGTCTCATGTCACTTCAACTTTGTCGTCAAGCTTATCATTCGTATTGCATCTCGCAACACACTTGTTGGGCCTTGCCCTTGCTCCAGATTTCTTCAGAAATCTTTCCAAGTATTTATTGCATTATCATATCTGTGTACAGTCGTGAAACACCCCTCGTGAAACTCAGTCTCTTCACAATTCGTTTTTTCGCCATTGCTTCAAATTTTGGTATTCGCTGCTCACTGTATTTCTTCCTAAGTTCACGCCAATTCCGCTCCAAGGTATCTAACTAGGTGCTTGGCAACCCAAGTAACGTTTGGCATTTTTACGATTGTAATCTTTAGGCATCCGCAATCTTGTGAATGATTCGTTTGGGCCGCAGTACACTCATTCCTGCCGACGTGGCGCTGTGGAGATCCAACATCTTGTATTTTTTTAATGTCCTTCAACTAATAGCTCACGTCAGCTCTTGTTGTTAAAGATACACAAATTCTTATGAAAATATCTTCTCTTGTAGTATTCAAGGTCCTAAGGTTTCAAGATCTCACCAAAATGATACTATTCGAGCCTCCAGATTTGAGCTCTTGCGTACTAATGTTCAAGTAGACGTGTTTGTATTCGTCAAACACCCGCCTTTGTAGATGGATATTACCAAACCAATTGTTAATTATTTCTTTTTTCCTTTTGGCGTCTGTGTACATGTACTTGGTAGCCGATGGTTGCCAACATAAAAAATATAAAATCTTTTTCACAAAAAAAATGCAAAAATGTTCAAACAATTTGTAAATTAAAACATTCTTTCGCAGTTATGGTCTTTGCGGATGACAGCTAAAATCCGCTGATTATCAAAATTATCTTACGCTAGATGCCGCACCTGAGTAAACATTGGTGGAAACGCTTGAGTAATGGGAGGGAAGATTTTTGCAGTTCTCAGTGCGACAGAAAAGTATTGCCACGAAACGCTTGCAGCAAGCAGAATGCAGATATGCAATTCGCGCGAAGGTTTGATCGGTTTTCAGGTTTCGGTTTCGGTACGAAGAAGAAATCCGCTTTTATGAGCTAAGTTCAAGATGATTAATGTTGTCTGACGCTTGATGTTGAATCCTTCGTTAGCAGGATCAGATACGTCGCAAATTAAACTGTGTACTATGAAAAGTGCCTATCCGTCCATATATCGTCGTTATCCGCCTCATGCAAACCCTGCATAAGCAGTTTCGAATGCTTAACGTTTATATTCGCTGATGAATAGCGCGAGAGCAGATTTGAAGTTCTTCTTCTCGATCCGTCCAGAATGACTAAGATCCCCGTCGAGGCAGCAGATGGTTGGAGACTGCCCGGTATCTGGTGCTGGCATTCAACGGATAAAATCATCATCATGGCCTGTCCTGCCGATGTCGGCGATTCCGGGTGAAAGAGCTGTACGCCAGTTATCGTGGTTGCTTGCAACTGGTGAGATATTGAAGCACGTCATGTCGTGTTTCAACGGATCTTTAAATCGGAGTTTAGGGCCGCCGGTGGGACGATTGATAACTGTCAGAGGAGCATTGTACACGAGATCTCTTGGTAGACAGTCATCTTGTTACCTCTGCACATGACCTATTCAGAGACGGCTCGTTTCAGCGTGGAGTTAATACCAGAGCTTCGTCACTGAGGTGTTGTGTGCATGATCGTGCCACGAGACGCCTAAAGTAGAACGCAAACAACGAAAGTGGAATGCATTCAGACAATGTTCAAGACGACGATATTTGGGCTAGGCTTTCGAAAGTACTTATTCCCACCAAACACCTTTTTACTGTTCTTAAAAATTACTAATTCCAGTGTTTTTTAAGCCGTTTTTTGGTGTCAAAAATGACACTTTAAAATTTTGCAGTGACACCCTAAATTCTGAAAGCCGAGTGGTTTTGCCTTGTATTGAAGTAAAACGATTTGAGGAAAGCATGTTTTCCTCCACGTGGCTATTGCAATAGACGGCTGCAATGTTATAAGCCGACACAATTTTCTGGCGCAGAAGCTGGAAGCGAAAATTGTAAATTTGGTATCTGTGCATTGTCATGCGCACCGCCTCGCTTCGGCCTGCTGCTATACTGCCGCAGATTTGTACAGTATGGTGCACGAAACTGCGAAAGCACTTTAATGCAATTATGAAAGAAGTCTTACTGTTTCATCATTGCGATCGGTTTGCCTGGCGATGCATCAGACTACAATGAAGAAAAAAGATCTGCACTTGCAGCACGCATGCAAAACGAGGTGGTTGTCGAGTCAGGCAACAATTAGAGTTAGGAGTGAGATTTTGGCTATTTGGGCCGCACTGAGGCAGCTGTCAAAAAATAAAAACAATGCAATTTGCGTTGTTTTTCTGCGACTTATGAAAACAAAAAATTCAACATGTTGCTTTTCTTTTTTTCAGCATTGGCACCTCAAAGTTTTTCAAGCGGGATGTTTTAACTTTGCATCTCTTTGCTTAGCCACCCAGGAAGAGTGTATGCCAAGATGCCGTGAAAACAATTGAATCAAAGCTGGATAGTAGCCAGTGCGGTTTTCGTCGCGGCCCTACATAACAAATTTCCATTCTCCAGCAAATTTTTGTGAAATCTTGGGATCATGCCAAAGACGTCTATACATGTTTTGTCGACTTCGGGAAAGTATATGGTCGGGTTCCTCGTGAAAAGCTTTGAGGTGTTCTCGGGGTGTTGTGGGTATACGGTGTTGACGAGTGCCCCTTTCTGGCCGTCAATTAACTGTATTCCTGCTCAGAAGATTGTGTCCGTGTCGACGTAGTTAAATCACAACTGTTCAGCGTTGGTGTTGGACTCCGACATTGGTGTGTGCTGTCACCACTCCTCTTCATAGTCTGTATCAGTGTTCTCCAAACTACGGCCCGCCGACCACATCCGACCTGCGAAGCCATTTCACCTGGCCGCAAAACACATTTTGCCAACAATGAAAAAATAATATATTGAAAAATATGTTGTCTTGAATTGGTAGAATGCTACATATCCCGAAAAAAAAACACATTATGTAAGATGTACGGCCCTTGAACTGTTGTGCAATAGCTTATGTGGCCCTCTCTCAAAAAATCTGGAGAGCCCAGGTCTATATAAATTGGATAGAGAGTCTCAGACGCGTCGACAAGGGTGTCACTGTTGGGAACTGCAGGATGAACCGTTTGTTTTTTGCGAACGAATTGGTACTGCATGCGTGGATCTTCTCAACAAGGTCTTCAGCACGCATTTGATCTGTTTTCTAATGCGTGCGACCAAGCAGGAACGAAAATCAGCACTAAAAAGATTGAGGTATTGTGTCTCTCAAGACACCCAAGGCAGTGTATTCTGCAAGTGAGCGGAAATATTCTGCAGCAGATTGAGACGTCTAAGTGTCTTTGAGGTGGTATTCACCAGTGACGGAAGTCGGAACAAAGGGATTGATACACGGCTTGGTAAAGTAAACGCAGCTCTGCGTGGGTTTTATTGCTCAGTGGTGACGAAACGGGAGCTTTCAAAGACCGTAAAGCTTTCAGTTTTCAAATGGGTCTTTGTTCCGATCCTCACCTGTGGTCATGAATCTTAGGTGACGACTGAAAGAATACCGTTTTAAAGAACAAACGCCAGAGATGGGATATTTGCGGAGAGTTCTCGCCTTTCGGTGTGACACTTCGTGACAAAGTGCACAGGTTTGAAATCCGTAAAGCCCGGGATGTCAAGCCACTTCTCCGATTCGAGAGATCCCTGGTATATTAGTTGGCCATGTGTCCAGAATGTCCCAGGAAAGAATGGCGAACTAAGTCCTTCGGGCTACAGTCTACATAGGGGTCGGCAAACACTGGGCTGCGGCCCGGTGCCGGTCCGTGAAGAAATTGTTACCGGGCCGTGCGGAAACAAGGCCAAATTGGTCAAAGTGTCTAGAACGACTGACATAAGGAACACACTGCGGCTGCCATTGACTACCACAATAATCACTATGGGTCGGAGTATCTTACTGCGGCAAAGCAAGTCCAGATCTCTCACTGAATCAGTGCCGTGATGACTCACGAGTTGTAATAAATTTGCATGTGCCAAACATTCATTATTTTATTGAGGGCCGGTCCGCAAAATAACGCCAGGCTGAAACCGGTCCGCAGTGCATAAAAGGTTGCCGACCCCTGGTCTACACCCACGGGAAAGCGGCGCAGTGTCTCACCGAGCTGCTTGAGTGCGCAGAATTCGACCAGGTGGCATGACCACATCTCCGACCTTGCTTGGTCCCGTCTTGGTGTGGAGCCAGCAGAACTATCTCAGATTGCTCTTGATCGTGAGAATTTCGGTTCCTCCTGGGGCTGCTACCCCACGACTCTCCCCAAGGTAAAAGCGGGCAGAAACATGAGTGAATGAATGAGTGTGTAGGCCCACATTGAACTTTTCTATATACGAAATTGTCTTTAGTTTGTTTGCCAAAACTGAATGTCTTACTCAAATAATTAAGCATATTTGAAGGGAAAACGATTTTGACACCCTAGAGCTCCACCACAACACCCTTTCAAAAACCTTAAAAAAACGCTGTACTAATTGCTTTTAGACTTGCTCTACCACACACCTGTCACATCACGGCTGTTTATGATTTACACTGCAGCAACTGCTTGACCACAATTTCTTTCATCCAGTTGGTAAGCTTTGTCGCAATCTTCTGAGCAAGCAGTGCTGCCGACAGTGTGGTTTTCCGCGAATTTGGGCTTGTTTTTTTCAAAGATTTGCGAGTTGATTGTTTTTCAAATGTTTTGGAACTTTTGCTGTTTCAATTCACTGTGTTTTTGGCTTGTTCTTTTTTCAAATTTATCTGTTTGTTTTTGTTTTGAGCACGCATTTTTTCAACCATACCCGATTCAGCGAATCCAACCAGCAGAGGTAAGTTGGGAATCCGATAATATGGGATTCGATTGAAAATGATGTTGGGTGGTTTGTATTAAGTCTTGGGCGACCTTTTCTGTACTTGTTTGATGCTAAAACGACTACCGTGGAACAGATTAGCCTATTCAAGCTAATCTTTAGCAAAAATGACAGATTAATTTATTTAAATAGTTTTGCCTGTAGGTTAACTACACCTAGTTAGGGAAACAATCAGCAAAATTGAATCGGTTGAGCAAACTGAAAGACTATTCGGTAGGTTACAAGACATCAGATATTGGACTGAAGGACAATTATATAGTAGAATTATT
>JGI24022J15233_10002999_pt1 | contig 16359 bp, 18 predicted proteins | sample Ectturendosymbi2_FD_15233 | JGI IMG/M metagenome (IMG submission 15233)
TATGAGTGAGCTGAATGTAATTAATTGCACAATTTTGTGTAATTGTAACTGTAATTGAGACCTTTTGATTTAGTGCAATTGTAATTTGCTAAAAATTCTACCAAATTAAATCTTAAATTACACAAGACAATATAATGTTTTGAGTTAAACCGCAGCGAAGTGACTTGGTCATCTGTTAAAAGTTTCAGTGACGTGTACAAACAAACACAAGTGTTGCTGCTATCTCCCGTTTTCTTTGTCTCTGGTTTAATGTCTATGGTTGGCATTGTAACGCACTTTCTGGCCATTTTCACTGTGTGTAAGTTTCCTTTTGTAATCTAGTGTTTTTTTAATCATGAAATCTAGTACTTTTCCGTAACGACAGAGTGGCAACACTGCTACAGACGCTGTTCAGCCTTTGTGGGAAGAAAGTAAAAACAGTGTGAGCTGCTGTTCAGCCTTTGTGGGAAGAAAGTAAAAACAGTGTGAAACCCAACTTTTTACTATTTAGTCAAGCCAGATAATGTGAAGCGAAATAATAACAACAGCGAAGGTGTGGACGGTAATGAGCAACGTATTGCAAATGTAAAAGAAGCACCTAATCCGAAGCGGACCAAATGTAATTCAGTTGCCAAAGTTAAGAAAATGGGACGACACATAACTGAGATACCGGTTCTTTTTTCCGGATGACCAAGTAATTCGTGCTTTTTTAATTTTTGTTAATGGGGGTTCCATGTCAAACGCGAAAGTATATCAAGGGTTCCACGATGACAAAAAGGTTGAAGAGCACTAGTCTAGAGTTAACTCATCTTCAGGGAAATGTTCCCTTACATTTGTTGCTCCAAACGTATGGTGTTTAATACCAGTCTTCTCTTCTGCTACGTTTACTTTCAAAAGGCAATTTAACAAACACCTATAAAATGAAAAATATTTATATGTTTACGTATCATTTCACTCCATAAAGAACATAATCTTGCCTCTACTGGTTTAGCAAATTGATAAATCCCATGTTTTTTTGTTTCTTTTCTTCGTTACCATTTCTTGTGCACATCCCATGATAGATTTACACTCCATCGTTTTTTACTTCATCAGTTTTTTAAGCTCTTACCGTCTAATATTTTCACCACACCAAATATTCTCAACATGAGATCAGACCCACTCCCTTGCGCACGTAGGCATGGTCTTTTCATCTGTAATTTTTTCTAACTGTGTTCTGATCGGTTATTTGATAGTTTATTTTCTAACTGTGCATATTTTTGTTCCAACTGTTATTTTCTACGACATGTCAATAAGTTTCAAATGGCTTTTTTTGACTAGATGACCTCCATAGTCTTTCACCAACCCTGCGTGACAATAATCTTTGTTAACACTGATCAGTTCTTTTGCCATTGTGTTTTGGCATGATGGCTTTTTGCAATGTTTCTGCTTATTAGCTGAGTCATATGAAACATTAAATCAATCTATAAAAACGAGTGTCAGTGTCAACAAACTGAGAATAGTTGTTTTCTAAATCTGATTTCATTTGAATCTCTTGTTTGGAAACTCACACTGCAAGATTCCCGCTGTTTAGTTACTTCCAAAAGAAATTTCCATGTTATTTTTATTAAATTTCCAATGATACACCAATCAGCATCCATGCTACGTATCATCTACAGCAACTTAGCAACGCCAACTGTTGGAATCAAGGTTTTACAGCTAACCACGAAAAATAAATTGCGAATTTAATCAAAAACAACGCAAGCCAGAACCAGAGGGTGTCACCTCACAAATGAAAAACAAAAACAACAGCCACAATATATATTCAATAGAAAAACAAGCCACAGTGTTTCTTTTCATTTGGTATCACACAAAATCGCGACTCCTCTCAAAACCCAGTGATCAGGATGTTGCGTGGTCCGCAGCAGGAGTGGGAAGATGTACGTCAGGTCTGTAGATAAAACAACACGGAGCATTCGGCTGTTACTCCAATAAAGTTAACATGGAAATTGCTGTAAAACACAGTCGACACGGTGAAAAAACTGCACTTACAGCAAGAACTCAACGAAACTGTTCTACTCATGTCATTAAATTTATGTATTTNTTCAGCATGAAACACTTGACAGTTCATTTCTAAGCCAGAGAAAATTACTCCACTGGAATATTTCTTAATAACAAAAAATGGCAAANTGAATCGAATAAAATGTCTTCTGTTAGTGTTTAACGAAACGTCAGTCATTTACGGTCTGTAGCAACGCACCTGTTCTTCTGGGCTTCTTGTAGACTGGGCACGAATAGAGCTGTATGCCTTGGGTTTTCTTGTCATCCTTAGGTTGGTTAACATTGATGGCGTAAACATGGACAACGGGGAGGTTGGTGAAAAGGACCTTTGGGGAGGGTTCTATCAACTTCATTTGCCTCCTGTCCCATCCAGCCCCCTCCAGATACAACCCGAACACATAAACACCCCCTGAAACAGACAATAACAGTTGAATTTCCTGCAAACATTGTGATATCACAATTGATTAAGACATTGCGGTCATCCGAGCGTGACAAACAAGATAGATTTAGATGCAACGGAACTGATAGAACGTTGTTTCCCCCATTCCTCCTAAAGTATCACAAGAGCATGGCTGTGAAAAGAGTTACAATCTATAATCCCTCAATTTCATTCCGGTGTTAAAAACATTAAGTAAACATCCATGTCATGACGTACCTATGTCAGCAGGGGGAGGTGACGTGATATCCTCCATCGACAATTTGGTGACGTCATTGTGAAGTGTGACGCTATCCAGTGCCCATCCTTTGTGAGAATGAGCACGCGTCACTTCCTGTCTCATTGCAGTGAGGAATCCCTGTGGAAAGGTCAACTGAGGTTAACAACAAGGCAGTAAGTGAAGTATTTATTGCAGATGTTGTCCCTGCCCATACCCCACAACAAATAAAACGCACAGCAAAACTTTTTTGTTCCCACAAAAAACATGTTTTTTACAAAGTGACTTAACGACCAGGGTAACTCCATTTCTGTTTCACCAATGCCCGGCATTACAACTAGAGAAATTTAAAGACATATCTTGTGTGACTTTTTATCAATTTTGTTCGGTAACGTTTTGATGCTGTGCAGAGCAGAAAATCCACCTGTGGATTGAAGAAGCCAGTCATCCAGAACTGGTTTGGTCTTCCTTCGAAGAGCCAGGTGTGGAATTGTTGATGGCGCTCCAGAAACTCAGTGAACCAGAACCCGAGGGTTGAACTTTCCCAGGAAATCTTTGAACATTGAAATTTTAATTCAAAATGGAATCCAGCGCATAACTATTAGTTGCTACAAGCGATGTTAAAATAACTTGAACCTCACCACTGGCCACACTACCACAACACAACCCGAGAGAACCAGGTTCATAATCACCTGTTCTGTTTTCAACGGTAAGCAATGAGCGCCTGCCAAAGCATGCGTTGTTTCCCATCAGTGCCTTACAATCCCTCAAAGAATACAATAATACTGAAGTCGTGAGCAGTAATCCATGTACAATGGGTTACCGAGTTATTTCAATTGCGTAACGCTTTCAACAAGTATATGTTGCCAGAGCTCACATGTCATCAAGTTTTGGTATTTTAAGGTTTACATGAAACCGAGCCATCACACAAGAACAGTAAGGACCCGATTATTCCCAAAATCTAAGTAGAGAAAGTAAGAAGTATGTAACACTGCTTCTGCTTGCAACAACCATCGTGACACAAACCTTCTGCCAAGCTTTAGGGATCCTCGCGTCATACATTTGATCGAGGGCGTCTCGCAGGTTGTCACTCATTATGATCGTCCCATCAATGGCGAGCTTCAGGTCGTTGAGCATTGTTCGCACGAGAGTTATGACTCTCTGCATCCGGTCGATCTCCTGTCGCAGGAAGATGTTCATTGGTTGAATCGCTCCCATCTTCTGCAAACGAGCTTTGACCTGCAGGGAACAACATTCGTGTCCAAGTGAAAATACAAACAAAATCATGTTTGTGTAAGCGTGAGGTCGAGCGCAGGCACAGCTGGGCTTCACAATCGACATGATACTGTGGCATGTCATTAAGTGACGAGTTCTAAAAGGGTTTAAAATGTGAAACTGAACACATTGCTGTTATCTTAAAAGCGTGTGTTTTGAGTTTACTTTTCTGTGTTTGTCACACAATCGCCCTTGTCAATGCGCATTTGTGACGAGATGATGGGAATCATGTGATACAGAGGTTGTCCGCCTCTTTTATGGTCCGTGCCACAAAAGACTTAATCCTTTCATTTCCTTGTTAATAATTTCTTTTAAGGAAGAAACTATTTCATTAAACTCTAGCGTAATTGCAATCGACAACCCCAGTTCATAAACTACAGTATATATATCAAAAGCTGTCAACAAATTCTTCGCATTTTTAACAAAAGCTTGGTTTGCTGCAATAAATCTTCTTCCCAAGCCTGTTTTTGGATGTCTGATGATTAAGTCAGACAGATTCTGCGTCAGAATCAGTTTTACTTGCGCCGCTGGCCACGAGGCTACTTTCGCAGTGAATGTTAAACTGGTGGCGAGTCAGTGGCACAACCGCGTGTGAACTCTTCCCTTTGCCGAGTACAAGGCTGGACTTGCCGCAAGTAACGTTTTCCAAGTCTTCGGCATGACCTGACCGGGAATCGAACCCAGTCTGCCAGCTTTGCAACCCGTGCTCAACCCCTTGTACAATATGGCTGGCACATTTGATCTAAAAATACCAGTGCAAGCAAAAACACTTGCGTTAGTGTGAGATCTGAAGAGACGCACAATACTGGAAAAAAACTTAATACGTCCTTTTGCTCTTGCATTGTGTGGACAAAACGGAGTTTGCTCCGAACAATAGTTTCTAGTGTTTTTGCAGAAAAAGATGCAACGATATTTTCGCCATTATTCGATGAACTTGCATCAGTAATGGAGAAAGGTTTAAGAACAGATCTCGGTGTCAACAGCTTCCTCAGAAAAATGATTTAGGATCATTTCTTTCCCAACACTTGAAATAACTGTTTCGCAACAGAATCACAAACAGAGTCCCACCAAGCGTCTCACAAGCAACACCCCACAAACATAAAGTTTGAAATATGTTCAGAAAACTTTGAAAATCTTCGAAACTTTTAATTTCTTTACGGTTCTTATTATCGATGGCGTTTCAAGTCTTTCGGAATCACCCTGATCAGTAAGTAACAGGTTAGTAATTACACAGACCTCGTGAGGAAGAAAATCTTCAGGAAGTTTTTCAAGCATTTCGTCGGCCATCCTCCAAACAACAGCCTCCCTCGTCTCACCGGCTCCTCCACTACTCTCCTTCGGTTGGATGCTCACTATTGTTCCGAGACTGTCGTTCGCCATATTTGTCTGAAAAGATTCAGGAAAACTGTTGATTAAATTAAACGCTCTTACCTTTACAGTGCAAGATTCATACTCGTATAACGTGAATACTTCACCCTAAGCAAGAAAATTTTTACAATCAATGTTTCAAACAACCTGGATTGCTGGGTGGTCATAACTAACTCTATTCCGTCCCGGATGTATAAGTTGAAACACAAGGAAGAAATATTTTCTTAAATGCGCTGATTTCAGGAAACAGTTCTCGAATGATTTTAAAGCTACAAGCTATGAGTGAGCAGAGCATCCGATATTTGGATTTTATGTTGCTGTACATAAATATTTATAAAAGTGGTTCACTCTCACACGAACCATGTAGAATACCGTGATGTTATAACGACATAAGTTACGTTATACCTAATATTTGGCGAAACACTTTTCTGCCTTACCTGATATGTGATGTCAGCATTAGGATGAAGGCCAAACACTTCTGGGGTATCCACAAGAGGTAAGCTGTCGATATAGTTGTGAAATTCCTGACTTGTTTTCCCTTTCGGAATGACGTAACCTGCGTGGTTGGCATTTTGTTATTTGCGCCTCGCAGGAGCAACTACATCGAAGCTCACATCCGTTTCTACGATAAATTCTTGCAGGGGTTTGTTTGAGCTAAAGGTTGGATGTCGTTGTAATTTACACGTTGCAGACACTTGTGATACTTTCAAGCAGTCAACACATGCTAAGTACAAATATGCCCATAGGCCACTAAGCGCACGTGCTGGGTGAGAGAGACAGCGAACAGAAGAGAACATTATTCCAACAGCCTTGAAATGGAATTATCAACAACATTAGTTACTCTTCATGAGATGCCGAGAGATTCAGTTAAAAATTGATGTTAATCTTATTCAACAATCTTTTTGAATAAGATTTGCATTGCTGCATAAGGAAGGAATATTTTCTTAAATGCGCTGATTTCAGGAAACAGTTCTCACATGATTTTGAAGCTACACGTTATGAGTAAGCACAACATCCGATATTAATATCTAGCACGCTAACAACTTCACTTCCCAAAGCATAGATTCTGTTCAAACCGGATGGACACTGACCTGTGTAGAAACTGAACTTGTCCGAGAACATGTGTTCACCAAACCAGACCTTGCAATACGTGTTCAACAGAACTTTGTCCAAATCGTCAGTCACTCGGCCTCCATATTGAATCTCTCCGAACATATACCTCACCGTCGTCCATGACACTCCCTGTGAAGAAGGTGATGAGCATTTTGATAAAACGTTCTTCAGACACTGGATCAGTTGATGAATAAAAATTTTTTGCAGTGAGTGTCATGTAAGCTGCAGGTCAGCAAATTGTTGTCAGAACAGTTTAAAATCTTCAACGTTATCCTACGACAGGCTCAGGAAGCAAGCTGCAGCTTTGCTCGACTGCTGAGCAAACACTTGAGAACATATCACTCAATACATTCAAATAAGCAATGCATTTACGTGAGGGACAATTTTCCATTTCTTATGTCAAATAAAATATGTATTTATGATATGTGAGTGAACGAGACAGTAACAACAATGAATTAGTAAGTTTTTGTAAAAACAAAAATGAATAGAGAAGATTTAAATGCCAAGTATGTGCCACGTACAGCACTTGTGGTTTCAGATTCCATAAGTGTCTCAACACGTAACGAGTGTACTGAAGGTGAGCAGCAGCGCTGTGCAACATGAGTAAACGTTTCTGTTCATGAAAACCCACTCTAAGTTATTTTCGGTTGGGTTAACGCAATTCCAAGACAGACAAAAAAATATAATTACAGACATTGAAGTTGATTTTATACTTTTAACATAAAATAAGGACGCAACAAATTAGGCAACAAACATACTTTTTTGGCGTCAATATCGTCCAAGTGATTTTGAACGAATTGAACACTGGCACTAAAATCTGATTGGTTGAACTCATACGGAATGTTCCACCCGAGTGGCCCGAATTTTCTTCTTTCTTGGACGGTCGTGTGAAGGAATGCGACACCGTAAAGGATCGATTTCCATTGAGGCATGTTGGAAATATCCAAGAATTCCTTTCAAAACATTGGTCAGGAGATTTAAGGAATGTTCACTAATCATATTAAGGATGGTTGCTTTTACTGCTTGTTGAAAGTGGTCATAAGAAGCAGATGCTTCTGTTGTTCATTCAACTGAATGTTCGAATGCGCTGCGTGTTAAATTGCGAAGATTACTGGACGTGTTTTAACCTCAGATTATTTCCTTATATCGCAGCAACAGACTGAAAAATCATTTTGCTTCTTGAATGAATACACACAAAAACAGAAGCATTGTAACACCTGAGTGACGCTGTTGTAAGTTCGCTTGAGGCCTGCCTTCACTCCCTGAGGTGGCTCGTTGGTGAATTTTATGCTTGTTTGAAGAAGATTTATAGGAAACTTCTTGTGAACTTCCGTTGTAATCCATGTTCGATAGTTCTCATGTACGCTTTCTGTGTTGGTGAGCTGCATTGGATAAATATCAAGTACACAAATTAAAATTGTTTCACAATTACAGAAACAGCTAAAATGAATACCGAAATATAAAATAAAGTTGGTTAAACTGATGGATTTAAAAAACAGGCCGATGTTTCAAAGGTTAAACAGCGAGCTTTCATCGGGGTAGATGACAAGTATAATGAAGAAGTCACTAGAAGTACCAGTCTGAAGAAAGTATGGTCAGTGAAACGTATAGATAAAAATAAAAAGATAAAATCCAAGGAATTCCAGCATGCAGGAAAATTGAATAAAAAACAAGCAAGACAACAACGCAGTCAAAATATCAGCCAAAACACACAAAGGTTGCTTAGCAAAGATTAGAGAATGTATCTGAAAAGACTTTTCATGAAGAAAGTGCAGTGTTTATAAACATGCAATTCGGTGAAGTGCCTTTCTCGATATTCATTTTCAAGCGCCATCATTTCTGTAAGCGACCAGTTCATTCTGTGTCGAACTTCAAGTGCATATTTTGCTAAAGTATTTTTTTTCTTGGCAAAAGTTCGTAATAAACTCATGTGTTTTTTTTCACGTTTACTGAAAGAACTCTTTGTTTCATATAGGTACATTTGGTTGCAATCTCCCCACGAAGCGCTGTAGACAAGTCTGATACTGGCACTGTTACTAACATTTATTTTACAAAAAATAATCATTTTGTAAAAACGTTTCATATTACTCTTTATTTTTGTTAGCCTACGTGCGTTATAGGTCATTGCCGAATAAAGGAATGATGTTAAGCAAACGCAGTATTTCATGTAATTTCGCGCAAAAGAAGGAGGTGGCGTCTACTTCGGACACAGTCGAAAAGGTACAAACATTTTCAAGTAGCTCATCCATGTATTCCAGACCGAGGTGACAGTTCTGCAACAACAGCCAACCTCCATCTTGGAAGCACTGTGTGAGCAGTCTTCGGGCGTGCACCTCTTGTCCCTGACCCATCGATATGGCGCGGCAAGCTGCAGCAAAAGCGTGTTTAGACTTACTCACTGCCACATATCTTGAGGAAACACGACTGTACTTTAAACTCACGTGTTGATTTTGACTTTGCCAGGCGCTCAATGTTTTCTGTAGGATCGGANCCCATGCTGAGGAAACATATCATCGGATTCCTGTTGTCGGACTCCGACAACATGGCGTCCATATCCAAGACCACTGACTCAGCATATTTTAACCCCAAAGATTGAGCGATATAATGACGTGCCTGCAAGTTATATTTTTGGGCAAACTATGCAATAACTGGGAAGCATATCATTTCTGTTTACATTGATTTATTTTTTGTGTTTCTAAAGACGTATCATTGCTCTGTGAGAGCTGCAAGCTTCAAATTTTCTATAGATAAGCTGAAGGATAAATAGTCTCAAAATTTATTTGAAAACCTGCCTTATCAACAAAATGTACAGTCCATAAACGTTTATGCAACAGAACTTTAGAAATGAATTTAAAAGCAGATTTTGCAGACACTGATCATTCGTATTGTGTTTCAAGAATGCGAAACAAGTATTGTTTGATGGTAAAGTTGTACTCAGCAGTTTGGAAACGCACCTGAGCGATGGTCCGGTCCGGGCACCAACTCCGTATGAGCAGAAGTTTCCGGAATGTATCCAAAGAACTGCTGTAGCCATCCGGGATCACAGCTTCCTCAGGAGCCTCCTCATCGAACCACGCCTTCCAACCCTTCACAAAAATCACTTCATATTACTGGCAGCAACGATTACTCCACAGCTTTGAAGTGTTTGCCACGGTGCGATTGTGAATGTTCAAGATGTAGACGATGTGTGCATGTGTGTTGTTGTGTGCAGGTGTGTTGTGTGTGGGGTTCATCGAAAACGGTAGTGCACCTAGTTTGATAACTAAAAATTAATAAAAATCATTACAAAATATTGGAATCGCTCAAAAAATGCAGCAAATTGTTAAATTCAGGAAACATTAAAATGCTTACAAAGACAGTTTTAAAAGATCAGGTGCTCTTGATATAAAAAAAAAACGAAAAGCGTTTAAAAAATCGCAAACGTTGCAACCAGAACCTCCGCGGAAATTTTTCAAAGGGAGGAAAATCAGCAAGTCATGTTTGCATCGTGTTTTGATATGTTAGGAAAGCGCACGACCACTAGAAAGCAGGAACTGAAAAAACTTTTATATTTACATCAGGCCCAGACTGGTGGTCCATGCTACAGTGTTGTAAAACAACACAAAAAATGTTTGATCGCAACACACGAAAGGGAAGGTGCTACACAACAAACACAGAAACAACGCAGCAGCAACGACTGACATTAGCATTACATAGTGGCACAAAAAGGTTGAAGAAAGATGCACACAGTTGAGTAAATGCATACAGACCATTTCTGATAAACAATTCAAATGAACTTAGTATATAACTTGGAGGAATCAAATAGGGGGGGCATTGATAAAGATTTAACACATACCCTGTCGTTTCTGCTGATCTGGTTAAGAAGTTGAGAGAACTGGGGCAGTCTGCTCAATTGCACCAGATTGAGCCAAGTCATGTCTTGGATCCATTTCTTGGGTTTTGCCTCCACTGCGTTCAGGTCCAGGGACGCCCCTCCTGCGATTTATTTATAAAAATAAGTTAAAAGCATTTGGATACAGAGAACTATTTACTTTGTAAAGAAGGGAGCTTACCTTTGATAAAAGTCTGGAACTCATCATGAGATAGATATCCTCTGTTCAGATCGATTTTAAGAGCGAGTAACAGAGTGTACAAGAACTTGTGGTTCTCATACAAGCCTCTTGCCGTGTATTTGAACACAACATAAGTCAGGTAGTCAATGATGTTGAGGATACGTTTGGCAGGAATCGGTGACTTTGCGCTTCTTTCCAGCGACTGGTCAAAAAGGCCCAAGAATTGTCGCAGAGAGGTCTGTGCACAGAAGCATGACGCACAGTGTGATTTGACAAAGTTCAGCATAATTTCATTTCACGCTTTTTGCGTGTTGTTTACAATGCACTTTTTGTAGACTTCAACATTTCAATCTTTCCCAAAATTTCATAGCATTACTGCTATTTCCTAAATTAAAAATCTGATGAAAATTTTTATAAGAACTTTCAGTAGTTAGTGCACATATTGAACAGCAAGTCAAAATTAAAAAACATTACTTTTGTGCGGACATGAAACTGACAGAGATGATTTCGATCAAGCTGAGAAACAGACTGATCGACTTTTTTATGCAAATTTTTCAGCAGATCATGACAACATAAGCAGATAGTGGCTTAAATGTAATATGATTACCTTGATGAAGAAAATGGTACAATTGCAAAACCAACCCTAAAAGCGAAATACCTGATACATGACGTCGACCAAACTCATCTCAACTATCAGGAAGTAGAGAATGGATCCTCTGGTGGCAACAGGCCTGTACTCTTCACGAGCAGAATTGATTTTGATTTCAGTCTCTGCTGCGATCGACAATTTTTCACTGACTTCTTCAGCAGTTTGTTTCGTCGTCTGCAAACCATGATTCAATTCAAAGTTCGCGTGAGGCGTTGTTGATGTTAGCCAGGTGCAACGTGCCAGTTATGCGAATAATAACAGAGCAAAATGCTTGCTTATATCAGTTTTTTTAAGGTGTTTTAGGGACCCGCTTCGGATCCCTAGAATTGAAAATCGAGTCCCTAGAATCAGGGAAAATTATCATCGGGCCTCTAGAATCAAAGAAAATCAGGTCCCTACAAGTCCATACCGGGTACCTAACAGTTTCCTTTAAAAAACCTGCTTATATTCATGTTCGTTAACCTCTAACATTACAAACTCATACCTGCAGCACTTGGATGAGCGATTCGTCATCAACCAATGAGCCTTTGGTCGACGTGAGGCGGTAGAGAAGATTATCCTCCAGTTCCTGCATCTTTCTTTTGTTAGCAGTAACCTCCGTCATCAACGCCACTCTTTCTGCCTCTAGTTCCTGTGAGAGGGTCGAGTTGACGTCATAATTGCACTCGATTAATCAATTCTGCTTTTCATCACATACACTAGCAGTTCGATGTACTTGTCAGTTTTATCTTTTCCTTTTTACAAATGTCAAATCTTTATTCAACGTTCTCACTCATACATGCAGCACACGGCATCAGTTATTTGTTCACCAAAACGGGAAAGCACCTGCTTCTCGGTCAAGATAACTCGTCCCAGCAACTGGTCTTCCAATCCTTTCATAGTTACAGTGAAGTCAATGACGGACGTCCTGGCGTAGATCTCTGGCGTGTATGCTGGGTTCGACAGCTTGGTTGTTATGTACAGTTTGAAACCTTTCATTACATCAACTTCTTTGTCACCAACTTTCACCTGCACCAATGTTTAGAAACAATGAGGCGACTACAACGGAAACACGCACGCAGAGTTTTTGTATCGTTTGTTTTTATCAAAATCATAAAAACGTTGATAGCAACGGAGGTGGTACTTTACAGAGATACGAGGGAATGACAGCATATGATAACGATACCACAAGTTCCTACTGCTGCCAGTGTTGCAAAACCAAATAGTTTCTTGTGAAGCTTATCAGAGCCCAACAAGGAAATGCAATCTTATCTCAAATGTGTATCGCTTCTTACAGTTCTTACAATTGGAAGTCCAAAAATGGTTGAAAATGATCATGTTCGTAACGTTCTTATTTTCCTCGTCTAGTTGAACGCATTTCACGTGGAGATAGAGTATTGTTACGGCAAAACGTATTGTTTTTACGTAACAATACTCTAACTCGCACATATTGTGTTGTTACGAAACATCGCACCTATTGTTACGAACAAAGCATCTTCCTGACCTTGAAAGTTGACCCTGATTTAATGAAGTTTTGTTCAAGAACGTTGTCCAAAGCTGGATCCAGTTCTTCTCTGACATCCTCAATGATAAGAGCGCGACCTAGTGACAGGGCGTCCTCAAGATGAGTGCGGAAGTATTTGTGGTTAAGTGAAGTGAGCTGGAACGAAATAACATTTAAGTGAAGTGAGCTGGAACGAAATAACAGTTAAGTGAAGTGAGCTGGAGCTTAAAACAACTTTAAAGAAATTAACCGAAACATAGGTGCGAGATATCAATCTGCCAAACAGGAACAAAACTTATGTCGCCAGATTCACCTGCAGCTCATTGTCTTTCTCCCTATTTTTTATCCAAATTTTTCCTTGTCCCTGTGGATCAATTAACAATGGATATCTTGTTGCCTTGGTAACGATTATGCCATTTTGAACGGACAATTCGTCGTTTGGAAGACCTTGCAGATTCCACTCCCCAATAGTTGGGTTGTCGACCAACATCCCGATGATGTTGATGTCCTTAAATGTAGAAGTAGAAAATTCTTTAGAATTTGATTGATTGAGATTATTGTGATGAAAAAAACACTGCGGGAAAATAAAAAAAACAATACGTTTGCAGAATTATTTCAATTTAAACTTTTGAAAAACAAAGCAAAACAAAATGCGAGACTTGATAATAATTGTGATTGTGGAGTTCCGCCCACCTGTAAACAAACCTTGTTTCATCACTAACATCTTGCACAGGTTTTTTAAAGGCGTTTTAGGGACCCGATCCTGGTCCCTAGAATCAGCGAAAATTATCATCGGGTCCTTGGAATCAGAGAAAATCGGGTCCCTACAGGTCCATACCGGGTACCTAAAAAAACCCTGGTCTTGCACGAGGCTTTCATGACGTTTGCGGGGCTTAACGTACGTTGACCCTGACCAAACAAGTTCTTAAGCGTTAGAATGTGTTTGCACTGCTCGTGGAAAGAACATTACGTTCCTGCAACTTCCGGAAGTGAACCAGGGTTTGAGTACAGAGGCTTTTGACAAGTTTGGAACATACTCTTTCTTTGACTAGACATTACGCGAGAATTGCTGCTGCATATGGACGTTTAGAAGCAAGTAACTATGAACCTACAAACACTGCCATTGCAAGGTATTGCTTCGGAACATTTGACTTGTATGAAAGAAACGAGCTTTATTTACGCACACCATGATTTAATAACTGCTTAGGTTAAACAAACCATGGGATGAGAACAAAGAGCGATTACTTCAGAAGCCTAAAAAACCATCCAGGAGAGATTTTACTTTGTGACATTTTCCTCGCGATAGAAAGCCACGAATCCATCACTTATGCGCTATCATTCAGTTTCTTGGATCTTGACACAGGAAAGTATGGGTTTACTCATCGTGAAGTAACAAGCGGATTTTTTGTGTTTATTCCGACCGATACGTAAAGTACCATTCAGAGGCAGTGACGAAATATAACGTGTGGGGGATTTCCAGTTAAAAGCAGCTTGAAATGGTTGAGTTGTTTCAAGGCGTTGCGCTCTTTTCGCAGAAACTGGTGAGTTCGGCAAGAGCGCTGGCAATTCCTGTCTCAATGTTACACAAAGATGGTGGTAACTAAAGCACTGACCTCGGAGAAAGGTATCTCGTTTGTCATCATTTCGTTCTTCCATTGCTTAAGTAAAAGATCTCTGAAGTCCTGATTGAAAGGTCCAGCGTAAGAAAGAAAGCCTGTCGCCAACAGGACGTCTCCAACCAAGCGATGTATCTGGTCTTCAAACTTCTTACCGGCGGCTTCCCATCGGATCTAGTTTGATCAAAAAAAATTGTTTTGAGATTACATTGTAAATAATTGTTTTTCACGCGGTCGCCTTAACTATAACGCGGTTGTTCGATATTAAGCCAACATTTTGCCAGAACTTTCCACAGAAAGACCTTTTCTCCTCCCAGTCCTTCAATGAGAGCCATGGCGTTGGTCATTTTCCTCCGACAGGTTTCTGCATCTTCCACTAACATCTGCTTGTGACTCATTGCTTTGTCATATTGAGCCTGAATATACACGTCATATTTGACTTCGCTCTTATGGTGACGCAATAAAAACATCAATCATTAACCGACCTGAACTTCATCAAGTTGCTTCTGTTTCTCGTCGAGTGTGGCTTGTGCAGCGCGAAGATCAACCATTGCTCGCTCCAACTTCGCTTCTTGCACAGCAAGGTTGGCCTGCGCGACACTCGGCTTGAAAATGCGGTGACAGTCGCTTAACTTGTATCGAAATTAACCTGTACCTTAAGAGGCAGAACTTCTTTGTTGATTCCGAAGAAATAAGCCATGGCCTCTGTCCAGGAACACAATCCGGCCACGTTCCCACAAACTTTCTTGGCCGTTTCCAAATTGTAATCCTCCATTTCCAAGTAAGGTTGAAGTAGTTCGACCATTTCTTCAGTGATCGAATCCTAACATAACATATTCAACCTGTTCGCGATCCTCTTGTAAATGCTAAATTTTTATCAACTACGCAAAACAGGTCAATCTCACTAAGGACTTGGCCATTAAGCACGTTGATAAATAGCAAATTAACATCAGCAACAAATTGAATACTTTTGGGAAGTTAAGGAGCATTCCCAAAAACTGGGACTGATTCATCAGTTTCAAAGCTTCATTCCAGGAAGGCTTGGGGCAAGGTCGCTCTGCATCTAACTCAAGATTATTCAGCCTTCTTCTCATCAAGATCAACACACAATCCATGATCCGCATGATCAAATGAGGTGGTTTGCCCAACTTCCTCACAGTTGCAATGTCAGCTGGCTTGATAGTCTGAACAAGCAACAAAAATAATCCACCGTTATCATGAATCTGCACGAGAAGCTTTTATTTTCCGATCAAATAATCCACATGAAGTCAGTGCAGTTCTTGAGCGTGATCATATTTTTTACTATGAAGCTTACATACAGAAATATATCAATTAAATATTCGAGTTTATTGTGAAAGTGCTTCGTGCTTGGCGAATAATTAACGCTTCTAATATCTGGGAAATTGTCTTTTTTAATTTTGTAGGTGGGTTTCCTGTTTTGTTGGTTAGGGTCACAACGATTGGCGTCATTCCGACTTGCACTATTTACAGGGGGGCAGCTGCAAGGGGTAAATAACTCAGTGAGTGCGGATCGATCCTTCAATTGAGAAACACTGCATCATTGATCTCTGGTGTGCACAGCTCTCTTGATGTATACTCTTTACTGGCAGACACGCACACGAACTTACTTGCAAAGCAGCTTCAGCTTTTTCCAGGGCTGGTTTGGCTGCGGCCAGTTTTGCTTCAGCAGCGCCCTTGTCTTTATTGATCGCGTCCACAATCATCTGGGCTTTGTCTTTGACTTTCTGAACTTCCGCCTTCACCTTCTCAGCAGCTGTAGCTTTTTCAGTGACAACTTTAAGCACCTGGGTACAATGGCCATTAATGTACTTTTGTTTTTGAACATATTCCTAAAACACATGAACTCGCCTGACCTCGTCTGCTTCCTGTGACGCAACCGCGAGATCTTTCTCCTTCACAGCGAGTTCTATGGACAAAGCACTGACCGACTTTTCAGCCTCAATCAACTTATCCAGGCCGGTTTTCATTCTCTCAGAAAGGACTCCGATCTCGCCCAGTTTCATTCTGAAAAACAAAAAAGTTTTAACCATAATTTTGAAGAAGTCTGATGTGTTCCAACCGTTGATATTCCCCCAAACATCAAATGTCTCCCCAAACATCAAATGTCTCCCCC
>JGI24022J15233_10003004_pt1 | contig 16353 bp, 12 predicted proteins | sample Ectturendosymbi2_FD_15233 | JGI IMG/M metagenome (IMG submission 15233)
TAAACCCAGGGCTGCAGAAAGTGTGGAAATCAGGAAGGAGCTTCCCAGGAAATCGTTCATGCTCGCGGGAAATTAATCAGCTGCAAGTCAAGTAAAATGAAATAATACGCTAGGAATTGCAAGAAAACTTCAAAACGGACTGTACGAATTTTCCTCGCTCAGTCACAGTGGTCCAATACCTGGCCTTGTGATGCAACAGTTATCCCTACCTAACAATAGCGGTCTCATGCAGTCGTTGGTTGTGTGCAGGGTTGCCAATTTGGCCTTTGTGAAACCAAATTTTGAACTTCAGGCTTTTTTTGAAAATCAAAAATACCAGTCAAAATCTGAATTTTTCTTTTTTGTTTTTTTCAGTCTGGAAGATTTGGCTCTGGCTAAACATTGTCTAAGCTGCATGTACATTACACATATCTTTTGTCGGCAGTCTAGGACTATGCAGAGTGCAAAGAATATTGCAAAGATTTTATTGTTGCCCTAAAATTTTTTGATGTATTTAATAAGAAACAAATGTACGACAGTGTATTTACAGGGAAATAAATTGCTTATAAAAATCTGAATTGCATTTTATCGATGTTTCTGACGAGTTTTAATATCTATTTTTGTGTGGTTATGCATGTCTTACTGTATGTGTAGCCTGCATGTCTTAAGACTGCTATATGGCTTATTTTGCCTTTTTTTGAGACAAGGTCTGCCTTTTTTGGTGAACCTGGTCACGTGTCGTAGACTTGTAATGGTGGCGGAAAGCTGTTAGTTTTAATGTTGCTGCTATAATGACACATGTACTCAGAGGACGTTGAGGCCAACACGTCCTTAAAACTACGTGCGTTTGTGTGAGCGGACTTCATTGCGTTAGATGGCAGAGTGGACGGTGGCGCTAATATCAGCTGGAAGCTTTTGAATATATTCATATTGTTAATACTTGTTTGTACGGCTGCTTTGATTAAATGGTTGCCTTACTGGGTTACCAATCGAAATGGTATTGCATTCCGAATGCCATTCCAGATTGTAGTGCCATTCAAAAATGCTCATACAGTACTCATGCCCAAATCAGAGTCCACTGACAAGCTCACTCCAGTAACTGAACACTCGCGCCTAAAAAAATGCATGCATAAAACGCTCACCCAACAGAAACTTTTAACACCGTCTGAATATCGTTCTACAGGTTGGATCGGTTAAAATACGATTTCGCCACCACTGAACTGGCCGTAACAATCAACGTTTGAAACACGACGCCACAATCACTTCAAATGCTGCACCACTAGCAAATTAAAACCACTTTTCTGAAAGTCGCTTCAAGCTTCCCAGGAAATTTACATTTTTTGAAGCCCTGCTTAAACCAACCACTTATTAGTTAAGCTTCAAATCATTTGTGACTTCAAGCATGGGCTAAATTCAGACCACCTAAAATACCTGAAATATCTGTAGAAAAAATGAGTAGCCTNCTCATAATACTCAAAAAATGCCATTTTGGATACCTGATAAGGAGCATGAANGCAGCCTTACTTATTAACAGTTTTTGCAGCGCAATAGCAATAATAAAAAATTCCCNACAAAGTTGCTGTTTGGGCTCCTTTGAAAGCATAGTACTTCCACATTATAGTTTGTTGGCCACTNAAAGCAAGGCACATACACATTAAAGTGGTTGTTGGGGGCCCCTTTGAAAGCAAGGTACTTACACATTACAATTGCTTTTTGGGGCCCCTTTAAAAGCATACTGTTGGTGGCATCTTTGAAAGCAAGGTAATTATACATTAAAGTTGCTCTTAGGGGCCCCCTTTAAATGCAAGGTACTTGCATGATTACTTACACATTTCAGTGGCTGTTGGGGGACGGTGAAGGCGCATTACCTTCAATTGCAGTTGTTGTTGGAAGGCCCTGTGAAAGCAAATTACCTGCACATTGCAGTTTCTGTATGGGGGCCTTTGAAAGTGGAGTACTTAGTTATGATCTGCTTTGCAGTGCACCATATGAGTGGATAATAAGTTTATCACCAGAAATAAGGAAAATTTTTGTGCATAACACCAAGTGGGCTCGAGGCAAGTGCATTGCTTGCCTTCCCTTATACACACACCACTGGGTACAAACTACCACTTTTTTAATTCAATCCCTAGGCTGGTGGTACAAACAGCTGTTTTCTAAATCAATCCCTATGCTGGTGGTGCAAACAGTTGCATTCTAAATCAACTCCCTATGCTGGTGGTACAAACTGCTGACAGTTTAAGTCAATCCCTATGCAGATGGTATGAGCAGTCGCTTTTTAAAGCCACTCCCTACACTAGTGGTACAAACAGTCACCTTCTAAATCAGTGAGTGGGGAACCTGTGTGAACATTTGAGAAAGCCCACATCAGAATTTTTCTTTCCCAATTTAGACTACAAAATCGCATCAAAAGGAAGCTCCATTATAAGCAGGTACTTAAGGTAGGATGTCATAAGAAGCCTCCATCCCTCATAGTAAGATGAAGGTAGAATTTTAGGATAAAATCAATTGGTATTTGTGGCCCGCCAGCAATAATCTACAATTTATGTGGCCCATGATAGTAAATAGGTTTCCCACTGCTGCTCTAAATCAACCCCTACACTGGTGATGCAAACAGTTGCTTTCGAAATCAACTCCCTATGCTGGAGGTACAAACAGTTGCTTTCTAAATCAAATCAACCCCTGTGGTGGTGGTACATCCCTACGCTGGTGGCACTGTTGCCGCTGACCAGTCCTCAATAATCTGGTACATTATTGAAATGTTTCCTTGTTCTAAAAAACTCACATTTGTTTGTAGTTTGCTTAAATCCGTTGTTTAGACAATTGCAACAGGGTAGAACTTAAGCAAACAAGAAACATGGCTCTAGCCAGAAACACAATTACGAGAACATGTGCATAGTTACGAGGTGGTAACAAAAATGTATATGTGCAGATGGAACTAACATGGTTAATTAGAAGGAACACAAGCCCTTGTATTCAGTGCTAAGAAAGTCATTAGTAAAAAAGCTAAAACATAATTTTTCTACATTTAAAGTATTGAACCAGGACACTAACAAAAAGTGGAAGTGAAAGTTGTATGAAAGCTTCAAATGCAATTTATGTTTGCCAAGCAAAGATCATAACTTCCGTAACATTTTGTGTTACCAGGTGGTTTTCCTGGAAAAATCGTATTTGGCAGTCAACCAGAAACGTGATTCTCCCATTCACTGAATTTTTCTCTTCACAGTCTACATATGCAATATGTTGCGATTGGATGGTCCTAGCATGCAAAGCTTCACACTGTGACAGCAAGCAAAAATAGAGATTACATGCAGTGCTCACTTTATTATTGTTGGATCACGCCACATCAGCACCAGATTTAGGGGGGGCCCAAGCTCAGGGCTCCCTACCAAACAGGGGCTCCCCACCATGTTCATGTGTTTAGCCATATGTACGACATGTTCGTGCCACTTAGTCATTCTTATTAGCGAGGAAAGTTTGTTTGAAGACGCTATTAAATTATCGGCCGTCGAGACTGCAGTATTTCACTTGAATATTATTTGATATTGTGACGAAACAACTATTACACTTATTGTTTTTTTGAAAGTCGGTCAGGTATCTGAATCTAGTGAATGCAAGGCCAAGCCACGTAGAATGCATTAGCTTACGTCTATATTCGTTACTGGTAGAGTTTGCGTCTGCCTTATTTAGATTTGCACAGGTCGCAAGTGAGTAGCATTGGGTTAAGGGCCAGTAGGGCTACCATACGTCCTCTTTTTGGAATGCATGTTTACTTTTTTCATGAGGAATGAAATAATTTCTCCGCAGACATTCAAAAATATCAAAATATCTTCCTTTTTACATTTTGTATTTTACATAGATATAATCAGTGGCGTAACTAAGTTTTGAGCTACGGTGGTAAACTTAGAAAAAGGGCCCACTGGCTACTGTGCAAGGTCCACTAGCCAAAACTCAGAAAAAAACTTGAGAAATGATGGTGAATCCGGATGTGGATGGCTAACCTAAAACCCAAATCACCGGAAAATAATCTGAAAAACACATGAAAACAACAACGTACTGAAAACCACAAGAATGCTACAACCGAAATATAAGTTAGTGGGAGACCGTTTTTTTAATTACCTTGCCAGGGGGGAAATTCGCTGCTCTGTCCACTGTCGGTTACATCACTGGCTGTGATATATTGTATTTACATGCAGTAAGCTATCCCTACTCAACTACAACGAGATACGAACTGGTGGCGTAGCTTAGTTTATGGGAGGGCCTGAAGGTTGTCTAAAAAAGTGTTTTGATTGAGTTAATTCTCAGCTTGAAAGGCGAGAATGATTTTACATTAATCGTTACATAACAGTGGAAAATCTTTTCAATATCTCAATGACTTTGGCATTAGAGCGCGGACTTCTCACATTATAGGTTCTGTTGTAGCTTTGTTGATGAACCATGATACGATGATCAGTGTATTGTGCATAGCTTAGTGTGGTACTTTGTAGTAGTTATATAGCTAATCAGTAATACTAAAAAATGAAGAAATTTGCTAGAACCATCACTTTTTCAGAACAGAACTAAATGATTTTGAAGCTAAGTGAATTGCGTGGGGTTGCATGTACAAAGTTCGCAAAAGAGAGTGTAAAGACTTGTGACTTTGTGGATACTGAGTTCGAAAACTTTATTGCTCACAGCATCATCAGGTGGTTATCACTTTATCCTAGCTTGCCAAGGATGTTTCAAACGTACCCAGCTTCGCATTCATACTTCATCTCCATTCACAAGCCAATTGATGTTCTGAAACGTTTTTTGGAATTTATCTGAGCGAAGTTGGTTTAAGATATTAAGATATTTGCAATTGTTTCTGGTTGCTTTAATGAGCAAGTTCGGACTATTGAGAAGTCCAAAGCATCATTTGTTGAGGACAGAAAATTGAAGAATATTTTGTGACAGACTTAGATCTACGTAACGATGAAAATAAACTAGTTCAACCAGCAGTGCTGTAGCACAAGCACGTCAAGGATGTATCATTGAAAAACCCTCATAGATGAGATGGCTGATGCTATCATTGGAGGCAACAATATCGATCTCTGGGCCCTCTGGCCAGCCAATACACCGGAAAAAAGCAGGAATATTAGTTGAATTATGAAACAGGTTCTTTTTCACATTGTGATGAAAAGTCATTTTTAACACTTTGATGTCTGGGTTAATTCAAGCGGTTCGCAAAAAAACAGCTGATTCGCAGGTGGCTTTGCACGGGAATATCTCCGCTCCTGTACGGGTTACGGACCTGGTCAAACCATCAAAAGACGATGCAAGTCTTGTAGTTTGCACTCAAAAAAAATTTTTTGGTTGGGGGATGCAGATTTTTTGTGAGTGATGTCATAAGTGGAGGACTTTTTGGCCACCCTGGAGCGTCGAGCATTCAATGGAACATCTAGATGCCACCAATGGCATAACTGGAGGTTTGAGCCATGGGGGCAAAGCTGAGCTGACGGGGGCCGCTGGTCACCGTAGGGGGGCCCACTAGCCAAAACTCAGAAAAGGGTCAAAAAATGATAGTGAATCTCTGTATGTCGTGGATGTCCATACTAGATAAAAAGCGAAAACACCCTGAAGAACGCAAAAAAAACAACAAATCAAAGAATACTGAATATCAAAATGTCAATTAAAGGGGGCCAGTTTTTACATTCAGCTTGCCCCCTTGCCTCTCCGTCAGTTATGCCACTGGATGCCACGATTATATTTAGTTGCAGATGAAATTAATCACTATGAAGAATTGATAAAGAACTAAACAGTCAGGTCAATGAATGCGAACAATATTGGAAATTACCTCTGCCTGCAATGTTTGGTTTCTGTCGTAAAATTTATTGCTGAGTGAGGACTGGCTTTTAGAGATGGTGAAAACGTTGGATTGCCCAGAAACTTTTTCCAAAAAATTTCAAAACTTTTATCAAGCAAATATTTGAAAAAAGAAGATGCGATGCTTCTAGCGATTGGTTTTGCAACAGTTTCATAAATCACAAATTATTGTTAAATATCATGTTGCATCATAAAGTTTTGTTACAGTTGAGTTAACCAATGTGATTTCACAAGTTCAGGCTATGTCACAAATATTGATGATATGTGGAAATACTAGTGATTTCATTGATCATCCCCTACCTAAACATTTTGTAACCGCACATGGGGTCTCCCACCACACTTGGGCCCCAGGTACCCGACCATCTAAATCTGGCGCTGCGTCACATGCATATATATATATAGATGATATTCCTAGCGCATATCACATTCGTGGTGTATTGCGCATTCAATGCTGTGCCAGCTCAGAGAATGCAACAGTACTTATAAAAGAAAAGATTGTGGCTGATAACCAGATCAAAACTTTTAGTCCAGGGACTATGACCTACACCATGTGGTAATTTTGGTGACCTTAATCATGTTAATCTATGTGGTGTGGTAACAAAAGTGTCAACTTGTTGAAAACATATTTTTGAAATGAAATTACTTGTTTTATTTAAATGATATCTACATGTCAAATCTGTCAAATTTAACTAAATTTTAGGCACGAATCTTCTCATAAAAGATTGATTGTTATGTCATTGGTATTAGCATTTTATGATTGCTATATAATGCATGCATCTTGGTTACTTTTTGTCAATGGTTGCAATAAATTCAGTGGTGAAAACACATCACATCTGTGTGTGCTAATGAGGCTGAAAATATTTTAACTTGCCATCATATTCACTAGCTTTTAGCAAAGGTCATTGTGTGTCAAAACAGCTGTTGTTAACATCATATATATGTATATACGATATAACTTTGAGTTTCAGGTTTGAGTTTTCTTATATCTTCCAGTAACTACTTCCACGTTGTATAGTTAATTCTTTAGAAATATAGTTGAACTGAAATTTCCTTTAAGTCAGATTCAAAGTTGGCCAAATTGGAAAAAAAGCATGGTCTAAGCTAGATTTTTGATACTATATACCATGGGTGGGCAATTAATTTGGCTCAGGGGCCACTTTCAGAAGGCTACGTAATGCATATAGCAGATGGCTGTAATTTCTAATGCAAATTGAAGCAAGTCTTCGTTCAAGTTAGCTTGGCACTAACATTCACTGTGGTGAGTTGGAGGATATTTCAGATTTAAAGATTTTCCTGAATGTTTCTGCGGGCCACTGAAAACTTTGTGGCATATTTACCCATCCTTGCTATATACCTTTGGTTCTCAACCACTGTTCTGAGCAGGGTTGATTGATTTAAATGAAACGTCGGCTAATAATAAAAAATCGCCAGAAGATCAAATTTATCTGCTTGTAGCTTTAAAATTTCAGAGCTTTTGCAAAAGTATAACTTACATGCATAAAATGGTATAAACCTATAATATATGTGTTATTATGAGTCTGACTGACAATATTTTCTGAAACTACACGCAACAGCCTACATCTTTCCTGGAATTTAGATACTACTTTTACTTTATGTCAGGTTCATATAGTTATGGGGGCATTCAAGGGCAGTGTCCCTAAATTTTTTTTGTGCCTAGCAAAGTTTGTTTTAAACATATATCGTAATAAAAACAAAAATCTTGGGCCCCAAACAGTTTATTTTGCCCTCAGAACTTGGCTACAGGCCTGCTTTATGCCAGCTTATACATAAAAACTTGTGGTATTCTAACAGTTCTGACTTCCGAGTCGGCAATGTTAGTGATTTCAATCCACATATCATTTTTGCAGCTGGTTGACAAAAATCTGTGAACTCACAATTGCGGTGATTGATAAAACTGTGATTGCTTTCATTGCTTGTGTCTCTGCCTTCCTCAATAATAAGTGAAACCGATTAGAATACCAATTAAATGTATCATACAAATCACAGAAAGCTTCAAAACTGCATATGATTTTTGCTTCATTTTTTTTTTATTTTATCACTGATTTAAATCAACCTGACTAGAAATAGCTAAACTTTCATTCAAACTTTTTTGTGCCTCTGCAATATCCCGTAATGGAAATACGTGCACTCGCTGCACTGTGTAGTGTGTATTTTTTAATAGGAAGTAAGCAAGCTCAATGCTTGCAAACAGGTCTGTGTTTCCTTGGTAGAAATACGACAGTAACGTTGAGAAGTGGAAGGGCTTTAATGCTTCTGGTCGTAAGTGCGGGAGTGAATAGGAGATAACTTTCACATGGGTGCAGAAAGCTGCCTATGGATCAGTATATAAACCGTTGCACTGTTTTATTTAAGTGTGCATTCTCACAAACCACGAAAAGTCAGAGAAGCATCAATAATGAGCTCCAGTACAATGCCAAGCAAGACTTAATCTTAATTTCAAATAACTTTTTTGATATTCTTGTGATTTAAATGTTTTTTGTGGCAAAAGCATGGTAATACCACAAATACAGTTTGGCTTTTTTCTCACCTTTAAACAATCAGTTTGGCCTCTTTCTAGCACTGTTTGGCTTTTTATTAAAATTGTCATCTGGCAACCCTGTCTGCAAGGATTAGTAATTTCAGTCCACATGTCATTTTTGCAGGTAAATGACATAGAATATGTGACCTCACAGTTGCTATGATTGATAACATGATAATTTGTCAGCTAATAATAAAAAATCGCCAGAAGATCTAATTTATCTGCTTGATTTGAAACCTGGTGGCAAACATTATGAAAGAGCAACATGGGTAGCAAAAAGAACAACATTTAAAAGCTACGTTACAATAATCAATTTTAATAATAAACTTCGCACCAAAAAGGCTAGCAAGCTTGTAGTTTTTGCACAAGCTTCTTAACATGTCATAAGTGTTAGTGAAGTTGATGAACTGATAGTTTGAGTTTTGTCATTCTGAAATATTTCGTTTTGTACACTGGTAGTTATGAACTGATTTGCTTTAAGCGTGATGCATAAGTGCAAAATAAATTTGAATGGAAGTTCAGCTGAACTTTGCTGTACTAGAAGAAACAAAACACAAAAAAGTTATATTGAAACAAACTCTTTAAAATTAAAAATTACTATCACACTCTATGTATTAAATCAAAAAAATCTGATTTAAATAAAAAAAGCTGATTTTTTTATTTGAAAAAAAATCATGATTTTTATCAACCTGGTTCTGAGAGCCACATGCAGCTCCCAAGCACCTTTTGTCAGTTTGTGCAGCCCTCAGCAGTCTTTTAGTAAAGCCTAATATTTCGTGTAGCATACTTCGTTCTGCTATAAAAGAAAATGGTCAATTGATTTGAGTTAAAATATTTTAGAGCGTCTCTCTAACAAAATTGTAGGTCCTGATATGATTCCCTTCAGTGAAAAGGTTGAGAACCACTGCTTTATAACAAGTGTGGAAAACTTGGTTCACATCAGAGCTGCAGGTTTTAGAGCTAAATCAGGCCAAAAATGTTTTAATTTGAAAAACACAGCTTTATCAAATAAAAAGTTATTGTTATGTTATACGTATTTGAGTCTCGATCTGGACTGTAAGCTATATAAAATTTGACAGATATAATGTCCAAGTTGTTCAAAATATGTCTTTTATTGAAGATTTGTTCACTCCATCATCTCTAAACACTAGTAGGCTCCTCTGCTTGAATGAGTGATGTTAATCATTGGCAAACAGTGAAGAAATTATATTAAATGGAATAAAGGTTTGAACAAAAGAACTAAATGCAAATGTTGTGCTAAAAACTGTGTGCTTTACTTTTAGACTGATTTAGCAATATCAATCTAAAGTGATAGTTAACAGAATCCTCAATCATGTTTACAAAAAGGTAATCATTACGAATACATAGACATGATCTTTTTAGCACAGGTTTCTCAAATATGTGACCCGCAATGTTTTTTAGGAATTTTCAAATAATTAACATTTACGTTATTTAGTTCAATCATGGTGCTCGTCTAACAAGTAAACAAGTTTCTTTCACATAAACATAGAGATAGCTAGAAATGATCTGCCTATAACTCATGATACCTTTCACAGGATTTAAGATGTAAAAGATATTTCTAGTAAGGTTCTGGTACCGCCATTGGGTCAGCATCATAATGTGGCCCTTGTGTTACTTCATAAGTCCTCATTGGGCCCTCGGAACAATTTCAGTTTGTAACCCTTGTTCTAGCATGATGATTAGGGCCACTTTGTGGTATGTACATATGGTCACTCTGTGAGTAACATACTTGAATGCATTAGCAGTTAAGATAGCATTAAGATAGCAATTAACTACACAAATATTTCCACAAACTGAAAGAGTTACACACACAAGTAAAAATAACTATATGCTGTAGTTTGGCAGCCCTGCTATATACAGTACTATTTAAACATAATTGTCTGCAATTAAAAGCTCAAGATTTTTTGTAGACTTTTGAGGAATCAGCTGACTGGGCTCTGCTTTCATCTTTTCACAAGATTCAAAAATGCACATATCTGTATTCAAGTAATGTCACTCCACAAGGAAATCAATTTCACGCAACACTATGCATTGTCAGTCCTTACATTTGCAACCAATGCTAATAAGTCAAACGTTGAAAGGCTGAAACAAGGGCAGAGAAAACAGACAACCTCAAGACTGTAGGTAATATATCAGACAATACCAACTGCAATAATTAAATCTTGAAATGACGTCTTACTCAACTAAATGCATTCACTGAAGCTTCAAAACTTACATACTACAAACGTAACATGAACTTAATAAATACCAACACAAGCGGTGATGATTAACACACATTATATTGTCTGGTTACAGCTTTAAATTTCATTGGATCTAATGTCCAAGCAAATAATTTGAAAGTATGAATTTATTTGTTATTTTATTTTATTGTTGGTCTTTACCTTGCATTTTTTGTAACGATAGTCTACCCAAAAATGACATATAGTGACAAACTTAAAGTAGGAATTGATAATGATTGCTTAATAATAAAAGTGCACATTGCGTGGTGGTTTTTGTGTTAGGTAGTGACTAAATTGTCTAGAATATACAATTAAAAATGAGCTATATTCCATAGGAAATTCGCAGTACTAATTGTTTTTTACTAAAATGTGAATTAGAAAAAAATCCTGAAAAGTAATTTTTATGACCGTTTTTTTGGAATTTTTGATATTGACTAAGATTTTTGTTTTTGTGTTATATAAGACATTACTCCTTCAAGATAGCCAGTGCCAGAAAAAATGCAAATTTCCTAGGAATCTAACTTGGATTTCCCATGAGCTGTAATGGAAGTTTCTTAACTTACTTTCCACTATTGCAAAAGTTTTGCACGTGCGCTTCACCTTTAAAGTTGCTGTCTTTCTAAAGAAAATATTAACATTTGAGACTTAGATACATCAGCTACCATAAAGGTCTTTACCACCTTGTTTTGTATTTCAAGCTGCTTTATTGCCAGCACCGACATCTGAAACGCCCTGCAATCTATAATGGCCAAATGCATGCAAAGTTCAATAAGTGATCAAGACAAACCAACTCCTCTGCCACACAGAATACAATAGCAGTCAACAGAAATAGAATAAAATACAGTGTATGTCATGGTAGCAATAACAAGTAAAGACTGACACTCAATAATGAGTTCTCGAACTGTGCATCATGGTACTGCAATCTTTGCAAAAAGAAGAACATGTTTATTGGCACAATACCAAACGTTAACTGAAGTTTGGTATCAAAGCGCTAAGATTACATTTTAAAGTATAACAAACATACACAACAACTAGTTTTGCAATCGCAGGTAAGCACTTGCTTTGCCACTGCACTGTTTTACTATTGTTGCAACCTCCCTGCTGGTGTTGCGCTGAATGCACAGTTCACCATGAACGGAATGCGCGCGAAGAACAACACATATATATATATATAAGTCGCGAACAAGCAGTAACAGAGTGATCGCGGTGCGTGGTCTTGGTTGTTGTTTGCTGCACATTGTGAAGCTTTGCGCACTTGCTGCTCGGGCTTTCCGATCGCAACAAAATGGTGATGTGACCAGGATGTGAAGGTTGTGCCAGGTGCAGCCTTCACACAAAGAACATGCCATTGGTGTGGTTGTTGTATAAAAGGAGGGGATGTTGTTGCAACCTCTCGGTTGGCATTGCGTTGAATGTGGGATCTACCACGAATGGGATGTGCGCAAAGAACAACACCTGTATATATGTGGCGTGAACAGGCAATAATAGAAGGAATGCAGTGCATCATCTCCATTGTTGCTTGCTGCCATAGTGTGAAGCTTTGTGCACTTGCTGCTCGGGCTTTCTGATCGCAACAGCAGGCTTCATTATGATCCAATGCAATCAGACTTAGACAGCACTGGTAACACAGCTGATAATTTTCATTTTGCAGGCTTTTACATTATGGTGTCAGATTTTCCCATTTTGCTTTTCTATTCTTACTTCAACCTTCCATTTCAAAGATTATAGCAATAAACTTGGAAAAAACAGGCCACTTTTGCACAGACAAGTGACAAATTACGAACTATGCTAGCAAATATAGGAACTGTTTTTGTTTACCTGAGTAAGACTATGAAGTTCTCATTAGCACATGAAATGATGGAAGAGTGTTATTTTTGTAAAAGAACAGCGTTGTTAATGCTATTCAGTGATAGAGGCCTATCAGCCTTTACCCAGCTCATAAATCTTCAGTTCAATGAGGTGTTCTGCAATATTTAGATGAACAATGTCTTTTACGCACCAAAAAGAAGTGCATTCATGTCAAGGGGTAGGCATGGATGTTTTGGGGATGTTGTATTATTCCCTTTCTGTCAGTGACAAAAGTATCTGGGACTGTGGAAATTTAATTGTTTTAACTGAAGGAAGATCTTGGCTTATAAATAGCCCATAAATCCTACAAATTCCGGAAGTAAAATATCCTAAACTAAAGAAAACAAGCATCTGGGTGACTTTGATTTTCAGTTCAACGTGCATTTGTGTGTCAATATTATGTGGTAAAGTTAGTCAAGTCAAAGCATCATGTTGTTCTGACATATAAACAGTTAATCCAAACAGGTTTGACATTTTATCAACAAATTTTTTAAAAAGCGTATGGCACAGATGGATAGTTATAATATCAAATTTCTTCATTGTTAGAGCAAGTTCTTATCTGCTGCTAGGCTACATAAGATCTCAGGGCAGGTGTTTAGCAGCCATTCAATTGTCTCATCATTCAGAACAGTCAGCTCATGCCCTCCATAAGCAGGTCGATGGATTGAACCATGAAGGACATTATGGTAAATAGCCTGTTCCACTGTGCCACACTGCAGGCCATAGAAGGGCCACACCCCATTTGTGTAATCAGAGCAGAAATGTCCGACACAGGTGCAGAGGCAGTTAAGCTGGACCCACATTGTTCTTTGCAAGGCCATTCCAGGAATGTGGATGTTGGTATCAGGGATGAAAGTAGGGAGTCTTGTAGTGTTCTCCAACTACACCACATTCCATCAGTGATCTGCCCAGAGTGCCACACTTCTGTTGTTGTTAGATGAACTGATGAGTTGTTGTGCGGCAAGTACAAATGGGTGTCTTGATTTTGAGATGCTGTGCTTCCCACCTGCTGAACGAGTGGGAGCTGAGTGGTGCAGATGCACAGACTCCATGGCACAGCATGCTAGAGAGACTGGCTCCTTATCGATGAAGCTCAGCTGGTTGGATGCCTGCAAGAATAGATAGGTTGTCTACTGGTGTAGGATGTAGGCATCCAATCACAATTTGCAAGGCGCTGCTGAAGGCAGGGTTAATGTGGTAAGTGTTAGCACTATAGCAGCAGGCAGGAGCATAGTACTCGACTGTTGAATGGACAGGAGCTAAGGTAGCTGTTCACAGTGTTGTTGCCCCAGCACCCCAGACAGCAAGGAGCCTCAAGAGTGTGAACATCACACTATGATTGGCAAAACAGGGATGTAGATGACGAAGAGAATGCATTCCAGGATAGATGCTTGTGGGACACCATTCTTGAGGTGTTGCTACCTGCTCAATTCGTTATTGCTGATGGTCTGCGATCAACAACTAGCTCTATGATCATGCAGACTATGTGCCTGTCAATTAGCAATTGCAGTAGCTTTCATGTGAGGTTGCGATGATATACAGTATTGAAGGCTTCTTTGTCGGTTGAGCCAGTTGTTACTATCCACTGCTTGGCCGCACTAGATCTTAAGCAGCCATTCCAATGTCTCATCCAAAACCGTCAGGCCATGCAGTCTGTAGTGAGGTTGATGGAGTAGACGTTGGAGGATGACATGGTCTGCGGCATGTTCTTCTGTGCCACACTCACAGGCCACAAAGGGGGTATATCCTATTCTTGCAAGTAGGAGCAGAAACATCCGACACTAGTGTGGGGGCAGCTAAGCCAGACCCATGCTCTTCTTGGAAAGGCTGTGAAACCGATGAACACAGCTCCGTCCCTCTTAATGAAAAAGCAAGCTATCCTGCACGTCTTGCTTCAATAAGGTGACCTGATATACAGTCAACCTATTGTGTTGGAAACCCACCTGTTCTTGCAGGAGTAATGGATTGATGATTAGTTTGACATGAGTGTAGATAAGTCTCTCGGCAACCTTAAAGGGAACACACAGTAGACAGGGTTTCCACACAAAAACGTGTGGAAATTGTGAAATAGGTTTTCAAGGCCTTGAAAAAGTATTGAATCTGGTCAAAATGCACATAAGTATTAAATAAGTATACAAATTCGAAAAGCAGTCAAAATTCAGCCTTTGAGAGAGACAAGGGAATGACTTACAAATTGCTGCTTGAAATTTTTAGCATGGAAAAACTGAATAGTTTATTGTACCGCAACTGTAGTGTAAATTGTTTGTTACCGAATTACTCCTTTTCACATTACCGCCCAAACTAACTTGAGTTGGCATGCTAGACTTTTTCCGCTGCACGTTATGGTCTGTTGTTAACCACGTGATCGTCTGAGACAGAAACCATGCTAAATGTGGAGAGTATTTATTGTCAATCAGAAGTGCAGAATGGCCGTTATGATCTGGTTCGTTGAACAGTGTTGTAGCTGTGTTAGTGGAGAGGTTGTAGTTGTGCTCAATTTTTGTAATCTTGAGTTTTGATCCTAGCAACAGTGCGTAATTTTTTCTTTTTGTTTTCATATGTCGACTTTTACGCAGGACTGAAGATGTGTAACACACACGAAACTAGTTTCCTTAACACAATAAATTGCGATCGATTCGCTTGGTGGGGGTCACTGCTGTGGCTTTACAATTATTGCTGAATGATAAGTACAAGCTTGAATCATTGCAAGAAGACGGAGCAGAACCAAGCAGGAGATTCCTCAAACAGCCGACTGCAAAGCTAGAGCCTGTAATTGTTGTTCAGCCATTTGTGTAATAAATTTTGTTCTTTACTGCTGATGACAGTTTGCAGATGTTTTTCTCATTGTCTTGCATGAATGAAATTTTGGAAAAATGAAGATAAGTGATGGTATTGAATTTTTTTTTCTTTAGTATTGAAGAAGTATGAAAAATGTTTTTTGAAAACATGCGAGAACAACTTATAGATATACAGGTGAATAACTATTTGGGTCTCCCAGAGGCCTATTTAGCTTAGGGATTGCAGCTATTAGTGCTTTTCTCTAGATCTTGAGAATTTTAAGTTGGCACAGGCAGGACATGAAGAAGCCACACAAACAGGATTTGAGAGCTGATCCAGTACGGAACAAGACTTTTCAGTCAGCTGTTTTGGTCACGGGACTTTTCTGTCTTGGTCATTTTGGTCTCGTGACATTTCGATCAGATTATGAAATCTTGCAGAAGACTTACATGTTCACTTTTTAATGCAAACACACTTAAATCAACGAAAGATTTTATTTAAAAAAACTACAAACATGTAAGACCCAACAGTTAATCACCATCAACAAGATTTTCACCATCATCAGCAAGTAAATCAAATCATTATCGACATTTTGTAATCAAAAACATACTTCAAACTCACGAGTACAATTCAGACTTAATCGCAATCATGACTCCTCAAAAATTGGTATAATACCAGCTATAGTCCCATCGCCCCAGGGGTCTTTTGCAGGCATAGCTCTCCAAGCAAAGCTCCAAGCTCCCCAAATTGAATTATGAAGCACTATCAATCAGTGGAGTTTTTACAAAATTTCAGAATGTCAAGACCACCTGAACAAACATAAAGCCCCCTATTGAAAACTTTCTGCTGACAGTTCTTACCAGCTGGCGTGACATATTGCCTGCCTGTAGAATCATTTCAATAAACAAAGGCAATCAGTTGTATATGTACAGAAATTTCGTGACTGAAAGGTCTCCAGACTGAACTGTCTTGTGACTGAAACAGCCCAGACCGAAACGGCTCAGACTGAAAAGTCATGTACAGGGTGACCCAAAAAGATGCGTACCCATATTTTGTTCGATAAAAAACCCATTTTTTAATGAATGTCTTTTCTGTTGCAGGACGTGATAGGTGAATCTATGGATG
>JGI24022J15233_10003005_pt1 | contig 16353 bp, 11 predicted proteins | sample Ectturendosymbi2_FD_15233 | JGI IMG/M metagenome (IMG submission 15233)
GACTTTTTACTGCAATTCATAATAATAGGCCAATAGCGTATGGGGGGCCCCACGTGAAATTTCGGGGGGGGCCTCACTTACCCTTGCCACGGCACTGGCCACAACCATTCTGAATTTGCTTGTTGCACAAATAACTGCAATGATGAACTTAATTCGATTTTGATAAATCAAGAAAATACCCTGATACTGTTATGAAAAAGGCATTTTCACCCTCGTTGCCCCCTTTTTCAAAGGGCAGGCTGGACGATGCTTCTGTCATTTTCCCGCTTTCCAGCGTCCCTGCTGGCTTACACTGTATTTTGAAGTGCTAAAAGTTAGGTGACAATTACACACTGCTTTGTGCAAATTCTAGGGAATTTTTGTGAAATTTTGGGAATTTTGAACTCATCTTCAGGGAATTCCTAGTCAACATTTGTGGGAACCCTGCTCGAATATGCCGACGCCAGCGACTTGTTCTCCTCCAGCATCTAACTGCAGTCTTCACAACTTACGTTCGCGAAACACGCAAGCTATAGGGCTACAGATACGCTGGATGAAAACCAAGCTGATACGCGTAAAAGCGAAAGCCCTTATCCTCTTTCAATGATTATTAGTGGCAACTCGTTCGACTTCGTGACCCCATTCGTCTACATGGGCCGGACGGTAACAAACAATGGTGACTTGAAATAGGATTTTTACTGTCACAGCAATCACACCTTATCATGCTTGTGATTCGAATGAAATTGCCTCTGCTTGGCTTTCTAGTTTTACGCAGTGCAGATCTGTGGCTATTTTGGCTTACTGCTAAATCAAGTAAATTGACTTGCAGTGACTACTTGGTCGCGCTACCGTGAATGTGGACGTTTATGTTTCAATGCCATCTCCTACAGCCTAGCTAAGCATTGGCTAGAAAAAAAAGAAAAGTTTTCGTCGAAGTATGATGTCTAAATCCAGACCGGTACATTTGAAAAAAGACAGTCAGAATCCAGCCGAGTCCAAAAAAACTTTAGTCTGGGCCCAAAACGACTCTAGTCCAATGCGATGCTCATCTCTGATTGACATACACTTGACAAACCAGAATTCTATGAATTTGTACGGTATTTCAGTGCTTGTATGCTGCAGAAAGTTATACGCCGTATACCTTGGCAGTACACCGCTGACAAGTATGATAAAAATCCTTGAGTGAAAATGCAATAGTTGTTGAGATTACGGCAAAGCTTTCTGTGTGTTTTGCTGGTCTTCCATTTTTTCGCATTTCTACACGCGCGTAACTTTCACTGGTCATCTAAACAGGAAAAGAGGCAAAAATTTCCACCTCACAGTGGCTCGGCTCTCTCAGCGAAGTTACTGTCTGCTCTGATTAACTTTGATATTTTGTCTTCAGTTGCAAACTGTCTATTCGGATGTCTGTTGGTCTTGGTTTGTTCTTCTTATTTCCTTCGTGTTGTCTTTCTTTCTCTCTTCTCTGCGCTGCACGGCAGCAAATAAACGTACAGTCATTGCCGTAAAAGTAAAATCCATTGAAAATTTATGAAAGACTTTGAGACTCAGCAAAATTTTCAGCGCGTGGTATAAAACCAAAATCACAACACTTGCTGTGAATTTGCCAGAGCTATGCCTGCTATTCGTACGTAGCATGAATAAACAGCATACCTCAATTTAATAAACATAGATGGCGCAACAACGTTTCTTGGTGCGTTGTTTTTTACAAAATTGCGCGGTGGTTTAGCGTTCTGTGATTACACCCACCACACCTGACGAAAAACACATCAAACGGAAGTAGGGAAGTGGTGTAGTAGCAACAGGCTAAGAGAACTGACCATCCGAGAGTAGATAGATAGACATGAACGATTGAGGCAACAACCTATAATTTTTAAATACAATTATGAAACTGCTTGCCTCAAGTACAATTTTACAATAAGCGTCTCGTGTACTCGTACAATACATGTCCCTTACACCCAGGGGCGAAAGATATAGTTGTCCCTTAAATTTTGGACGGAAGTTGTTGCACCGTTAAAGCAAAAATTTTCTTTAACGCGTAAAGCCTATCATTGATTCGAGCGGACACTTCTCGCCCCACCCCTAGTTTTTGGCTTACGGGCGCCTTCAGCAGATACAGATTACATCCCTAATTTGAAAACCAATTCGATGCACTGCGGCCGCAGTAAGAAAGCTGAGACAAACAAATGCAATATTTCAAAGCGCGTTTAGTCTTGGCAAGCGAAAATCATCACAGACGGTTATGCACCATCGCCTTGAGATGGATGTATTGGTGTGGCTCACTACTTACTTTTCATATCCCGTTCCAAGTTAAGTTTTAATGATCTCTTTAAAAAATTCAAGAAAACTCAACAGCCTAACCTCCATGCCACTAAACTTTTTATCATATCTCAAGTTTGCATTGCGTTAGACAAATCTTGAAGAATCATGCTCAGATTTTCAATTGGTAATCTCTAGCAGGTACAGCACAGTGACCACAAACTAATGCGCGTTATATCAAGCATCAAGGTTGAGCTTTCTTTCACATGATGCTTCCGTTTTAAAGTAATGTGGGACTAAAAGCAACTGCTGCTTCCTCTTGGATTTTTGTGTTGCTTTTTCACAAACCGACACTGGAAGCGAAAATCAAGTCAGATTTTTATCATCAGTAAGACTGTGTGCACTGAAGGAACAGAAAAGGCAGTCGGATTCTTTGGCAAAGTCAAGTACTCACTGAGAAGTGATTACATCAAATGCCATGAAAACAAACAGATACGCAGTTAACTGAAACACAGAATTAAAAATACACAATACCCACATGAATTGACCAAATATTTTCCACAACATCGTTGCTTTGAAGACCTCTTGCTTTTTTTTTGATACGAAACCCAAACAAATTTCTTAATCTTTTGGTTAAACTATATTGTTTCACGCAAAAATATGCTACCTATTTACTAGTACCAGGCTGAAGCGTTTGATTAAGCTGGTGCCCAAACAGTTTTAAAGAAAAAACGAAGTTATACGAGCAGTTTTGGTGATGAAAATAGTTGCTTATCACACATCAACAAATTAGGCATACTGCATAAGCGTTTCGCTATATATGTTTGAACACATTGTACTGGCATTCATAATTTCTTTAAGCCTGAAGGCCAGTATTTCGCATTGCTGGTAGAAGGTCAAAAGTTTGTTGGGCACGCAATACGACGACAATCAAGTCTACATGCTAATCTTTCATGAAGAGGATTTGCGGAAATAGAGGCAATTGATTTATTTAACTGCATCCACCGCAGCTGAACAGCATCGTCATTCGCAAAAGCGTTCGTGGAAATGCCCATCGGATAATAAACGTGACACTCGCTAGTCGGATGACGAGGATGAGCTTCCGCTGTCACCAGACGAAGATGACGACGAAGAAGACGATCTGCTGCTAACCAGGCTCGCAGACTCGCTACCGCCGTCACAGCAGCACAAGCAGCAAAGCGATCCTGGAATACACCAACCCGAGAGAACGATGGGAAGAGCTACCAGCAGCACCGCTCCACCCATCACTGAAAAAAGTTGTACAAAGTAAGCTTGTCAAAAACAGCAAGTACGCGCAAGCAAAATTCGGTAAATGTTTTTTTGCTTATAACTAGTCCTATTCAGTGGCGTAACTGACGGGGGCAGTAGTGCGAGCCGCCCCCCTGACAAGTTAATTATAAAAACCGGGGCCCCTTTAGCTTACATTTTGATATTTAGTATTATTTTCGTTTTTAGTGGTTGTTTTTTTGCGATTTTCGGAGTGTTTTCTGTTTTTTAACTAGTATAGACATCCACATTCTATCCGGATTCACCATCATTTCTTAACTTTTTTTGGGTGTTGGTTGGTGACCCCTACGGTGGCCAGTGGGCCACCTTCAGCTAAGTTTTGCTTCCCCTGGCTCAAACCTCTAGTTACGCCACTAGTCCTATTGTTCCTGACAGAAGCGTCTGCAACTTACAGACTACTGCATCCTGCAAACGTTTGCAAACACTGGGCCGTTCCAGGCATGTTTCTTAACTGCAAAATTAGCATCTTCGAAATGAGCAACACACTTTTTTGTTTTGCTTAAATGCAAAATAGCAAGCGTCGCCACTAATTTTTAGTGATTGCGTGGACCATGGACATAATTGTCTTTTAAAACTTGCATTGTTCGAGAGCATCTTGCGAATGGTTGCTCTTGGGATATGCGATATGCAAGGAGACTTTGTCCAGAAACACTGTGAAAAACAGTTAAGATTTGCAATTACAGCTTTTAAATGATTGGCCCACTTTCCTCCGAAAAATCTGTCCGTTCCGTCATTTGCTGTCATAGCAAGCGTTTTTTAAAGTACAAACAAATTAAATGCAAGGCAGAAAAGTGGTACAGGTTCACTACTAAGCTGAACAAAAAGTAAAGCGCATTGTAAGCAGAGACTAAAAACATGAACAAAACGACCGGTGCAGTCATTCCCGAACTGGACTACTCACACCACTTGTGGAAGTTGAAAGAGTTCTTTTGGCAACATTGATTTCTGTGCTTTCCACAACAATAAGCACCCGATCCTGGGAAGTAGACAGCATAAGTCAAGATTGTAGGCAGGGCATGATACAATAATATTGGAGCTCTAAACATCGTTCCAAGCAGATATTGAAACCTCAAAAGAAATTATATATGCTTACTAAAAAAAGTGAGCTCAGTAGCTTGTGATTTTTCAAACAAGCACTGCATGTTCGATTGGGGCGTGCAATAATGTCACAACTAAAGATTGCCAATGTAAAACAATCTTTCGAAGTAAAAAATTAATGTTTGTGATTATCGGCACCTGAAATGTACTCTTGGGGAGCTTGCACATTTTCTCAAAATCGTTTCTGTTGAAACTGCTTTGAAAGTTAATAGAATTGCAATATATACATGAATGAGCAAATATGATGCGCAAACAATAACGAAAACATTTAAACGTTTGTTACAAACAACTTCTCGAGTTGTCAAATGTGATTGTTTTCCTACGGATGCTTTATGTCATGCTTTAAATTACATTGCAACAGATGATCGCTCTACACGTAAAAATGCCCCAGCGCAATAAATATGCTACGATAAGGCTCAGATAATTGCCGCTTGTAAACAAATTGCTTTGCACGACATTTGAAAAGAGTACTTGGTATACAAAAATTACTTTATGCACCGAAGTTATTGCAGGAAAGGAAAAAAGTAGTATGTTACCGGAACAGATTTTTGCAGAAATGTCTCCATTTCGTGAAGAACACGTCACTTCAGCCTGGAATGTAACATGAGATCAATTTAAGTTAATATAATAAGGATGTGCAATTTCTGCCAGGTAAAACAATTGAAATATTAACATGTAACATATAAAAAATTACATGGAACTGAAGCATCTGTTAAAAGAATAAATAGCTGTTTACGGATAGAGTATAAAAATGTTGAATGGAAGCTTTCACGAATAGTACGATTTCGAACGTTCTCAAAATGCCGAAATTTGAAGGTTTTATAAATGCGTGTATTAGATCTTTTACTTTTCTCTAACATTTCCTCATTTACCTCAACTGTTTGACCAACCTTATCTCAAACAAATCCAGCCTCAGCTGTTTTCAGGTAAGGTATAAACTTACTGCTGCGTATTCGAACCCAATTATTTTTGTCACTCTACAGCCGTGAATCTCAACGTGGTCCAGGTGGAACACCGATGATCCACCTGGAATTTCTAGTGGTCCACAGAGAGTTCCAAAAATCCTTGATATAAAGTTCCTGAAAATTGTAACTTTTACTGTACTATAAATTTTGACTAGATGTTACAGTTTCGACTAGTTGTTCATGAGGTGCCGGCATAGCAAAGTGGTTCATCGGATGTTTTTTTTAATGGTCCATGGGTCAAAAAAGTTGAGAACCACTGCTCTAACACGCTGTTTACACAACATCAAAGCAAGCCGCTGGCAGAGCCTTAAAACCGCAACGAAGACAGACTGAAATGGGCGCTGCCTCCATCACTTTTAGCTACACCATATTACGGTGACATATAGTGGATGATCCTGAACCATGAAAAACGTGTCAATATTTTTGCAAGAGAAGTTTCAATCAAAACCTTTCATGAGAAATATTTTCTCGAAGTGCAAATGAGATGACTTTGTTAGGTTCAACAACATTCACGGGTATAATTAGCAAACAGGGAATTAGAGAAATACAATCTGGAATATTCTATGCATTTTAAGGCCCCTACTTCAAAATCACATAATTGTGCAGGGGATTTTTTGTCTATTTTTCTTCATGCTTTGGTATTACTGCAACTCCCCATNTCTTTTATGTGTAGAAAATATAGAACCTAAAAATATATGAGTTTTTCAACCCTGAACGTATTGCCTCATGATATGGGTGTATTCAGATCGCAGGGACGTTTGTTGTCTTTTAAAAAATATAATTAAATCAGTCTTTGCGCAAGTTTGCAAATTTCTGCCAAAACTAGAAAAGTCCTGGGAAACAACAAAGCAAGATGTCGACCCCGAGAATGCTGAAGTTAAAAAGCCTTGTTCGAAACTCTTTGACAAACGTAAAACGTTTAAAATCTTGTAATTTGTTCCAAGCACTGCGCTTTCATGTTTTAGGAACCTTCACACTTAACATGCACAAACCTGCATACAGGGAAATATCTGCTTGTCTATTATGCTATTAACGTTTTCAAGGTATGTTGCGAAGAATTTTCAACACACGAACTTTCTGAGAATTTTCAATACATGAAAACTTTTTAAACGTAAATGAGCAGAATCTAGTTAAAGTGCGTTATAAAATGTATCAACGGCTCCTTATATCGATCGCGTGTAGCTGGTATAATAACACGGATTACAGACCAACTGCGCGTACAGAGAATTTAAAACATAGTTCCCAGTAAGTAACTATTGTTGATACTTACTTCGGTTTTCTTTTCTTCCAGTAAAAACAATACAAAAAGGGTCAACAACAATTTACTAAAAAGCTTCATTTTTCTGTATGAGAAATTGATTTATCAGGTTTTGAAGTCAGTTAGTTTGTCAAGCAGCTGAGCCTGAACGGGTAGCTAATTCTGGAAGTTTGTTGGACATTACAATTTCACGTAAAAGTTCAGTTCAGAGTAAGTTTTCACTAACGCTTTGTGACAAAAAATTTAGATTAGAACTGTTTTTTTGCACAAAACCTGGGTCGGTTTCCTGTTTAGACAATGGGAACGTGAGTGCTGTGCACCACGTCGGGAAATTCTTTTGCATAATTTGCACGCAAGATTGTCAGCGCAAAACCAGTACTGCGTTCTGACCTGATAAGTGTTATGCAGAGATAGAGCATACGTCTTTTCAACAAACGTGTTGACAGGATTCCATGTCCACTGGTGCAATACCGCGGACTTGTGTCACTCGAGTGATTGGAAAACGCAAGCGACGTCAGGAATAATTTGATTGGCAATTTAAGGAATGACGAAATGTCAATAATCATGTGGAAAGTATATTAATCAACCCTGCCTTTTTCTGACACATGTTTTGCGGCTGCTCTACCATGCAAAACCGAAACAGCAATACGAAAGATAAAAAGCTGACGGTAATTCAAGTGCGAAGTAGCGCGGCAAGGCTAACTTCTGCAATTAAGAAATGGTCCAAAAGGCCATCCAAAGCTTCATGGGAACCAAGAAATGTATTTAAGTTATTTTCAAGATACAACTAAAGCTCACATCACCATCGGAAAACCAAAGCTTTTTCTGCCTGTTTTGTTGTATTGTTGAGTTTTTGATTGTCCAAATCTGTCCCTAAAATTTAACGTGATTTTAATTCAAACACATCTATTACTGGAAACCTACCAAAGCTTAGTGAAATTGAAACACATTGAGTAAAGCGGTTTTATTTGCATCCTAGATTCGACATGTGTTGTGCTTCAAAGTAATAAATATTCTAAGAACTGTAAAATTTCATGAAATGTCGGTGTTTTGCGTTGCTTTCAAACACCAAACCAACTGACTAAGAGCTGATGATGCCTCCTCAGTAGGCGAAGTATTAACTCTGGTAAGATCATAGTGCTGATTCTTGGCTGTGTAAGGCTTCGTTTTGATGGATACCAAACCAACATGCCTATCAGCCAAGATTGACAAAAGCCTCTACCTGAAAGACTTTAATTTAAAAGAACTCTAACCACACCAGAAGTCAACCCTGTAGAGACTGTTGCGACAATCACTCCACATGCTTCATCTTTTAATGTACTGTAGGTATACAGTACACTTGAGCATTTTTTATTAATTAAATTTATGCACTCGTGGAAAACGAGGTATTTCCAAGTACGTTCCAAGCATAACAACTTCAGTTAAACACACCACAGATTTTGAAATTACACTCTAACTTAGACTTATTCTGTCCAACTGAAAGCGAAGAAGCCAAAACTCACGCTTGCGGCTCAGACCAAGTATGGCGGCAAAATGTAGCTGTCTACAGGTTTTTTTAAAGCGTTTCATGGGTTCAAAACAGACCCATAGATTTCCTGTGCGGAGCCATAAAATTGTTACTTCCACATCAAACCTGGACAACCACGAAAAGTTTTAGCTGAATTGAATTGTTGCTTCAATTAACGTCCAGAACCCATTCGCCTCACACCAAGTAAGTGTAATGCAGACAGCAACCTCGCCTATTCATCACAATCATCTCGGAAATCCCATGCAACGCAACAATTCATAATTTGACAGCTTTTACGGGATAAACAATTACGTTACGCAGGTTTTTTTTAAGGAAAATGTTAGGTACCCAGTATGGACCTGTACAGACCCGATTTCTCTGATTCTATGGACCCGATTTTCAATTCTATGACCCGAATCAGGTCCCTAAAACACCTTAAAAGAACTGACGTTACGTAACAATTAATAACGCTTTGAATGCCACTGAGTCTGGCATTTTTAGCAAGCCAAGTCTTTTCCACTGTGTCAAACGTTTTCAGCAAGCCAAGCCTTTTCCAGATTTTATACAGTTACTTTCTTGCATGGATATTTTCAGAAGATAATGTCATAGCAAAAACGTAAAGCTAGCCATCCAAGAATAAAGCAGTGTTTTTGTAGCAAGCCTAAACAAAATTTTCTTGCTGTTAGCCAGCCAGAAAGTGCAAAGCCATCAGCAGTGACTGCAAAGTTTTTTTCGATTCTGTTGTACAGGAAGTACAGCATTCAACTCAGTCCTGTCGCCACGGGGGGGCTGGCTAACCCCCGAAACAAAACTCCAAGGTCCCCAAATTGAAACATGAAACACTATAAATCAGTTGCGTTTTTGTCAATTTTTAGATTGTCAAGTCCCCCGCACAAATCCAAAGCCCCCCTGTTGAAAACTTTCTGGCAACGGTTCTGATTCAACTGTTAGAATTAAAAACCATCGTCAGTTTCAGCTAACAGTCAGTCATAAGCAGCCGCGGATCCAGCCAGTAAGTGTAGGGGGCGCGATTTCAGTAATATTTGGTAGTCAAGTCTCATTACGGGTTCACTATTGTAAGACAGATGAAATATACTTCACAACACTGCTGTGACAAGGCAGTGGACAGCAAAATCGCCTTATATCGCAAATACTGTTTTCCGAATTGCAAAAAATCATGGTGAAAAGAGCTACTTTTGTAGGTTTTAGGGGGGCGATCGCCCCACCCCTGGATCCGCCCCTGGTCATAAGTATCTAACAATCAGAGTTTTCAATAATGGATTAAGCTGAAAGGTTTTGATGAATCCCCACAAATGAAGGTGTTCACTCTGCATGCTGAATGATATGTTTGCTATGCTCAAAGCATCCAGCAATTACCACCGGCCGAGGAAAACATGGTAATATTTACACTTTGGAGCCTGCCAGGCCTCCACGCCCATTCTGCCTGGATAATNATCTCAGCTCTGATTAACTCCAAAAAGNCAATAGCCTGGAAAAAAACTCAACGCATTTCATTATTTCATGCTATTCATCAGAATTGCATTTCAGATAAAGTTAACGCGGTAGCTGAGCGCGNACTTATGATNTATTGGGTTTTGAAAGAAGAGATAGCGGATCAAAAAATAGCTTCCTTGCAAACCTTGATGGACCACATCGGCCATAATGATCGGCTTTGCGACCTCCACCATAACAGTTCTGTGGCAGTAACCGAGTTTGTTTTACTGATCTCGGAACATTTGAGTAACCGCATTGTTTCTGATGTCAAGTAGAGCCGATGCCGGGCTAGTATGGTCGACGAGACAACCAATATTGCTGCAATGTACTGTCCATTCCAATTGCCACAACCTAGCCAGAGAAAAGATTTTCAACCCTGTGCCGTGTTAAAACCAATCAACGAAACCGGCTGTTTGATGTGACTCTGAATGCTCCCATAAATGTTATGAACGGTCCAGAAAGTCTTCAATAAAGGGGTTTTACGTTTGTGCAGCGGGGCCTGAATTCTGAAAATTGACAAAAACTCCACTGATTTATAGTATTTAATATTTCAATTTTAGGGGCTGGGAGCTTTGTTTGAGGGGCTAACTGCACTGCACCAAAGCCGCCATGGCGATGAGACTGGGTCTAGAGCAGCTCAATGATGAGGGCGCTCTTGAGAATGCTCACGGAATGTGTGGTTGAAATGGATGAAAGAAAATAATAAGCGGAGAGTGACACAGCGAGCACTAAAGACCCCCGAATCTGCAGATGACCAGTAAGAAACCGATGCTTTCACTTATGAACAACATCTGTTCAATGAAGTTGAAATTGAAAATTTGTGTTGACAGTTTTTTAAAACAGAAGCACTAATTGTGCACTGTGACTGGCAATACTGTAATAAACAATACGTTTAGGAATTATTTTGTACCTTTTGCTAGAAATAGTGGCCTCTTAAAATTTCTTGGTGTTCCTTTAAACCAAAACCTTTAAAAACCCTGGCTGTCTATACTAAACAGTGGAAAAGAGGAAGAAAGTTATTTAAACTGATTTAACAATTAAGAGCTGGCTCATCAATTGTTGTCCATATCCTTATAATATAAAATGCTACTTCCCCAAAGTCAGTGCACAATAGCTTCCTTATTGAAAATATTTCTATAATATTCAACTGATATAAGTATACTACATGGGACGGCGTTTTCGATAAGAAGCAGAGGAAGAAATGTGTCCTTCTACACCGCTGCTGTACCCAATCCTTTTATACTACCTTGATTGAAGAGGTTAGAGGTCGCATGACTTTCTTTTTAAAAACCTAAACTATGCTTTACAATCAGTGATGTTGTCAAATCCTTTTCCTATTTTATGTTTAAAAAAATATTAGCGGTTGAAGATTTTCTTCGTTTAATCAAATTTGTGATTTACACTGCCTAGCAATATTTATGCAATACGCATCAACCCACATTAAACTACCTTGAATAACTCTAATTTTGCTTTGCTTGTTTTATAAACTCTGTACACTTTTAAGTATGTTATAAACGTAACTACTGTATTTGTAACATGTCACCTCTTGCATTCATAGGCTAGGCTTGTCATTCTCCTTACATTTGTTACCATGTTTGTATTATCTCGTTGTTAAATTCATATTTATAGCAAATACTTCGCGCATCAATTGACGAAAAACTTTCGTTGAATGGACTAGATCCACCGGATAGACGTTTGCCAATACTTTCCCACCTCTAATCCACGTGCGCACCATTTTCCCAACTAATATTTACCTTCAGTGTATAAATAAAATTTCCTCATTCGTTAAAAAGAAGCTTTTATACTTTTGCATGCATTTTATTATGGAATATTAAATGGCTACTGATGTCACATGCTTACCGTGATTTTATTTACTTCATGATTACTGCCTCTCAAAACTGTAAAATACAGTATCTGTATCTTTTCCTATCTCTTTATGACCATGCAATGAACTGTTTTGGAAAAATAACGACATCAACAAAATGTCTTGGCATGTTATTTTTTTCCAACATTTTTACGAACCTTTCCTCGGGGAATGTGGATTCCTCTTGCTTATTCCTGAAATGTTTGGTGTTCAAAACAACTTACAACATATCTTTCGTTCCTTTTCCGATTTCTAGACCATCTCCTATCAACACAAAACGCGTGGCAGCATACATTGCAACTACAGAGCGCTTCAATATGATTTCAAATTTTCATAATTTTACAGTCAGCTGTAATGTTTAGAAAACACGAATATTAGTGATTTGTACGGTTTTGAATGACCAGTTCATCGCAAAGTTGTGTGATGTATTAGTAGCGAAAAAACTCTTCTCAAAAAGGGGTTTAATGCAATTTTCCAGTCAAACACTAACGCTGCACTCTGCACAAGTGGTTGCTCTTGGTAAGTCACGCCAGTGGCGTACGCAGAAAATTTTCATGGGGGGGTTTCATTCAACGGCGTATGATGGTCATTTGTATTTGGTGTGCTCTCTTTGTGACGTCACAATTTGACGTCATATTCATGTTTCCCAACCAATGTTTTGGCGAAGTTTGTTGACATAATAGGCATATTCTTCTACACGTACTCCCCTTATTTCATGTGTCATTGCACTGAATGTAAACTATCAGCGCTCCAAGTTACAATATCGGAGGAAAATAAACTCAATGTTACGACACAGAAGTTCATAACTGCAAAAATATCAGCCTGCGTGTTGAAACAGGGTAGTAAAACAGACTCATCACTACGTCAGAGCAATTTACAACTGAAAAATGAGACTGCGCTAATGTCCTGTCGAATACGAGCAGTTGCGTATATAGAAAGTGTGCGGCTGGACTGGCTGGCGCACACGATCGGTTTGAAAGATCGAATCTTGCTAAACTACACAAGGATTGAAAATGCGCATAAAATACGCAAGAAAACTTTCAAACTTTTGTTATGCATAGAAGTCCAGCAAACTTTTAGTTTTCCTTTTTCCCTGCTGAGACATTATCAAATGCCTGAATGCTTCCGTTAAAAACTGCTGTTTTGAGCTCGTGCAACAATTCTATCATGCTGCTTAAATTGGTAATGTAACCACTGCGGTCAGCGCTTACGCTGATCAGCCTTAGCAGACAAAATACAGACAATTGTTTCGGATAAAGCGAACTATTGCAGAACACAATCTTAAATATGCGTAGTGGACGAAAGGTCTGCAAAAAGTGGTGAGATGGTTTCTGGATGCAGATGATAACTCAGATTCCCACCAAAACCTAATTATTACTTTTTGGTCCATTTACAATGTTCCTTGAAATTTGCATGCAAATTTATTCCGTGGTATTTGCATTAAGTCGACAAATCAACAAGCAAAAAGTATGCGAAAACAATTAATCTCCTTTGCAAAGTTAATAAAGTTTTTGTAAAATGTCAAGCTCAAGGGGGGGCTTTAACCCCAACCCCCTTGCGTACGCCCTTGAGCCACGCATGCGATGTAGAATCGTAGTGTACAGAGTGTGCTTCTGAAAAACCCTAGACTCATCTCTAATCCACTAAATACCTGCCGCAAAACAGTGATAAATGTAAACTTGTAAACATGAAACAAACATGAACGTCGAATCTGCGTCCTTTTCGTTATGTTTTTTTAATGTGCGACTGCCTAGATTACGGCTTTCAGCGTTTGGCGTTGCTTCTGGATTTCTCTCCGATACCGTTGAGCGTTTCATATCAAAAGTACATTCTCTTGCACTTTTACTACTAAACCGTGGGATCGTGTGCTCAACAAAAGAGTAAAATCAGATTTTGAGGTCCGGATTCCTCTTCACTGACGGCTCTAATAAAAAGCAGCATAACCTTAGGGTAAAAATCTCGATCATTCAAAACAGCTTGAAACTATAAGACTTCTATAAGATTTATACAGCACGAAGAAAACCATGGAAAAAAATTATACAGCACTACGAAAACAATAGGAAAAACAAAAGCAACGTCATTTTACCGCTAAATATAGCAAGAAAACTTGGTGAAACGTTTGTTTTTAATCATGACCTTCAAGTCGATTGTTTTCATATCTGGATGCATCTGCAAACTAGGAGTCTCTGTTTAGCTTAAATTTGGTTTACTTCAATACTACTGTTTCCAGCAAAGAAATAACAATATAGGGTGTAGTTTTATGCTTTAAACAAAGCTAGAGATCTAACTGTAGTTAACAGCTTTCCTAATTTTCCTTGATAATTTTTTCTCCATTTCCATGCATGAAACAGAGTCTCCCAATGGGCAGCTTTTGTCAACTTTTTTCTCTTACAATGTCAAAGATGATTTAACTGTAAAAATGTTGTTAGAAATCTTTCCTGCATATAATGATGTAGTTACTAAGACAGGAACAACACTTGGAATCGAATTTCTTTCCCTGCGAGAGTTACTGCAAAACGTCCAACTCGGCACAGGCTGACATATGGAACACCTACCTCGAAACGACGCCCCCACGACGCTTCAGCTAAACGAGGAAATGCGGGATATCCTGAGTGTGTGATGAGTTAACGCAACTCACAGGGAAGTGTGACTTAAATCGTCTAATTGCACAAAACAAAGTTTGGAAAGCTTTAACGTGTTCCCTACGGGTCAAAATGATATGATAAGACATCCGAAATCGAAGAAGGTATTGGTAAGAAAAAGAAGGAAAGCAGGCTACTGACAGTTGGAACGTATTTTTATTGCTTTTCAAAAAAAGTTCACAGGAAGACTTCAATGCAGTAGGCCCGCAGAGTTCTTTAAAACAGTATATCTCTACCGCATTTTAGGAGTGTGTAGAAATGTGTTGTGTTATCAGCATGATCAAAGAAAAAAATGGGGTCAATTTTGCAGATGACGTAATACATGGAAGTTATACTATACCTTGATTAAGTAGCCTGCAACTGCTTTTATTTCTCCCCCAATGAATCACGAAACCCGAAATGTCAAAGACCTGCGATAACAGTTAAAAAGAATACACTTATTTTGTTCTTTGAAATGAGTCAACAGGCATCCGCCTCTACACCCGAAAAACAGCAGAATGCAGACTTGGTTCTAAACTTTACTAATTCAATCATACTTTGCACACAGTGGCGTAGCCAGACCGAAAATTTGGGGGGGCCAAAGAAACTGGGGGGTAAAATGTTTGATATTAGGCGAATAACACTATTTTGTTTGGAAAAACGCCTCTCAAAGCACAAAATGACTATATTTTCTTAAAATTTGGGGGGCATGGCCCCTTTGGCCCCCCCCCTGGCTACGCCTATGTTTGCACATACATTTGACAAAGTGCAGAACAACCGTGATGGCATAAAATGGCCCCAAGCGCTTCCCAGTCTCTTGAAACCCTGAACCGTTTCACTTCCTAATGGTCAGGACTACTTTATTGTTAACCATCAAGGAAGCTGTGTCATGCGTACCACGTGTCATGCGCACAGTTTGGCGCCAAACGGTCTTACGGTCTTAGTCTATGGTCTACACGCTTGATTTATCAAAGCTAAACTCTATGAAACAGTTCTGCAATCCCAAAGTAAAATGTCACAAGTCATTGTAACTTGATTTCCTAACCACACCTAACTTGAAGAAGCTCACTGTGCTTTCGACTGCGCGTTTCAGCAAACCAGGGTGTACCAGCACAGAGATAAGTAATGGCGTCGCCTTCCCTAACCTAAACTTGCAAATGTTCCTGCCCAAAACAAGTATTAGCTTGTCATCTTATTACCACCATCTTCAGAACATTCGAATGATTCTTTCAAAGAGCTGGATTTTAAACTTTTAAGTTTAAATTCAACATACGTTTGCGTTTTTCGTGACTGTCAGCTTTTTCATATTGGCGCAGGACTCCATCGTTACTAGATAGCATGTAAACGTGTTGGATTTTTGTACTAACCCTATTGTGTTTTACCTCTTCTTACGTTTGCACTGTGAGTTCATTTTTTTCGTTCAGTTAATTTGGTTTCGTCACCACGTCGCTGCAAGGGCTCTGCTGGAAACAAATGCAACGGCATACTGTGAATATGACGTCTTAATTCATTCATCCCAGTCGGACCATCAGTAGGCCATACTAAAGTAATTCCCAGTATATCTTGCTATACCGCTACACCAAGCACCATTTCGCTGAGGGATGTGCCTTGAGCCCATACAGCACAAAACAAACAAACGAGAAGGTATATTTTCACCATGCCACAGATTCCAACCAAAACATGTTGTACATGAAGCGTTGTTTCTTGAAACTTTTTCCTTCACGCGTTTTTCGCTTTGTCTGCAAAAAGTAAATCTTGCGCGCTTGGTATAGCATTACAAGGAAGTTACTACTGTTTTGTGGTGATCACGACTGCAGAGAAAGGAAAGCGAGTGGAAAACAGATCCTTAGGAAAGTAGGAAACCCATCGACAACATGAGCAAGGGCGTACGCAAGGGGGGGTGTTGGGGTTAAACCCCCCCTTGAGCTTGATATTTTACAAAATCTTTATTACCTGCGCAAAGGAAATTAAATGTTTTCGCATACTTTTTGCTTGTTAAT